>Ga0209344_10004252_pt1 | contig 13296 bp, 10 predicted proteins | sample Cruoilmetagenom6_FD_187293 | JGI IMG/M metagenome (GOLD analysis project Ga0209344, IMG submission 187293) | Oil polluted marine microbial communities from Coal Oil Point, Santa Barbara, California, USA - Santa Barbara Oil Seep Sample 6 (SPAdes)... | ecosystem: Environmental > Aquatic > Marine...
CGAACTGCTTGTGGCGGATCAGCCAGATCAATCGCAAGCCCACGATAAATCTTCGCATCTTTGGGATATGGCAGCAATGCAAGGTGTTTCTGACAGCCGCTTTCCGCAGGTCGAAGAAACCCGCGTGCCGCTTCTGGATGACAGCCATGTGGCGATGAATATCAATCTGGATGCCTGTATCCATTGTAACCTGTGCGTACGTGCTTGCCGTGAAGTGCAGGTCAACGATGTGATTGGTATGGCTGGACGTGGACGTGATGCGAAGATCGTATTTGATATGGATGATCCGATGGGCACATCCAGTTGTGTGGCTTGTGGTGAATGTGTTCAGGCCTGCCCGACAGGGGCGCTAATGCCAGCGGGGGCTCTGGATACAGCCCAAGTGGGTGACAGTCAAGATTTTGACCGCGAAGTGAAATCGGTTTGCCCGTTTTGTGGTGTCGGCTGTCAGATCAGCCTGAAAATCAAAGACGATAAAGTTGCTTGGGTGGACGGTATAGACGGCCCTGCAAATGAAAACCGCCTGTGTGTAAAGGGGCGGTTCGGGTTCGATTATATCAATCACAAACACCGCCTGACCAAACCGCTGATTCGTCGTGATGGCATGGCGAAGGGCCTAAATGTTGACCCGAATAATCCGCTGACGCATTTCCGCGAAGCCACATGGGAAGAGGCAATGGAAGTGGCTGCAGGCGGGTTTGCAAAGTTGCGTGATACCAAGGGCGGTAAATCAATTGCGGGCTTTGGGTCGGCCAAGTGCACGAATGAAGAAGCTTATTTGTTTCAAAAATTGATCCGCCAGGGTTTCGGTCATAATAATGTCGATCACTGCACGCGGTTGTGCCATGCATCCTCTGTGGCGGCTTTGATCGAGAATGTTGGCTCTGGGGCCGTGACCGCAACATTCAACGAAATAGAAAATGCGGATGTGGCGATTGTGATCGGGGCCAACCCGATTGAAAACCACCCCGTGGCTGCGACCTATTTCAAACAATTCGTCAAACGTGGTGGCAAGCTGATTGTGATGGATCCGCGCGGTGTGGGTCTTGGGCGACACGCAACGCATCGGTTGAAATTCCGTCCGGGCACGGATGTGTCAATGATCAATGCGATTATGCACACGATCATTGAAGAAGAATTGTATGACACCCAGTATATTCAGACATATACGGAAAACTGGGAAGCGCAAAAAGCGCATCTGAAGGATTTCAGCCCCGAAAAAATGTCAGCTATTTGCGGTATTGACGCCGAAGAGCTGAAAGAGGTTGCGCGCCTGTTTGCAGGGGCCAATGCGGCGATGATTTTCTGGGGCATGGGTGTGTCGCAGCATATTCATGGCACGGATAATGCACGCTGTCTGATCTCGCTTGCCTTAATGACCGGTCAAATCGGGCGTCCGGGTAGTGGCCTGCACCCGTTACGTGGGCAAAACAACGTGCAAGGTGCTTCAGACGCGGGCATGATCCCGATGTTTCTGCCCGATTACCAAACTGTGACCGATGACGGGGTACGTTCTGCATTCAACGAGATTTGGAACAGTGATGTTGATTTCGGGGCCGAAAAAGGCCTGACTGTGGTCGAGATTATCGGGGCTATCCATGACGGTGATATATCGGGCATGTATATCTTGGGTGAAAACCCCGCGATGTCCGACCCTGATGTGGAACATGCACGTGATGCTTTGGCAAAGCTGAAGCATTTGGTGGTACAAGATATTTTTGTGACGGAAACGGCGAATTATGCAGATGTAATCCTGCCGGCTTCGGCTTTTGCCGAGAAAAACGGCACGGTGACCAATACCAACCGACAGGTACAAATGGGCCGTCAAGCGATCTTGCCACCCGGTGAAGCGCGTGAGGACTGGGCGATTACAACCGATTTGGCACAGCGTTTGGGTCTGGATTGGGATTATACCCATCCAAGCCAAATTTTCGCTGAAATGAAGATGGGAATGAACTCGCTGGACAACATTACTTGGGAACGGCTGGAACGTGAAACCGTAACGTACCCGTCCCTGTCGCCAACTGATCCGGGCCAAGCGATTGTGTTCGGTGATGGTTTCCCGCGGCCTGAGGGCCGTGCAAAGTTCACTCCCGCCAGCCTGATCGCACCTGATGATATGCCGGATGCGGATTATCCGATGATCCTGACTACGGGGCGTCAATTGGAACATTGGCATACGGGGTCAATGACCCGCCGTTCTGCGGTGTTGGACGCAGTTGAACCGGAAGCGAATTGTTCGCTACACCCCAAGACGCTTCGGGCGCTTGGGGTCGAGGCTGGTGATATGGTGCGCCTGACCACAAAGCGCGGCACGATAACCGTGATGGCGCGTAGTGATCGGGCAATAGCAGAGGATATGGTGTTCCTGCCGTTTGCCTATGTTGAAGCCGCCGCGAATATCCTGACCAATTCGGCACTGGACCCGTTCGGTAAAATTCCGGAGTTCAAGTTTTCTGCCGTTAAGGTGGAAAGCGCTGCCAATGCGGTGGCGGCTGAATAGTTCTGCCATAAAAAAAGTTTGGCCGATTTTTACATCGGCCAAACTCTATATCGTTCAGTAAGTTCAGTTCAACTTAGAAGCTGAATGATGCACTTACACCCAGAACTGTACCTTCGACGTCGTCAGCACCAGTGGCAGCACCTGTATCATCAAAGCTCTCTGTGAAGTCTGTATTTGCAATGAATGCGCCGACTTTAAAGTTTGAGTTCACTTTGTAGGTCGCTGCAAGAATGATTGTTTCCAGCTCTTCTTTGGCAATACCACCCAATCCAACGTTTTCGTTGTCGATGTTTTCACCGCTGAAGTATGTCAATGAGTAGCTCATCGGGCCGTTTGCATAGCCGATACCAACGTCATATGAATGACCGTCTTGTGCTGCAGTACCGTCTTGTTCAGCAAATGAACCGCCGATTGTGAAGCCACTAAAGCCAATGTTCAGACCTGCGCCCCAGACTTCAGGATCAACGGCGCCTGCAGGTGCAGAGGCTGTGCCCCAACGTGCAGATGCATCAAGATCAACACCACCGAATGAACCGCTGTAGTTTGCAGCGATGTCAACGATGTCTGTCAAGGTTGTAGTGCTGTTGTTGTTTACTGGGCCGTTAACCTGACCTGGATCGCGTGCATAAGAGATGCCCAATTGCAGACCACCAAAACGTGGTGAGAAGTAGCTGATACGTTGTGCATCATTGTTACGTGCGTTTTCAATGTATGTTGTACCAAGTGTGCCACGGAAGAGGTCAGAACCAACAGTAACACCAGAGATAGAACCTGAGAAAGGTACGAACCCAGTCAAAGAGCTTGAGTGCGCAAAGATCATTGACGCGTCAGGTGCGGCAACAGTCATTTTGTAGCCAGCTGAGTTTTCTGAACCGATGATGAACTTACCGAAATCACCTGAAACAGTCATGTAGGCTTCGTCGATTTGGTCAGTACCTGTGTTTGAAGCCGCTTCAAGTTGCACATCAACACCGATTTTGATGCCGTTGTCCAAAGTGATCGATGGTTTGAACCAAATTTCAGCATTTGTATAAATGTCAAGACCGTCGAAGTCTGTTGCGGCATGTGACGTACCTGTGTCGACTGAAGTGATAGCGATGTGCTGTGTGTAGTAACCGCTAAAACCCATGTTAACAGCGCCAGCAGAAACTTCTGCCGCGCTGGCTGCACCGGCAAGGCCTGTCATGGCCAATGCTGTTGTGCAAAGTAATGTGTTTTTCATTGTTTTAGTCCTTCGTTCTAATGATAACCACACATACATATTCCAAAGGTTCACCACCCGCATAGCCCGCAAAACGGTATATTCTGCAAGGTAACGAAGACGTGTGTTTGACTGTATTTGTAATAACGAGAATGTGAGTATAGTTGATAATTGCAGCAAAAAAGGTGAAAAATCCCCCCTGAATCGCGCTGGATCAGGTCAAGAATAATATTTATCAAAGTTTGATTTATTTTTTGATCCAAAGCAGGTGTTGCTTTTTGAACGCAGTCGGTTTGACGATGGTGATTTGTTTAAACGAGTCAGTCTAATTTTGAGTGCAATTCTTACGCTGTTTCTGCGGCAAAACCGTGGTTGATTTGCGTGTTTCTGCCGCAGAGATGATTTAGGAAAAGTATTGGAAGTTAGCCGACTACAATGATTGAAACATCGCCTGCGCCCCGCCGTAATACGTGAACCGATGCCAATGCCGGATCGTTTATCCATGCCATGGCCGCTGCCCTGTCCGGAAAGCTTAGGATGGCTGCCATGTCAGGGGCTTTGTGGGTGCCTTCGATAGTTATGTTGTCTTTGCCGGCCGCAAGAACCGCCCCGCCGTGTTTTTGCAAGGCAGCGCCTGCAACTTCACGGTATTGGCCAAGGCTTTCGGGGTTTGTGATATTCATGTTAACATATGCGTAAATCATTTTAGTCTCCTTTTCGATGGTTGTGATCTAAAGTAAAATCAAACATGCGAAAACAAGTGTAATTTCTATTATAATGTGCAAAAACGCATGTATGGATACGGATTGGGAAGATTTCAAGACTGTTCTTTACCTGGTGGAGGCCGGTTCACTGGCGCAAGCGGGATTGCGGTTGGGTGTGAATTACACCACAGTCGCACGTCGGATTACGCGCATAGAGACGGCCCTTGGGCAACAGCTGTTTTTAAAGGCAAAAGCGGGATACACGGCGACCGAAGCGGGCTTGCAGGTGGCCGATGCGGCTGCACATATGGAAAACCATAACCATAGGTTGCGGCGTTCGTTGTCCGCGTCACAGGATCAGATGACAGGAACACTGACAATAACAGTGCCGCCTTTGCTGGTTGGGCCGTATCTAGCAGAAGTGTTGAAACGGTTTAGGGCCAAGTATCCGAATGTCGAAGTGATAGTACGGGCAACGATCCGAACCCTGGATTTGAATCGACCGGATGCCGATATTGCCATTCGGATCAGTAACACACCTGATGGGGCATTGGTGGGCCAGAGATTGGCAAAACAAAGAACCGCTTCATTTGCATCATATGAGTTTGCAAAAACCATAACGGGCGATCCGGATCAGCCTATTGCATGGGTGGGCCTGACGCAATGGAAAGGACCGCCCAAAGAGGTTGTTAAACATTACCCGAATTCAAAGGTTGCCTATCAATTCGATGATATGACGGCACTTATCGGGGCGGTGCAAAATGGACTTGGGGTTGTGCGGATGACAATGTTTTTGGGTCTGACAACGCCGGGGCTGGTGCAGGTTCCATTGTTGCCACCCAAACCCTATAAAGATGTCTGGGTTTTAACGCATAGCGATTTGCGGGCGGCACCTAAAGTAACCGCCTTCAAGGAAATTCTGATTCCGTATTTTAAAGAAAAAGCGTCAGAGTTTTGGGGGGATCAATTATAGAACCGGCTGCTATCGTGGATTTATGATGTTGAAAGTTGAAAGTTGAAACACAACCCGATATGTTGCGGAAAAAGAGAATTCTAGTATGCAATCTAATTTATTAATGACCACGGTATAAGGGTCGAACTGACTATACAATAAAGGAAAAACGATGATATTTTGGCCAATTTTGGGACTATTCGTAATTGCAGCGGGTTATGTCGTCCGCAAAAATTTTGATTTCCCGGAAAATAAAAACCTAGACGGAACCATAAACATTATTGGTTGGGGTATAAAGGTTGCGGGGCTATTGTTGTTTGTCGCTTCAATGTTCAATGGAATGTTTTTCTATGCTGAGCCAGGATTTAAGTATCATGTTCGAACAATCCTTGGCGAAGAAAAAATGGTGTCTGATACCGGATATAATCTGTATCTTTTTGGGCGCTTTAATGCATGGAAAAATGCGATGTCCGTTCAAGCAGTGTCGACAGGTGGTGGTCAATTGACTGCCGAGACGGAAGGCGCAACGACAAGTGCGAACCTGCCGCCCAAATCGTTGGTGTTTCTGGACCAAGTTGACGCTGTAGTTTCTGCAACAGCGCGGTTTGAATTGCCTTCAGATGAAGAAGGGTTCTTGAATATGGCGCACCTTTATAGAACGCCTGAAAATCTGCTGCGCACCGAACTTGTGCCTGCGTTTGAAGAAACCCTTGGGGCAAATGCGGCTTTAATGTCAGCCGAAGATTATTTCCAAGGTGGAAAAACAGAATTCAACAATGAATTTGAACGACAGCTATCGGATGGTATCTATCTGGTTCGGCGTATTGAAAAACGGGTGAAGGTGGAAACGTCCCGTTCAGGCTCTGCAAATGCAGCACTTGGTGAGGATCAGGAGCAATTTGGGGATGAATATAAAACCGTGTTTTCGGTTGAAAAGCGCCTAGACGACACGGGGCAACCTGTGCGTAAACGACAGTCTTTTGAAAAATTTGGGATCAGTGTAACCTCGGCGCGTGTGACGGATGTTCGACCGAACGTCAAATTCCAAGAACGTATGGGTTTACGCCAGCAGGCTGCCGCTGACCGCGCGATAGCACGTGAGCAACGTGTTCAGGAAGAAGAACAACGTTTGCTGGCCATTACACGTGGCGACCGTGAAGTTGCAGAACGCCAAGCTGCTGCGAAAGTTGAGCAAATCCAAAAAACAACTGAAGCAGAAACAGATAAGCAGCTGGCAATTACAGCTGCAGAACGAGAGCGTGAATCCGCTAGGATTAGAAAAGAACGCGCACAAATACTTTTGGAAACGGCACGCATTGATGCAGAAGCGCGACAAGTTGCAGCCGATGCAGCTGCATATGAGAAGACTGCTATTCTAGAAGCTGACAATGCATTGGCCCAGAAATTGGAGGCTTATGTTAATGTTCAGAAAGTATGGGCTGAAGCGTTTGCGAGCCGCAAAGTTCCTACAACTGTTTTTGGTGTGTCCGAAGGAAGCTCAGGGACGGATGGCGATGTAAACCGTTTTATTGACCTACTGACACTGCAGGCTGCTAAAGGGCTTGCAGTTGATCCATCGATTGAGCGCAAACCAGAATAACTGCGTATATTACCAACGACTTTATGGCTGTGCTCGCAGGGGCTTTGCAGAGTGCGTTTTAGTTGGTTTGATATCCGCGGCGTAAACTTCTGTTGCGCGCGCTATCAGCGGCTATGGATGCACTTAAGAGATCAGGGAACAGATTGATAATTTGGCGACCTTTGTCACCAACGCGCCCCCATTCGCGCATCACAGAAAACTCTTGAAACAGGTTCGCGGAAATCTCTACGCGGTAAAAGCGTGAGGAGCGATTGGTTGGGTCATTTCGAAACATAAGGCAGCATGTCATGTGGGCGATTCTAACAAGGGATGATTCGCGGATCAAGATAAAATCGCTTATGTATCGCGCATAAGCATACCTTGGTATCTCACTAGTAAGCCGCATAAAGGGGCGCTTAAGTAAACGTCGAAATGGAATATGCCGCCCATTTCATATTCACGGGTTTCGCTTTTGGGCAGTAATGCTTTTGGCATGGGAATGCCCAAGAACCAGCCTTTTTGCACCGGCATGTGCAATGTGCCGTTAGTGATAGGTAATTGCATTTCAAAAGTGAAAGGGCCGAAGCGTTCTTTGAAGTGGTTTGGCCTTGAAGGGGTTAAAACAGACTGAAAAGCCTTACCGTCAAAAACGCGTCGCCAAACCTCTTGGTTTTCCTGACAGGTTATTTCCACGCGAACGGCAATTTCTGATCCTGCTTTCGGAAAGCCGAAAATGGCAGCAATAAGCTTACTAAGCCCATTTTTCCCACGTGTGACGCGGGATGTGCCAGAAAAACTGGCAAATTCAATCTGAGAATGCAGTTGTTGTACACTTGCAGGCAGGTTTTGAAACTCAGCACCCAAGGCTCGTTGGAATAAAGGGGTGTGGGTGAAGTGATCCGTGCTTTCTGTGACGGATAAATCCTGAAAGGCTGTTCGTAAGTTATCAAGGGATATGTCGCTAAGGCAAGCCCTTGCACCATAAGACATGCTAGATGCTTTTGCCAAAATAGCGCGTGCCGTTAATGTTGGAATATAAGGCCCATCACCATCTTCGGCCCATAATTGCCATCTGTTGTGGTATGTTTTTCCCTGAGATTGCCCGATAACATCAACAATCATACCGCCTGTATCTGTGCCAAATATTTTGGTTGGCACGGTGATCTTATGACTTAAACGCAGCAGCCATTCAGGTGGGTGTCGTTTAAAGATTTTATTCATGGCGGCGATGATCTGTACAGCAAAGTTCAGTGTTTTCAGTTCTAATCCGGCGCGAAAGACCACGGATTGTGCACTGAAATGCCTGGGGAAAAGTGACAGGTCAGGGGCGCCGATTGTTTTTGCTATACGGGTTTTACCGTTTTTAAAGGTATATTTACGGGTGGCGCCCCAACAGGTTTCCGTGCGCCATTTTCCGCCGCGCCATAATGTTATGGGCAGACCAACTTGTGATAAAATACTGGCGACCACAGAATACCCGCGCGGGGCTTTGTTGCCTGGTAAAATGGCAATCTCTATACTGGTAAGGTTATCAAAATTTTTCGATAATTCGGTAACAACCGCTGCTGATACCGCAGGTACACTTGATGCCCCTGATAAGGCAAAGCATTTGTTTGCTTTGGCAAACCCATCAAATTGTAAAATACCCTTTGTGAAGTCGGCACTGTCAGATAGGTCAATGTAATTTACCCCATGTCCAAGGCAATATTGCACCAGACGATATGGATTGTTGCCATATGCATTATACGGGCCAGAGGCATCAATAACGGTTGTTGTTTGTAATTCTGCAATCTTTGTAAGATCGGCATTCCGATCTATTGAAATCGCAGATGTGCCCAACTTATTGGCAAGTACTTGCGCTTTATGCAGATTGCGCCCTGCAATGATAACGGAATGCCCGTCTTTGCAGAGTAATTCACAAATACGGCTACCGAAAACACCATACCCGCCAAGTACAAGAACCTTCATTTTAGCAACCGATCTTGTAGCTTTTTATCGGGTATTACGCACATATCCTTGTGGCCAAACAGACGGTATCTGTTCTTGGCTATGCATTGATAAAGCCAGTTTTGCCAAGAGGTAGGTAATCCGTGCAAAGGCAGCAACAGATTGCCCCAGATACTACATACGCGTGCGACACGAATGATGGCATCAAGCGAAGAATAGGCCTGTCCGTCTGTTACATATAGCCAGCTGTCAGGATCATTTGGATCAAACCCGTAATGCGTAAGTAATGCCGTGCCTAGGCGTGTGTTCACTGGTGTAATGCGGAACTGGATTTTGTGATCCATCGCACTGATAATCCGCGCCCCCCTGCTGCACAGAGCGCAGTTTCCATCCATGACCAGCAAATGGATATTTTGATCGAACTCTGGTACGGTCGGATCGTTTAGGTAAGAGTGTTTATCATATGAGGTTAAATCAAACATTGTTGTGATCCTGATCCTTCACAGATAAATTACAACTTTGTGAATTGCCGCAGGTGTTTGCTCAATAAAAAAAGCCGCCCATAAGAGCGGCTTTAAAATAGTAATGTGCAGTGATTAGCCCTGACGCGCCTTGAAACGCGGCTGGGTTTTGTTGATCACATAGACACGGCCCTTACGGCGCACGATACGGCAATCGCGGTGGCGCGCTTTCAAAGAGCGAAGTGAGTTCTTGACCTTCATGGGTCTTCTCCTTAATCGCGGCGCGGCTGCGCCATTAAATTTCATTTACCCTAATTTAGGGTGGTGGGCGTAACTGGGATTGAACCAGTGACCCCTTCGATGTCAACGAAGTGCTCTCCCGCTGAGCTATACGCCCGAAAAGCTAAGGGCCGCGAATGCGACCCCAGTCGTTGGGCTTCTATAGGGGGAGTCGAAACAAGGTTCAAGAGGTTTTACACAGGCGATTAAAAGGTTATAAGGTGTAATATGGAAGGAAGACCCGTGATCGTAGAGAAATATGACCTAAGATTACCACAAAAGGTAACGAATCCAATTGTTTTCAGTTCTCCGCACAGTGGTCGGGATTATCCCGAAGACTTTGTCGAACAGTCCAATTTACCTGAATATCGCTTGCGCAGTTCCGAAGATGCTTTTGTGGATGATCTTTTTGCAAAGGTTGTCGATTTTGGCTCACCTTTATTGGCGGCAACGATCCCGCGTGCCTATGTGGATTTAAACCGTGGCCCGGAAGAGCTGGACCCCAGTATTGTTGAAGGCGCAAAAGACCCATATAACAATCCGCGCATCGCGTCGGGACTTGGGGTGATCCCGCGGGTTGTATCAGAGGGGCGCCAAATTCAAAACGGGAAACTGTCTATGAAGGACGCGTTGGATCGTATAGAGCAGGCATATCGCCCTTACCACGATTTGCTCGCAGAGCTTTTGGAACAATCGACAAAGCGGTTTGGAATTGCAGTGCTAATCGATTGCCATTCGATGCCAAGCGAAGCTTTGCAAAATGCGATGGCACCCGGGGGTAAACGACCTGATGTTATTCTCGGAAATAGGTACGGCGCATCTGCAGGCAAAGACGTGTTTGCGATTGTTGAAGATGCATTTAAAGCGCAGGGCTTTATCGTTGGACGTAATGCGCCTTTTGCGGGGGGTTATATCACCCAGAAGTATGGGGCACCATCTAAGGGGCAGCATGTTGTCCAGGTGGAAATAAACCGGGCTCTTTATATGCATCAAAGCTGTATTGCAAAGAATGTGCATTTTAATTCTATGAACAGGCGGTTATCCAATGTGAGCAAAACCATATGTGAAAAGATTTTACCGCGTATGCAGTTGGCAGCGGAATAATTAGCGTAAAGCTCTGCCCTTCAGAATGGCGTTTTTGCCAAATTTTTCTTTGATCTTATCGGCAGCGCGTTCGACCTGTTCGCGCTTGCCTGCGTCGGGATCCAAAAAGTCACCAAAAGAGTGGTTTTCTTCGGGTTTTGACAAGTTGCTTATGCCGACACCGATCAGACGAAACGGGGCTTTATCCAAGACGGATCGCAGCAGGGGGATCGCATTAGTGTAGATCACATCGGCGACCTGTGTCGGGTCACTGAGTGTTATGCGCCGCGTTAGTGATTTGAAGTTGCTTTGCTTGACCTTCAACGTGACCACTTTACCCGTTTGCCCCTTGTTTTTAGCACGGTCTGATACTTGTTCTGACAGGCGCCAGACATAACCATCTAATATAGCGGGATCACGAATATCATCATCAAAGGTGGTTTCTTTGGATATGCTTTTGACGGGGGTGGATGCGTTGACATTGCGGTAATCCTTACCACGGCTAAGATGCCACAAACGGTCGCCCATCGTGCCGTAACGGTCAACCAGAACCTTGCGATCACGGCGCCGCAGATCGGCGAAAGTACGAATACCGTCCTTTTCCAATGAGGCCTGCATAACTTTGCCGGCCCCCCAGATTTTCTTTATCGGAAGCGGCATCAGAAAGCTTTCGGTTTCTGCCTTTCCGATGATCGAAAAACCTTTGGGCTTATCGAGATCAGAGGCAAGTTTGGCCAGAAATTTATTGTGCGACAGGCCGACAGAGCCTGACAGACCCAATTCGTCTTCCATACGCTTCACAAGGCGGCCCATCATGACGGCAGGAGGTGCGCCGTGCAGTTTTTCGGTGCCTGTAAGATCAAGGAAAGCTTCATCAAGGGACAGCGGTTCAATTGCGGGGGTTAGTTCTTGCATGAATGCGCGGATTTGGGCGGAAACCTCGACATAAACAGACATGCGGGGGGGGACGACGACGGCTTCGGGGCATAACTTCAGGGCTTTGAACATCGGCATGGCGGAATGAACGCCTTTGATGCGGGCGATATAACAGGCGGTGGAAACCACGCCGCGGTGGCCGCCGCCGATGATGACGGGCTTGTCGCGGATGGCAGGGTTATCCCGCTTTTCAACCGATGCATAAAAGGCATCGCAATCCATGTGGGCGATGGACAGGGTGGTGAGCTCTTTGTGGGCCAGCACGCGGGGCGAGCCGCAAGCGGGACATCGGCGTGCGGTTTCAAAACTTTCCAGACAATCACGGCAAAAAGCAGGCATGCGGTATGTATAGCATGGTCTGCCCTGATTGGGACAGGGGTTAAGGTGTTGAATCTTAATTAGTATACTAAAATTTGATCATCGATATTGTTTTCGAAAGGAGGCTTTTGTTACATTGGGCGCCAATGGCCTCTATGTGGGGCTTTGCTGCCCTTGCATAATTGAATAAGTACTGATGAGAAAACACTTTTGAGGAGATTTAAGTGCACAAAGTAATTTGGATGTCTGATCCACATTTCACGCATGAAGGCAACGTGCTAGGACATGATCCGCGTGTTCGATTGCAAGCCGCGCTGGACCATATCAATCGCTATCATCACGACGCGAACCTTTGTGTTATTTCAGGTGACATGGTCAATCGGGGAACCCACGCTGATTACGACGCGTTGCTAAACCGATTGAATAAGCTTGCTATTCCATTCTTGCCAATGGTTGGGAACCATGATGACCGAACACTATTTCGGACTATTCTACCATTGCCTGAAGCTTGCATGGCTGATTTCATCCAATATACCGTCCCTACGACAGATGGCTTAATCGTTTGCTTGGATACACAAAAAAGTGGATCAGATGCTGGCGAGTTCTGCGGTGAGCGCCTTGCTTGGCTACAGGATATACTGCAAAATGCTGTAGATATGCCAGTTTACATATTCCTGCATCATCCCCCAATGCCTCTTGGCCTGCCGATGCAGGATACAGAAAACATGGAAGATGGTGACACCTTCCTTGATTTGGTTTCAAAGTATGATTGTGTGAAATACATGTTCATCGGGCATGTTCACCGGCCAATCTCCGGGACTGTGAAAGGTATACCTTTTTCGACCATGCGTTCCATCTTGTATCAGGCTCCTGCTCCGCGACCTGAATGGAATTGGGATACTTTCAAACCGGTTGAAGAAGCGCCCAATCTAGGTGTCATTACGATTGCGGAATCCGCAATCAACCTTCAGTTTGAGCAGTTCTGCAATTTTGAAACTGGGACAGCAGGCAAGTAGTCGAAAAGGGATCAAATGCCGTTTGCTGCCACAAGAGCATCAAGCGGGATATTTTACGATGTTCCCATGCGCGCAAGGTTGTGCTGCGCATGGGAAAAAGGGGTTATACGTTGGCTTAGATGTTCGCCAGCTCATCGATTACGGCCAATGCGGCCGCGCGGGGGTCAGCGGCTTGCCAGATTGGGCGACCGATGACGATGTGATCGGCGCCGTCATGTATGGCCTGTGCGGGCGTTGCCACACGTTTTTGATCACCAAGAGCGGCACCTGTTGGGCGCACGCCGGGGGTGACGATCAGTTTTCCTGCGGCTTCGGGC
>Ga0209344_10004253_pt1 | contig 13291 bp, 8 predicted proteins | sample Cruoilmetagenom6_FD_187293 | JGI IMG/M metagenome (GOLD analysis project Ga0209344, IMG submission 187293) | Oil polluted marine microbial communities from Coal Oil Point, Santa Barbara, California, USA - Santa Barbara Oil Seep Sample 6 (SPAdes)... | ecosystem: Environmental > Aquatic > Marine >...
AGCGCAGGGTCTCGAGGAAGTGGTAGCGCAAGACGAGATCGCCGCCACGACTGCCGCGCACCTCGATCCGATCGAGCGAGGCGGTGACCTCTCCGGAACCACCATCCTCGAAGTAGCTCGAGGGCACCCGGGTTCGGTAGAATCGCGTTCCGAACACGGTGCTCTCGAGCTTCAGAAGGTCGCGGCGCGACTCCAAGGCGGGCACCGAGGTCGACACGACCACCCACTTGACGTTGTACTGTTCTAGATAGCGTTCGAACGCCTCGGGTTCGGGGGCGGTGCCGTCAGGATAACGTCGGAACCAGTTGGCATCGCTGTGCGCGAGATTGAACTCGCGGAAGCCTCCGAGGATCTGCGCGTCGGTGGCCCACGCCAAGTGTTCAGCCAGCAGCCACCAATCTACAAGCCAGCGCCCCGATCCGTCATCGTGATCGCGCACGAACTGCACCAACGCCTTTTCATCGGTTCGGATAGGCGAGTGGGAGAAATCGAAAGGTTCGGGCCAGATGATAGCCCCGAAGCTCGCGCCGCTGTTGATGTTGAACGGCGGAACGAGCAAGGGCTGCGTGTGGCGCGGTACTGCCTCGGGAAGGAAATAGATCATATCCCGTGCGAATCGTGGGACAGCGACAAGAATCGCCAGCAATCCCAAAGCCACAATCAGCCTGGGCAACCTTGTCTCGCGCCACTCCCGGACCGCCGCAACCAGAAACGCGGCCGCGGGGATGAGGGCGAAAAAGGTGGCCGGCAAGCTGAATCGGTAAGGTTGGATCTGCCGCAGCGGTGCCAGGTACCCGCCCAGGTATGCGGCGCAGAGGAGCGTTCCCAAGGTGGCAGCGAACAAACCGAATCGATCGTCGCGCTCTCGCCGCCACATCAGCAACCCGAACAGCCCACCGAACAGCGCCAGAAACCGGAATGCCGAACGCACCGCCATGAGGCCGGTCTGACTGGGTTCCTTGAGCAATCCCAGGTAGTCAAAAACCAACTGCCTCGCGGTGGCGTCAAGAAGATACCCGGAGTCGAGGATGTAGTGCCAGAAGCGTATAGCGACGGCAAGCCACCAGAGGTTGCACACGATGGCGAAGACCGCACATCCGACCACCGCCAGCTGCTCTCGCCAACTCAGTCGGCTGCGGGCCCGCAAAAAGAGAAAACCCATTGGCACCACAAGAACAAAGAAACTGTAGGGATGCAGGGTGTGGATCAACGCTAACAGCAGGCCCATCAGGACCACGTGCACCGGACGACGGTCGACGAGCCATCTATAAAAGAGCGCGACGGGCAGGAGCGCAAGCACAGACGAAAAACCGAAAGAGATCATCCCGACCCACCACAGCAGGTGCGCAAACGCGTCGAAGAACCAACACGCCGAACCGAGACCCAGAACAATCGTCGCGGCGCCTCGACCGAGTCCGAACAGGCGTGCCGCCGAGTACAGCACGGGAGCAACCAAGAGGTGCACGAGCAGGACGAAGAGGTTATGGCCAGTGTGCAGCGGGACACCGACAATCCCGAGAGCGATGGTGAACACTTCGTAAAGCTTGTTGTCCGCATCGAAGATCACGCCGGACAACTGCCCGGCGAGGAGATGAGGATTGTACGACCAGAGGCGACCGCTTTGTTCGAAGGCCTGAGCTGCCCGAAACGTCTGCTGATAGTGCGTACCGTAGTCCACTATCGTAATCGGATCAGGGCCGAAAACGACCTCAAGAGGTTCAAACCGAAGGGTGAGCGCGACATGAAACGCCACGACGATACCCAGGAAGATCCAAACGGCGTGCTTACGCAACGATCATCTCCGGAAACACCTCCTGGTCCTTCCATCCGGCCAACCCCAAGGTGGCCGTATGACGATGTTCATCCACCATCTTACAGCTCTCGAATCACATCTTGACCCTGACGACCCGTTGCCGATCTTCACGAACTCGTCCTCGACTGGGCCTCGGCAAACCAACAGACGGCTCATCTCGAGAGAACCCACTGTGGCCCATGGAGGTTGTAGTAGCCTTGGAACGAACGAAAGGTCCTTTCAATTCAGAGATCTCACCTCCTGAGCGTTGTTCTGAATTCGGAAGGCAACCCGGACTACATCGAGTGATCAGAACCATCATCTTCGTCACTTCGCTGCTGCTTTTCCTTCTGTTTTTTGGCTGGGGAACACAGGGTAATCCTCTTCTTCTTTTCTGTTTGTTCTTTCCCCAATTCCATCTCATTCTCGGCACCACTCTGATTGCCATCATGATCCTCGGTCGGGATCGAACTTATTTCTCTTCAGTATTTGAATTTATCGAGAACCACAGATACAAGATATTCCCGCTTCTTGGACTGCTCATCGCCGTCATCCTCAACATTTTCGTCTTCGACAACATACCTCACGTGCAGGATGGCATCCATTATAAACACATGTCGGAGGTTTTTGCTCACGGCAAACTCGCTCACACTATGCCGGATCATTACGAGTTTTTCCTTTACCCATTCTTCATGGTCGATGGCAGTCAGTATTTTTCGCTCTTCATGCCTGGATTCCCGATATTTTTGACGCCGTTTGCATTGTTCGGTCTAACGTTCCTTGCCAATCCGATTCTGACGGCACTCAATATCATTATTATCGGACTCTTTACTCAGTATCTTTTCGGTACCCGGAGTTCGTTGATCTCCATGCTTTTGTTTGTATTTTCTCCATTTATGATGACGATGTCTGGCACATGGATGCCTCATTCGTTTACAGCGTTACTCACACTTATCGCGGCATTTTCTGTATTTCGATTTGCGACTCAGGGAGGGTTCCACCTGCCGATCGTCGCAGGGTCGGCGATCGGTTGGATGGTCTTTACAAGACCTCAAAACGCTCTTTTTTTCGCAGTTCTTTTCTTCGCCTTTCTCACCCTCGTAATCAAAGGCAAAGATCTCGTCAGAACAATGGCCTTGTTTTCCGTCCCCATTGTTGTCGGGATCGTCGTCCTCCTCACGTACAATCACGCTTTCACCGGTAGTCCCCATACATTTATTCAGGACATCTACTTCGACACCAGCGAACCGGTCAACGACGGCCACCGCATCGGGTTGGCTACCGGATGCATGCACTGTAATGGAGAATCACTCCCTCGTGGAGGGATGACCTGGCAGCATGGGGTCACCGTCACAAAAAAGCGAATCATTCCGCTTGTCATGGAGACCTTTCCACATCCTCTATTCTTTGCGTTTGTGATTCTGTCCTTGACAGTAGCCGTAAACGACGCCTCGGAGACTCGAAAATCGCTGTTCTTGATAGCTCTATTTCTTGCACCGGTGTGTGGCTATTTTCTCTTCTATTTCAATGGGAATGTATTTGGGCCACGGTATCTCTACGAGGGGGCCGTCTTCCTTATCATTGCCGCGTCATCTGGTATCGATGTTCTCTTTCTGTATCTCAAAGAACGAAAATCAAAATGTGTTTCGTTGATAATCATTTCATTTCTCGCTGGAAGTCTCCTTTTCGAAATTTCTCAAACCGTCCCGAGAACGATCTCAATATACCAACATGGATTTTGGGGCATGGGTCCTCTCTTGAAAGAGTTGGTCGATAAGGGAGAGTACAAAAGGTCGGTTATTTTTGTGTCGATTGTTGATGAAATGAGCTACGGGAACGGTCTGATCGGCATGAATCTGTGGGATTTTGAAGGCAGTGAGACGATTTTTGTGAGAGATCTCGGAGGAGACTCGAACTCGAAATACATGCACTATATGGAGGGTTGGGACTTCTATCGGGTCAAATATGTAACATGGAAGGACCAATCAGTGCATCCAAAAAGAATCAAACCAACTCTGCCTGAAGAGATCGTTCATGTCGAAATGGAAGACAAGTTCTTACCATACTCAAGCAAAAATGAGAACCCTGACTATTGCAACGTCTATCCAGTTAAAGATCACGTTACCAGCTATCTTGGATTTCCGAAAATCGAACACCGTAGACTGTCGGGAGAGCAATCTCTATACTGCAGATTCCTCAACGAGGATCAAAGCTACACCTTTGGCCAATACTTCCCAAGGAGCGGTGTGTACACATCCACGTTGGCTGCTGTCTCAGGGCCCGAGTTCGGGGATCTCGACATCTTCATGGATGATGGACTGGTCGCTTCGATCGCTCTGCATGATTGGAATGACACATCGCTGTCCGAATTCATTTTCGAGATCGATGTATCGCAGGGACTCCACACCTTTCGAGTCGCCCCGAGTCCGAACTCGGTTCCCGAGGGAGATCACTTCATGATTGACTTCGTTCGATTCGAGAAAAACGGGGACGGGAACCGACAGGCGGAGATCAGAAAACCGGAGGCAGCGAAAAGGCGATGACGACGACTCCCGTTTCATCAATCCTCACCGTGCAGTCTTCGACCAAGGTATTCGGCCCGGCATTGAGCCCTCGGCCATTGAATCCTTGATCCACAAGGATGGCGGTCGGGACCCAAGCGCGTCCAAAACCATCCAGGGACAGGAGGATTTCCTCTGCGGCGGCGGAACCTTGGGGGAATACCAGAGTAACTTTCGTGCCATTGACGGTCACTGTCCAGTTACTGGTGGTTCCATCCTCGAAGCCGTCGATGAAAATCGGCTCCTGATAGGCCAGGGCCATCGCCTGCCAGTCGGTGGAGCCGGAGTCGGTCCGAACGAGGGGCGCGATGAGGACGCCCGCGGCCAAGAACGATACCGCAAAATAGACCCGCGGTTTTGCGATCACGGCGCGCCTCCAGTCGTTCTTCTAGATTGTACTCGGTCGAGCCTATCAGTGGAGTGTCTGAAGGTCAAGATCGTTGGGCGCGGGAGGAACGAGCCTGTAGAGAGGCCCTGCGGGAACGATCTCGTACCCGACCATCCGTGCCGAAACCCGGTCGACATACACCGGCCGGCGTTCGGCCTCATGTCGGAGGAAGACCAGGAGGTCGGGAGGATGGATCAGAAATCGGTTGATGGGAATCACATCCGGGCGCATTCCCTCGACCAGTTGGAGATACTGGACCACCGGTACGGTGTGGAAGTACCCTGCGACTACAGCCCCAGGTTCCACCGTGCGCAGGATGAACTCACCCCGATCACGGGCGCTCCAATCGTGTGACCGGTCGACGACGGGCCAATTGACGACCGCGACCACGACAACCGCTCCGACCATCAGCATCCTCAGGAGCCAGGCGCCTGCCCGGGCTTCGGCCCGATTAGAAGCATCGCGAACCCAATCCAACAACGCCTGGTACCCGATCCCGATGAAGACCGTAAACAACAAAAAGATCGGGAGGTACATCGTCTGTTTGTCGCCTGCTTGGTAACCGATGATGAACGCAGAATAGGCGCCCAGCATCACGAGCAGCGATATGCCTACTCTGCGGTCTCGGCGTGTCAGCACCCAGGCGCCAAGCAGCGCGGGTCCGACCCCGATCAAGAGGCTCCGCCACAGCTCGAGAAAGAAACCTGTCGCCTCAGCGAGGATCTGACTCGGAGTGTAGTTGAAGACCATCCCGTGGAACTGTCGCCCGGAGACGAGCCACAAGAGGCCGTCCCAGCTCGCCAGGTCACGCGCCACGAATCGGCCACTCGCGTCGTACGATCCGGCGTAGTTGAACTCCGGCGCATCAAAATAGAGGTACGGCAAGTAAAGATACAACGCCAACCCCGCGACGAGGCCAACAAGCCCGAAAGTGACCGTGCGCTTGTTGGTCAACTGGCGCGCCGTGGTGGATCCCACCATCAGCCGCAGCCATCCTGGAATCAGCAACACGGTGGTCATGTGATGCGCAAGCCCGAGGCCAAGGAGGAGCGTTGCCGCCCCCATTCTCCCAGGCCGCGGATCGTCCGCCCAGACGAGCGCAGTCAAGACCAAACCGGCGAGCAACGCCGTTTGCAGGGTGTAGACCTCCGCCACCAGTGACATCGCCCAGAAAAAGCGGGCGGTCATCAACAGACCCAGGGCTCCGGCCGCAGCCCAAGGCCCGACCCCCAGACGCCGCAAGATCAAGAAACCGAGCGCGATGGTGAGAGCCCCGAACACCGCCGACAACAAGTTCATTCGGTATCCGATATCACCGAGCGGAACGGCGTGGCTCCACAGGCGGCCGAGCAAGAGGTAGAGAGGGTAGCCGGTGGCGCGGACCAGCCCGCCGGTGTAGGCCGCGGTGGTCAGTTCGGCGCTGTCGAGGTTGTAGACAGTGGGCGCCAGCGTACGGAGGTACAACCCGAAAGGCACCAAGAAAGCGGCAATGAAGCCCACGATCAAGCTGCGTCTGGGCACCATGAATTCCTAACACCTAAACTGAGCGATTCTGCCGGATGAGATGTGCCAAGTCCTTGATGCTCTGGTGTTTGCAAAAAATGCAGGAATACTGGTGGTATGCCGAGGCTTTTTGCAAACGCCCAGAGCGCAAGGAATTGGTGCAGATCGCCGGTGAGAATCGCTCAATTTAGGTAACAATCAATGGTCGGAATGATCGCGATCGCTCGACCTCCAGTCGATTTCTGTCTCGGACCGGCCGGACATCACCCTGATTCACGGACACCTTGCACGTGGAGCGGCGACCATGCGAAGGTCGTAGTTGGGACTCATTCGGCAGAAACGGGGCTCGGTCGCTCATAGGGGACTCAATCATATGGCATCACGTCGTCTCATGTTTCTCGTCGGTCTTTTTCTGACCACGTGCGCAACCCTACAGATCGAGGTCTTGTGCACACGGTTGCTGTCCGTGATCGCCTGGTATCACCTGTCATTCCTCGCCGTTTCCATCGCCATGCTCGGCATGGCCGGCGGCGCGGTACGAGCGTATATCAGAACAGACCTCTTCAACACCAAGACAGCTCCTCGCGTTCTAGCGCGCACCTCCTTCCTCTTCGGCGTCTCGATCCCGGTGTGCCATGTCATCAACCTGTGCATCCCGATTCAATTGAGTGCGACGCCAAACGTGGTTGCTGCGATAGCGTTGACCATCGCGGTCTTGACCGTTCCCTTCTACCTGTCCGGAATCATCGTCACCGTTGCTCTGACGCGAGTTCCGGGACCGACGGGCCGGGTCTATGCCGTCGATCTCATGGGAGCCGCGGCCGGGTGCGTTCTCGTCATCCCCATGCTCAACTCCTGGAGCATCAGTTCCGCGACAATGCTGTGCTCCGCGGTCGCAATGACCGGGGCGATGTGTTTTCACATGTTCGCCGAAACCGGCCGAGAACGCGGAACGGCAGCTCTCGCGATATTGCTCGTGGCTGCAGGATTCATCAATGACCTGGGCGAGAACGGGTTGCGCGTCGCCTGGAGCAAGGGAAACTACCGAGCCCCTTCCGAAATCGTCGCCGAACGTTGGACGGGACATGGCCTGATCACCGCACAGCGACCGGTCGTCGGAAAACCGCAATACTGGGGCGAGGGTCGTGGCGCACCCGAGATCGAAGTCTCGATGATCTGGATGACGATCGACGGGTTGGCCGGGACATCCATGACCGCCTGGGATCAGCGACGTGAGTCTCTGGACTGGATTGCGCACGATGTGACGTCTCTCGCCTATCACCTCCGCAGAGGGAAAGATGTTGCCGTCATCGGTGTTGGCGGCGGTCGAGACCTCCTCTCTGCATTGTGGAGCCGAGCTCGATCGATCACCGGGATCGAAATCAATCGTGGATTCCTCGACCTGTTGAAAGGAGATCTCAGCGACTATGCGGGCCTCTCCGATCAAAGGGAGATCGTTCTCGCGCACGACGAGGCTCGCTCGTATCTGACCCGCACCGATCAGCGCTTCGATGTGGTTCAGATGTCGATGATCGACAGCTGGGCGGCGACCGGCGCAGGTGCCTTCACCCTGTCCGAAAACGGTCTCTACACAACTGAAGGCTGGCAGGCTCTCCTCGGGACGCTTCGGCCCGATGGATTGTTGACGGTCTCCCGCTGGTACTCATCAGACAGACCGTTCGAGCTCGGCCGACTCGTCGCCCTGGCAACCGCCGTACTGCTCGATCGGGGGGCCGGCCATCCGGACACCCAGGTCGTCGTCGTGGGTCGGGACCGCACCGCATCTCTGGTCCTCTCTCTTCAGCCGTTCACTTCCGAAGAGCTCGACACGATTTCACGGGTCGCCGATTCGGAAGGGTTCACCATACTCGTCGCTCCAGATACCCGCGGCAGCGACCCGATGCTGAGCAACTTGAGCAGGTCTCAGTCACTCGATGAGCTTCTGGCCAGGGTCGATCACGAGGTCTACGATCTGCGGCCGCCGACCGACGAGCGCCCGTACTTTTTCAACATCCTCAAACCCGGGGTTGTCCTCCTCGATTCGTTCTCGAAAGACCAACTCGGGGTCGTGGGGGCCGGCAACCTCGCGGCCACTCTCATGCTCCTGTTGCTCTGGTGCATCACCGCCAGCGGTGTCGTCGGCACCATCGTGGTGCCGCTACTCCGCACCGGCCCTCCGCAAATGGTCGGCTCCGTCTTCGCCGGGTCCGTGCTCTATTTCGCTTTGATCGGCATGGGTTTCATGTTCGTCCAGATCCCGCTCCTCCAGCGTTTCTCGGTGTATCTCGGGCACCCGACCTACGCTCTGACCGTCATCCTCTTCTCGATGATTCTCTTCGCCGGGTTCGGCAGTCTGCTGTCCGATCGCCTGGTCGACCTCCGGATGAAACGGGCCTTGACGATCCTCCCAGCAGTCGCATCGGTGTTCCTCCTGATCGGATTGGCAAGTCTCCAGCCCCTCATCGACACGACCATCTCTCTCGGTCTGTTCGGCCGCTGCGTCGTGGTCACGCTGTTCGTAGGCGTCGTTGCCTTTCCCCTCGGTTTTTTCTTCCCGCTCGGTCTACGGACCGTGCGCCGAATCTCCGATCACACAACACCGTGGCTGTGGGGCATCAATGGTGCGGCGGGGGTGCTGGCCGGCGTCACCGCTGTCGCCGTTTCCATGTGGTGGGGGATCTCGGCCAGTCTCCTCCTGGCAGCGACCGCCTATGCGCTGTTGTATCTGCCACTTTGGCTGATCAATAGGGCGCGATCGGTCGCCGACAACCCGAGAATGGACAATGGCTGACAAGGACGGGTTTAGTCCAGGGTTCTAGCGAACATGCCGGCGAGCGCCAGAGGCAAGTTGCCGGCCAGCTCCACGGCACACGGAAGTCGGCAGTGATTGCAATTCCGCAATTGATCCGCAACGTCCCGGAACTCCTGTGATTTGAACAGCTGATCGAGATCCAGCCCTTCCCAACTCCCCCAGGCAAAGAATGGTCGTCCCTCGGCGTCCTCACAGGAGTTGACCTTTCCTCGATGATCCACGTGGATCGAGATCCGACCGAAGTTGCACGCCATCGGACCACCCTGCTCCATGATGGAGAGTGCCCGGTCCGGATTCCGCACCGGCCAGTTGTTGCGGCGAAGCCGTCGGACTTCGGCAAAGGCGGCAGCCCGCTCGGCGTCGCTCAACAGGAGCTCATCGTTGTATCCGCTGATGGGTGAGAGAGGGAAGAATTCGATCCCTACATCGAGCTCCTTCGCCAGGGACGCCATCTGTTGGAGCTGGTCAACATTACGTTTGTGCACCGATGTCCAGATCTTGATGTCACAACCTGGGTGGACCCGGCGCGCTTGATCGATTCCGGCCAGCACGCGATCGAAGAGCCCGGGCACGCCACGAACCTCGTCGTGCACCGACCCCAAACCGTCCAGCGAGCAAAGGAGAACATCGAGATCGGGGACAAAAAACTCGGCCTTGGAGGCCAGACTCCCACCGTTGGTGCAGATGGAGGTGCGGAACCCCAGCTCCTTGGCTGCGGCGAGGATGTCTCCGAGGTCCCGTCGGAGCGTTGGTTCGCCGCCCCACAGTGTCAGCACCGCACAGCCCGCCCTACGGAACTTGGCCAACAGCAGCCGGATCTCACCGGTGGAAAGCTCGGGCTCGGTGTTGCGCTCCTGCCACCGATTGCAGGTCAGACAGCGGCAGTCGCACCGTGGCGTCGGTTTGAGATAGAGCAGAAACGGCCGTCGATGCAGCCACAGCTCGCTGCCGATGTCGAATCCGAGACGAACGGAGTCGCGGAGCACCATGGCGGCAATGCTAGCACCTAAATTGAGCGATCCTCACCGGCGATCTGCACCAGGTCCTTGCGCTATGGGCGTTTGCAAAAAGCCTCGACATACCACCAGTATTCCTGCATTTTTTGCAAACTCCAGAGCATCAAGGACTTGGCACATCTCATCCGGCAGAATCGCTCAGTTTAGGTAGCAACAAAAACGTCACCTTGCCAAACCTCCGTGTGCAGACACCACGCCGTCTCGTACGCGCCGGCCTCAATCGCCGGCGACAGCCCATGCCGGTAGTCCCGCCAGGTCGACGCCGAGGACCGCGGTACCGAGGAAGTAGAACACCACCGAGATGACCAGCACGCCGATGAGGTTGATGAAGATGCCCACTCTGGCCATTTCGGCGATGGTGATGCGGCCGCTGCCGAAGATGATGGTGTTCGGAGGAGTGGCCACCGGCATCATAAAAGCGCAGGAAGCCGACAGGGTGGCCGGGATCATCAGCAGCAGCGGGTTGGTCTTGATGGCCACCGCCACTGACGCCAGGATCGGCAGGATCATCTCGGTGGTCGCCGTGTTGGAGGTCAACTCGGTTAAGAATGTAAGGCCGCCGCAGGTCAGGGCGATCATGACGTAGGGCGGCACACCCTCGAGTCCTGCGAACCGGATCCCGATGAACTCTGAGAGGCCGGTTTCTCGAAAACCCTGAGCGAGGGCGAAACCACCACCGAAGAGCAGCACAATGTGCCACGGGATATTGCTGAACACATCGACCCCCATCACCGTCGGGCAGGATGCCTTTGGGCTCCGGGTCGGAATGAAGAAGAGGATCATCGCCATGGCAACCGCAACCGTCGCGTCGTCGATGAGATCCGCCCGTGGGACCAGCCGCGACCATCCCGGGATGGTCAGCATCCCCAGTACCAGGTCCTTCCGGAAGATCCAACCGATGGCGGTCGCCACAAAGACCACGAACACCGCCCGCTCTTCGAATGACATCCCGCCGAGCGCCTTGTACTCGCGCTTCACCACATCGCGGTCGACATCGAACGAATCCGAAAACCGGAAGAACACCCGCGTCAACAACAACCACACGATGGTCAGCATTATCAAGGTGATGGGGAACGCCATCACCAGCCACTGGCCGAATGCGATGGGTTCGGCGTCGGGGAAGGTGATTTCGAAGATCCTCGCAAACGACAGATTCGGCGGTGTGCCGACAAGGGTCGCCATCCCGCCCAGAGAGCATGCGTAGGCGATCCCGAGCATCAACGCGACGGTGAATGAATGGCACTCCTTGATCCCGTATCTTTCCTCCAACTGCAGGATGATGGCCATGGCGATGGGCACCATCATGACCGCGGTGGCGGTATTGGAGATCCACATCGAAAGAAAGGCCGCGGCGATCATGAAACCGAGGATGATACGCGCGGGTCCACCGCCGATCTTCCGAATGACCCAGAGCGCGATTCGCTTGTGCAGCAGCCACTTCTCCATGGTCACGGCGATCATGAAACCACCGATGAAGAGAAAGATCGTGCTGTTGACGTAGATCGGCGCGCAGTCCCGGGTCTTCATGATTCCAAGCACGGGATACAGCACCGGGGGAAGCAGCGCTGTCGCCGAAAGGGGGATCGCATCGGTGATCCACCACGTCGCCATCAACACCGCGACCGCCGCCATGCGGGTGACCGTGGAGTTGGAGGGGTCGAGATCCAAAAAGAGGGTGACCGCGAACAGGAGGGGCCCCAACAGGAGGCCGACCTTCTGGCTGGTCTTTCTGCCGGTTGAGATCTGTTCGACAGGCACCACGCCAGCTTAGCGGATCCAACCTCGTTCAGCCCCGGAGATTGCGATGCTCATCCTCGTTTGTCTGTAGTACTGCCGGTGCCACAATCGAGAACGGTATCGTATTCACTCCGCAACGTTGCGCTGACCGTCTTACCCGCTCTTCTCACAACCTCTCTACTGCGGGCCACGCATGGCATTGATCTGTCGTGCTTGTCGCAACTTGCTCTCCTCAACATAGTGCGACTATGCCTGCGTCGCTCAAGTCGCGACAAATCCAACATCTCAAAGCCCTTCGCGGCCCTCGCTACGAGACGTGGTGAGAAGTGCGGGCTAAGGGAGATGAGTCGCCCGGACCGAGAGCGATCCCCACGATCAGAACTGCGAGGGTCTGCGCCGTCTGCGGCACGTCGGTTCCCGGCAGAGCCGTCTCCAACCGACCGCCAAGGGCGATGGCGATCGCCCCGATCGCAATTGCGACCACCGATTTCGAGGAAGTCTTGACTCTGGACACGATCGCCATTCTCTCACTCTTCGGACCCCTTCGCGCCGCTCGAATGTGCCCCTGCTCACCTCAGGTGTAAAATGAAACCGAACCAAACCGCGGAGGACGGCGTAATGTGCTTTCGAACGACCGGCGGCCGGACCATGGCTGTGTCGATCTTCATCAGCGTGTTTGCAGCGGCTGGATCTCAGGGTCAGATCCTCGTCGATCACAGGTGTACGAACACGGCCCTGGTTCCCGAACAGTGGATTGCGGCGGCGAAGGCCGACCTTCACATCGCGTACAACCACACCAGTCATGGGAGCCAGATCATCAGTGGGATGGAGGCCCTCGAGGATTTTCCGGCCTTTGGCGACACCTTCGGGTGGTCGGACAACGGCGGCGCCGGCCTCGACCTCGATGACCGCGGCATTCCCTGCTCGGTCCCCGACCTCAGCCAGGGGGACTGGATCGACGAGCACGGCGTGACGCCCTGGGTCACTTGCACCCGAGCCTTCTTGGACTCCCCCTCCAATAGCCACATCAACGTAATCATATGGTCGTGGTGCAGCATCGATGGGCACGACGCCCAGCGCTACGTGGACAACATGGAGCGGCTGGTTTCGGAGTACCCGGAAACGGCTTTCGTCTTCATGACGGGCCATGCCCAGGGTCAGGGCGAGGACATGACCCCCGACAGCGTGCACTTCAACAACGAGCTCATTCGACAACACTGCCGATCCAACAAGCGCATCCTCTTCGATTTCGCCGACATCGAGGCTTACGATCCGGACGGGGACTACTTCTGGGATCGGGATCTCGAGGACAACCTCGACTACAACGGCGGCAATTGGGCCCGCGAGTGGATCGCCTCCAACCCCGGTTCAGAGCTCGATCAACTTACCATCGGTAACGGTGTTCACGGCTACCCGGGCTGCCCGGATTGCGCCCACTCCGACTCTCCCCTCGAGTCAAAGATCAACTGCGTCCTCAAAGGT
>Ga0209344_10004255_pt1 | contig 13287 bp, 10 predicted proteins | sample Cruoilmetagenom6_FD_187293 | JGI IMG/M metagenome (GOLD analysis project Ga0209344, IMG submission 187293) | Oil polluted marine microbial communities from Coal Oil Point, Santa Barbara, California, USA - Santa Barbara Oil Seep Sample 6 (SPAdes)... | ecosystem: Environmental > Aquatic > Marine...
CGTCTGACCGCGGCCTGGCGCGCTAGACTCCGTTCATGAAAATCGGACTGGTTGCTGGCGAGGCTTCCGGTGACGTTCTCGGAGCCGGATTGATACGCGCTATTCGTGCGCGTATTCCCGATGCGACGTTCGAAGGAGTCGCTGGCCCGCAGATGGTGGAAGCTGGTTGCGATCAATGGGAGCCTGCTGATTCCCTCGCAGTGTTTGGCCTGATCGAGCCGCTCCTGCACATCCCGCGCTTGCTGCGATTGCGGCGAGATCTTGCTCGTCGCTGGCGTGAATCTCCCCCTGATGTATTCGTTGGCATCGATGCGCCCGACTTCAATCTCGGTCTGGAAAAGAAACTCCGCAAGGCAGGAATCAGGACGGCGCACTACGTGAGTCCGTCGATCTGGGCATGGCGGTCGGGGCGTGTGAAAAAGATCAAGAAAGCGGCCGATACCGTCTTGTGCATCCTGCCGTTCGAGCAGGCGCTGTACGAGGGCCATGACGTAAACGCCTTGTTCGTGGGGCATCCGAGCGCCACGGCGGCGCCCGATGTAGTCGACATGCAAAAGTCTCGCGCCTTGCTCAAGCTTGACGCCCCCGAGGTCGTTGCTGTACTTCCCGGAAGTCGGGGCGCTGAGATCGGCCGAATTGGCGGAATAGTGGCGGATGCGGCAAAAGCAATTCATGACGCTCGCCCGGACGTGCGTTTCGTAACTCCAGTCGCGGCACCCAGGCTTCGGCCGGTTTTCGAGCAGCAGCTGGAAGAGGCTGGAGTGGCCGCGTATTTCACATTGCTCGATGGTGACGCCCAGGCAGCCATGAGTGCCGCGGATGTCATCTTGCTGGCGTCGGGGACCGCGGTCCTCGAGGCAGCGATGCTCCGCAAGCCCGCCGTCGCGACGTATCGAGTCAATTCGCTGTCGTGGCGGATCGGCATGGCTCTGCGCCTGGTCAAGGTGGCCTATTTCACGCTGCCCAATCTGCTGACTGAGGAGCCGCTGGTACCTGAATTCATACAGGACGATGCGAGGCCGGGGCCCATCGCGGCAGCGGTCATTGCGATGCTGGATGATCCCGAACGTCGGCAATTCATCAGCGAGAGATTTGATAGACTGAGGCAAGAGCTGGCGCTGGATGCAGACCAGCATGCCGCCGACGCAGTGCTAGCGCTCGCGCGGCGCTAACGGGGCAGACTCACACCACCCATGCAGCAGGCAACACTGTTCGAATTACGCGGGCTCATCGCCGGAGTCGACGAAGCAGGGCGCGGACCACTTGCGGGTCCCGTCGTGGCCAGCGCCGTGATTTTGCATCCTGACGATCCTATTGAGGGACTCGCCGATTCCAAGAAACTCTCGGCACGACGCAGGGACGAGCTGGCAGCAGAAATAAGGGGGCGCGCCCTGTCCTGGTCGGTTGCCTGGGCTAATCCGGCTGAGATCGACGAACTCAACATTCTAGCGGCCACTATGCTGGCGATGCGACGCGCTATCGAGAGCCTGTCGATCACACCAGGCTGTGTGCAGGTCGACGGAAATCGTCTGCCAAACCTGTCATTCGATAGCGTGACGCTGGAGGGCGAAGCCATTGTCGGTGGTGATGGCAAGGTGCCCGCGATCAGTGCGGCATCGATCATCGCCAAGACGACGCGCGACGGCATTATGGAATTCCTCGATCGCATTCACCCCGAGTACGAGTTTGCGCGCCACAAAGGCTACGGGACCGAGATCCATTGTGAGCACCTGAATAAGCACGGTCCGTGTGAGCAGCACCGTTACAGTTTCGCGCCAGTGAGAGCCGCCTCATGAGTGCGCCAGGCTTCGTTCACCTGCATGTCCACACCGAGTATTCGATGGTGGACAGTACCGTCCGAATCCCGAAGCTGATGAGCCAGTGCGCCGGGAGCGGCATGCCCGCTGTCGCATTGACCGACCAGAACAACCTGTTTGGCCTCGTGAAGTTCTACCGCAAGGCGATGGCCGCGGGGGTGAAGCCGGTCATTGGCCTCGACCTGCGCATTCTCAACGAAGACGAACCCGACCGTCCCTACACGCTATTGTTGCTTGTGCAGGACAATGACGGTTATCGCAACCTGTCCGAACTCGTGACACGCAGTTACATCGAAGGGCAAGTTCGCGGGGAGCCGCTGGCCAGGCGCGAATGGCTGACGGCGGAAAGTTGTGCGGGACTAATCGCATTGTCCGGTGGCCTGTACAGTGACATCGGTCATGCAATTCATGCGAATCATGGAGAACAGGCAAAGGAGCTGTTGTCGGGTTGGTGCGAGATTTTTCCGGACCGCTTCTACCTTGAGCTGATTCGCACAGGTCGCAGTGGTGAGGATGACTGCGTGAGTGCGAGCCTTGAGCTGGCGAGCGAAACGGGAACGCCTGTTGTAGCAACCAACGATGTTCGTTTCCTGAGCGCTGACGATTTTAATGCGCATGAAGCGCGTGTGTGTATACACGACTCACGAGTCTTGTCGGATACTGAAAGACCGCGAAGCTACAGTCCGCAGCAGTACCTTCGCACACCGGAAGAAATGGCGGAGTTGTTTGCCGATGCACCCGAGGCGCTGGCCAACACGGTGGAAATCGCCCGGCGGTGCAACCTGGACTTGCGCCTTGGTGACAGCGTATTGCCGGAATTCCCGGTACCGGAAGGGCAGACCGAGGCCGAGTTTCTCGAGGCGGAAGCGCGCCGCGGGCTCGACGCTGCGCTCGAGACGATCTACACGGTGCGCGACATCCCGAAACAGGAACACCCGGTGTTCAGCGCGCCGTATATCGAGCGCCTGGAGATCGAACTCGGCGTAATTCAGTCCATGGGTTTCCCGGGTTACTTCCTGATCGTCGCGGACTTTATCCGCTGGGCACGAGAAAACGACGTGCCTGTTGGCCCAGGTCGTGGTTCGGGTGCAGGTTCGCTGGTTGCGTGGGTGCTCGGTATCACCGACCTGGACCCACTGGAACACGATCTGCTGTTCGAACGCTTCCTCAATCCCGAGCGCGTATCGATGCCCGACTTCGATGTCGACTTCTGCATGGAAGGACGAGACGACGTCATCGACTACGTGGCGCAGCAGTATGGACGCGAACGGGTGTCGCAGATCATCACCTTCGGCACGATGGCGGCGAAAGCGGTCATCCGCGATTGTGGCCGGGTGCTGGGGCAGCCGTATGGGTTTGTCGATCGCATCGCCAAGCAGGTGCCGTTCGAGATAGGCATGACCCTGGAGAAAGCGCTCGAGCAATCCGACGAACTTGCGACGATGTACAGCGACGATGAGGAAGTCACGTCGATCATTGATCTTGCCATGTCGCTCGAAGGCCTCGTGCGCAACGCCGGAAAGCACGCCGGCGGCGTCGTTATCTCACCGGGGCCCCTGACCGATTTTGCGCCGCTCTATTGTGAAGAGGGCGGCACCAATGTCGTCACGCAGCTCGACAAGGATGATGTCGAAGCAGTCGGTCTCGTTAAGTTCGATTTCCTCGGCCTGAAGACGCTGACGATCATCGACTGGGCCGTGCGCATCGCCAAGGAAACCAATCCCGGCCTGGAACTGGACATCAGCCACATACCCTCACGCGACGCCAGGACTTTCGAGCTGTTGCGTAGCACGCGTACGGCTGCCGTATTCCAGCTTGAGTCGAGTGGCATGCGCGATCTCATCAAACGCATGCGCCCCGACCAGTTCGATGACCTGGTTGCCCTGGTCGCATTGTTCCGACCCGGTCCATTGCAGTCGGGCATGGTCGACGATTTCATAACGCGCAAGCATTCGTCGAACAAGTTGGACATCGATTATCTCCATCCGGACCTGCAGCCCGTGCTCGAGGAGACGTATGGCGTCATCTTGTACCAGGAGCAGGTCATGCAGATCGCGCAGGTACTCGCGGGCTACACGCTCGGCGGTGCCGATCTGTTGCGCCGCGCCATGGGTAAGAAGAAGCCCGAGGAGATGGCCAAGCAGCGCGAAATATTCGTAAAAGGGTCAACCGAACGCGGTGTGGCATTGAAAACGGCGTCGCACATCTTCGATCTCATGGAGAAATTTGCGGGCTACGGATTCAACAAGTCTCATTCGGCGGCTTACGCAGTCTTGTCGTACCAGACGGCCTATCTGAAGGCCCATTACCCGGCCGCATTTATGGCGGCGGTGATGAGTGCCGACCTGCAAAACACTGACCGCCTCGTGACGCTCAAAGATGATTGCAGGCAGCTGGGACTGACGCTGTTGGCGCCTGATATCAACCGGTCGTCGTACCACTTCAGCGTGTCCTCCGCGGATACGATCCTGTACGGGCTTGGGGCAATCAAGGGCGTTGGGCGCGGAGCGGTCGAGTCGCTTATTAATGACCGCACAGCGAATGGACCGTACAAAAACCTCGCGGAGTTTTGTCGGCGAGTCGATCACGAGAAAATCAACCGGCGAACGCTCGAAGCGATGGCCAAGTCCGGAGCGATGGACTCGTTCGGGGAGACGCGTCGCAGCCTCATGCACCACGTACCTGAAGCACTGCGCAGCGCGGATCAGCAAGCCAAGGCCGCGGCTGCCGGGCAGAACGACATGTTCGGGCTTGGGGATGCGGAGGTTACCGAAGAAATTCAGTTGCAACCCGTACAGCTGGTCGAGTGGCAGGAACGCCTGTTCCTTAGCAATGAAAAAGAGGCGCTCGGACTGTACCTGACGGGTCACCCGTTCGATGCCGTGCGCCGCGATGCGCGCTTTTTCGCCGATGGCAAGCTTGGCGATATTACCGCGGAGCCTGCGCCGCAGAACAACAAGGGCGAGCGAAACTATGGGTCGCAGCGCGAGGCGACTGTTGCGGGCCTGATCGTCGACGTGCGCAAGCGCGGTAACCGGGTGAGCGTCGTCCTCGACGATGACACCGGGCGCATGGAGATCAGCCTGTTCAGCGAGGCGTTCCAGGAATTCAGCCACCTGTTGGTAAAAGACGAGATCGTCGTAGTAACAGGCGGGCTGCGGTACGACGACTTTATCGGCAGCTGGACGGTTAACGCCAAGAACGTACTGCATATTGACCGTGTCATCGAGTCGCGAGCCAAAGGCATCGTATTGAGCATTGCCACCAACGGGCAGGGTGAAGCACTGCTGACCCAGCTGCATGACCTGCTGCTGCCATTTCGCGAGGGAAGCTGCGACGTGTCGGTGCGCTATGTGGGTTCCAGTGCCTCAGCCAGGCTGTCGCTGGGCCCGGAATGGGCGGTACGGCCCAGTCGAGAGTTGCGAGACAAGTTGACGGAGCTACTCGGGAACAATAATGTCCGGTTACTCTACACACCCGGACGTGAACTAAACTGACTGTGGGAGCGAGCTTGCTCGCGATACCGTATATGGATATGAAATTTCTGGATTTTGAGCAGCCGATCGCCGAGCTTGAAGCGAAGATCGAGGAGCTGCGCTACGTTGGTGATGATTCCGAGATCAACATCAATGAGGAAGTCGCGCGCCTGAAGTCAAAAAGCGAGTCCCTGACCAAGAGTATTTTCTCGAAGCTCAGCCCCTGGCAGATTGCCCGCGTGGCACGCCACGAATCGCGGCCCTACACGCAGGACTACCTCAGCATGATGGCACCGGATTTCCAGGAGCTGCACGGCGATCGCATGTATGCAGACGATCCGGCGATTATTGGCGGAGTCGGCCGCATCGATGGACACGCTGTCATGTTCATCGGTCATCAAAAAGGCCGCGACACGAAGGAACGCGTGCGCCGCAACTACGGCATGCCGAAGCCAGAGGGCTACCGCAAGGCGCAGCGCCTCATGCGCATGGCAGAGAAGTTCTCGATGCCCGTAGTAACCTTCATCGATACACCGGGCGCGTACCCGGGTGTCGGCGCCGAGGAGCGTGGGCAAAGTGAGGCGATTGCTCACAGTCTGTACCTGATGGCGGGGCTGAAGACACCGATCATCAGCGTTGTCATCGGCGAAGGCGGATCGGGAGGCGCGCTGGCCATCGGCGTCGGCGACAAGCTGCTCATGCTGCAATACAGTATCTACTCGGTTATCTCGCCGGAAGGATGCGCATCGATCCTGTGGAAGAGCGCCGAAAAAGCCGAGGATGCGGCAGAAGCCATGCGGATTACGGCATCCCAGCTGAACGAGTTCGATCTTGTCGACGAAGTACTCGAGGAGCCGCTCGGCGGAGCGCACCGCAACCCGAAGGAAGCGGCCGATATTGTCCGTAACGCGCTGTTGAAGAGCCTCGACGAGCTCGGCTCGTTGTCCACGGAGCAATTGCTTGAGGAGCGGCAACGGCGACTCTCGAGCTTTGGACAGTTCAAAGAGGCGTGAGTTTTACAAGCGAGCAGCTGCTCGAACGACTGGCATCGTTTGAACACCAGGCCGAGCGACCGTCACGATACGTCATCGCGTTTAGTGGTGGACTTGACTCCTCTGTGCTGGCGCACGCGCTGGCCGCCGCGGACATCCCTGTGGTGGCTGTGCATATCGACCATGGCCTGCAAGACCAATCAGAAGACTGGAGCCGCCACTGCGAGGCATTTGCGCAGTCGCTGGGTATCGGCTTCCTGAGCCGCAGAGTGAAAGTGGAGCTCGAGTCTGGCAAAGGTCCGGAAGGCTCCGCGCGGGAAGCGCGCTACAACGCTCTCCTTGCCGAGCTTGATCCGGGCGACTGGCTCATGAGCGCCCACCATCGTGAAGACCAGGCTGAGACCCTCATGCTCAACCTCGTACGTGGCAGCGGACCGGCCGGCATTGCCGGCATCGGCGCGGTGCGCCGTTTCGGCCCGGGTTGGCTGATTCGACCGCTGTTGTACTTCGACCGGGCCGATCTCAAGTCCTACGCCGAGTCTCACGACATCAACTGGATCGAGGATCCATCGAACTCAGACAAGCGCTTTGACAGGAATTTTCTGCGGCACGAGGTCCTGTCTTGCCTCAAGACGCGATGGCCTGATATTGCGACAAGGCTGCAGCGTTCCGCCTTGCATGCCAGCGAGGCGACAAGCTTACTGATCGACCTGGCGCGCATTGATCTGGAGGCGCTGGGTGGACGCAGCGAGCGTTTGCCAATTGACGCGTTACTCGATATGTCGCGGCATCGCCAAAAGAACCTCGTGCGCCACGCGTTACGTGTTTGCGGGCTAACCTTGCCGACGGCGCTGCAACTCGACACGATTCTGGACGAAGTCTTGCGGGCGCGTGTAGACGCGCAACCGCAGGTGCGCTGGTCGGGCGGTTCCGCGCGACGTTACCGCGATGGTCTGTATCTCCTGCCAGATGTACTAGCCGATACCTTGCCGGAGGGGCCGATAACAGGCAGTAAGGTCAGGCTTGGCACCGGGCTCGGCACCCTGCGGTTCGAGCCCGGCGTTGAACGCGGACTGGATCCACGCCTCGTTGGACCGAAATTGCGGCTCGAGTCGCGCAAGGGAGGCGAGAAGATTCTCCTTGATGGTCAGTCACATACGAAGAAATTGAAGAAATTGCTCCAGGATGAGGGCATCGTCCCCTGGATGCGTGACCGGGTACCGCTTGTCTACGTGGGTGACAAGCTGGTGGCTGTGGGTGACCTGTGGGTCGCAGCAGGCGCGGCCGCGTCTCCGGGCGTCGCCGTACGATGGAGTGATCGTCCTGCCTTGCATTAGCCGCGCAGAATCGTTGTTTACGCACAGGTGATTCGGTAGACTTTAATACCGTCTTTGACCAACGACGGCGCGGAATCCAAAAGGGTTGGAAAAAGCACATCGCGAGCCACGCAGTGCTTTGCTCCAGCCCTTTCTCGTTTTGAGCTGTTTACCTTTTTTGGGCACGATGCCCTGAGCTCACACATGACATCTTATGTATTCATTACCGGCGGTGTAGTTTCCTCCCTTGGGAAGGGCATCACGTCAGCCTGCCTGGGCGCGATTTTGGAAGCGCGCGGTCTTACCATCAGCATGATCAAGCTGGATCCGTACATCAACGTGGATCCGGGAACGATGAGTCCGTTCCAGCACGGCGAAGTATTCGTTACCCATGACGGGACTGAAACCGATCTCGACCTGGGTCACTACGAGCGCTTTGTGCGCACCGCGAAGGGCGGGCGCCACAGCAATTACACGACAGGTCGTATCTACGAGAGTGTCATTGCCAAGGAACGACGCGGCGACTATCTCGGCGCAACGGTCCAGGTCATCCCTCACATCACTAACGAGATCAAGGAGAGCGTCAAGAAAGGCGCCGGCGATGCCGACATCTGCCTCGTCGAGATTGGCGGTACGGTTGGTGACATCGAGTCGCTACCGTTTCTCGAGGCTATTCGCCAGATGGGCATCGAGCTCGGTCATGATCGTGTTGTCTACGTTCACCTGACGCTTGTGCCCTATATCCCGACGAGTTCGGAGATCAAGACCAAACCGACGCAGCACTCGGTCAAGGAGCTGCGTTCCATCGGTATCCAGCCGGACATTCTCGTATGTCGTTCCGAGAAACCGCTGCCGTCGGACGAGCGCAAGAAGATTGCCCTGTTCACCAACGTGCCCGAAAAGTCGGTTATTTCTGCGTATGACGCTGATGATCTTTACAAGATTCCCGCGATGATGCACGACCAGGGTTTGGACGGGATTGTTGCGCGCCAGCTGGGACTGGACCTGCCGAAAGCCGATCTGCATGAGTGGGACGAGGTCGTTGAGGCCAAGAAAAACCCGACTGCCGAGGTCAACGTGGCCATGGTCGGTAAGTACATGGAACTCAAGGACTCGTATATTTCGCTCGTTGAAGCTTTGCAGCACGGTGGCATCCATACGCGCACGCGCGTAAAGATTCACTTCATTGAGTCCGCAGATATCGAGAAAAACGGCCTCGACCGGATTCGCGATATGGACGGAATCGTCGTGCCGGGCGGCTTTGGCGATCGGGGCATCGAGGGCAAGATTGAAGCGGTACGCTATGCCCGAGAAAACGGTATTCCCTATCTCGGCATCTGCCTTGGGATGCAGGTCGCGGTGATTGAGGCGGCGCGTAACCTGGCTGGTCTCGACGGCGCGATGAGCACCGAGTTCGACAAGAACACGCCGCATCCCGTGATAGGGCTGATCACTGAATGGCAGGATGCAGCCGGCAGCACGGAGGAGCGCAGCGAAGAGTCCGACTTGGGCGGCACGATGCGCCTGGGCGGACAGGCCGTCACGCTCGCTGATGGTTCGCTTGCAGCAAACAGCTACGGCGCAACCGAGATTGTCGAACGCCATCGTCACCGCTACGAGGTCAACAATAATTATCGTGAGCGGTTGTCCGAAGCCGGCATGCGTTTCTCGGGCTTGTCGGTTGACGACCTGGTCGAGATGGTCGAATTGCCGGATCACCCGTTCTTCCTGGCCAGTCAGTTTCACCCGGAGTTCACCTCGAATCCGCGTGATGGACACCCGTTGTTCAAGAGTTACATTGCGGCTGTGCGCGAGCACAGCCAGGGTGAGCTGCCCGAGGCAGCGCAAGGATGAAACTCTGCCATTTTGACGCCGGGAACGACCAGCCGATCTTCCTGATCGCCGGTACCTGCGTGGTCGAGAGCGAGCAGATGACGTTGGACACAGCCGGGACGCTCAAAGACATCACGAATGAACTCGGCATTCCGTTTATTTACAAGTCGTCATTCGACAAGGCGAATCGTTCATCGCGCGACGGCTTTCGCGGCCCGGGCATGGAAGAGGGCTTGCGGATCCTTGCTGAAGTAAAGAAACAGCTGGACCTGCCAATCCTGACCGACGTGCACGAAGATACGCCGATGGACGAAGTGGCAGACGTGGTCGACGTGCTACAGACGCCGGCGTTCCTGTGTCGCCAGACCAACTTTATTCTGCGCACAGCTGCTGCAGGCCTGCCTGTGAATATCAAGAAAGGGCAGTTCCTGTCGCCGTGGGAGATGGAAAACGTCGTCGACAAGGCCCGCTCAACAGGCAACGAGAACATCATGGTGTGTGAGCGCGGTTTCTCGTTCGGTTACAACAATCTCGTGTCGGACATGCGCAGCCTGGCGGTTATGCGTGGCACCGGCGCACCCGTTGTTTTTGATGCGACGCATTCAGTACAGCAGCCCGGTGGGCTGGGGTCCGCGTCAGGGGGGCGTCGTGAGTTCATCCCGGTCCTGGCACGGGCGGCCGCCGCTGCAGGCGTCGCGGGCTTCTTTATGGAAACACACCCGGATCCTGCCAATGCGCTCAGCGATGGTCCAAACGCCTGGCCACTCGACAAAATGAAAGACCTCCTCGAAACGCTCATGTCGATCGACGCGAGCGTCAAACAACGCGGCTACCAGGAGGCTGACTACGGCCTCGGAGTGCCCGCCTCGCCCTAAAAGATGGAATGACAATGATAAAGATTACGGAGATACGTGGCCGGGAGATTCTCGATTCACGCGGAAACCCCACTGTGGAAGCCGACGTTACGCTGGCCGATGGCAGCACTGGACATGCCGCTGTGCCCTCAGGCGCGTCGACCGGTACTCGTGAAGCCGTAGAACTGCGCGATGGTGACAAGTCACGCTACCTTGGCAAGGGAGTGCAGAAGGCGGTGGCGAATATCAATGTCGCGTTGCGGGACGAGTTGCTGGGCAAAGAATTTGAAAACCAGCGCGCGGTTGACGACTGCATGATTGCGCTCGACGGTAGTGAGAACAAGGGCAACCTGGGCGCGAACGCATTGTTGGCAATCTCACTGGCAACGTCCAAAGCCGAAGCGGCGTCGAAAGGCGTATCCCTGTTTCGACATCTTGGCAGCGGCACGATGATGCCTGTGCCGATGATGAACATCATCAACGGTGGTGCACACGCGAACAACAGCGTCGATATCCAGGAATTCATGATCCTGCCGGTCGGCGCGCCGACATTTAAGGAAGCGCTGCGCCACGGGACCGAAGTGTTTCATAGCCTGAAAAGCGTCCTGAACGGTATGGGGCTGAACACAGCTGTGGGTGATGAGGGTGGCTTTGCCCCGGACCTGCCATCGAACCGCGCCGCACTCGACACGATCATGACCGCCATCGAGAAGGCGGGATTCAAGGCGGGCGATGACATCCTGTTAGGCCTGGACGTCGCAAGTTCCGAGTTTTACAAGGATGGTGTCTACGACCTCGAGTCCGAGGGTCGGCAGTTTGACGCCGCCGGATTTGCGGGTTTCCTGGCCGAACTGGCTGATGCCTACCCGATTATTACGATCGAGGACGGCATGGACGAGGGTGACTGGGAGGGTTGGGCAGAACTCACGCGGACACTGGGCGACCGGGTGCAGCTTGTCGGCGACGACCTGTTTGTCACCAACACGTCGATACTGAAACGCGGGATCGACCAAAAAATTGCTAATTCGATATTGATAAAACCCAACCAAATCGGTACCTTAAGCGAAACTCTTGATGCGATTACTATGGCAGATGAGGCAGGGTACAGCGCGGTGATCTCGCACCGGTCCGGCGAAACGTCGGATGCAACGATCGCTGACATCGCGGTAGGTACCCGGGCGACACAGATCAAGACGGGCTCCTTGTCCCGGTCGGACCGTATCGCCAAGTACAACCAGCTGCTGCGCATCGAAGAGGAACTGGGCGATCAGGCAGGGTATGCGGCTCGCGATGCGTTTTCGGTGAAAGCTGAATAGACAAGCGCGATAGCAGCCGGATTGGGGAAGACAATGAGCGGTTCACGCTGGTTACTGGTTTTGTTGGCAATAGCCGGGCTCGGCCTGCAGGCTGAACTCTGGCTGTCTGACGATGGCTACGGCAAGACTATGAAATTGCGCACGGCGGTCGCGGAACAGCGCGAACTCAACGAATCCCTGCGGACGCGCAACGCGGCACTGGATGCCGAGGTAGTCAACCTCAAGCAGGGCCGTGACGCTGCCGAAGAGCGAGCTCGTACCGACCTCGGCATGATCGGCCAGTCGGAGACCTTCTACCAGGTCGTTCCTGTGGCCGGCACCTCCTACTAGGAACGTACATGCCTCTTCCCGACTGGGCCCGCGCATACGGTGCCCCGTTGTTCGCAGCACGCATTCGAACGACCCCGGAAGACTTCCAGGTTACCGAGAAACTTGGCTTCGAATTTGCAGGCGATGGTGAGCATGACTACCTGTGGATCGAGAAAACCGGGACGAACACGGAGTGGCTTGCCAGGCAGCTGGCACGTTTTGCGGATGTGCCCGCCAAGGACGTGGGCTATGCGGGACTGAAAGATCGCCATGCCGTCACTCGGCAGTGGTTCAGTGTTCCGCGGTGGCATTCACCGGATTGGAATGCGCTTGAGATCGAGGGCGTACAAATCCTCGACGTGCACCGACACAGCAAGAAACTGCGGCGAGGCGCGCACAAGACCAATGCATTTCGTATTGTCCTGCGCGGCGACGACATCGCGGAGCATGCCGAAGCTCTGGAGCAACGCGTGGGCATGATTCGTGAGCAGGGCGTGCCGAACTACTTTGGTGAGCAGCGATTCGGTCGGGATGGATCAAATCTCGAGCTGGCTGATGTGTGGGCGAACGGTAAGCGCCTGCCGCGCCACAAACGCAGCATCGCTATTTCGGCAATCCGGTCGTTCCTGTTCAACCAGTCGTTGCACGCACGCGTTATGGATGGCAGCTGGAACACATTGCTGCGTGGCGACAAGGCGAATCTTGACGGGACCGGCAGCGTATTCGATGTGGAGGCCGTCGACGAAGAACTCGCTCGTCGTTGCCTTGAGATGGACATCCACCCGACCGCCGAACTGATCGGCGACGGGTCCGTGTGTGAAAAGGAGAAATGGCTCGTTGCTCTGGCGAAAGCCCGGGTCGAACCCGGGACGCGCAGTCTGCGCCTCCGGGTCGCCGAGCTTGAGATGCATGCTACTGACGATGCGCTCGATTTGTCATTCACGCTCGGGCGCGGGGCATTTGCGACCTCGTTACTACGCGAGCTGGCGGACGTCAGCGATGCGTCCAGAATCGCCGGCCACTCAAAAGAAGTGCAGTCGCAAGACTGAAGTCCAATACGGCCATCGCTATGAGTCCGCTGTAGTTTCCGATCGCGAGTGCGGACAACGTAGCCCCCAGGATGATCATGGCCGCCAGGAACGCGTAGAAGCCTGGCCGGTAGGCGTGCCAGAATTTGGGCTGCTCCAGCGCCTTGATTCGGTCCAGGTTCCTGATGCACGCCTTCTCAAAAATCAGCTCTGTTTTGACGCCGCCAAACAGGAGCCCGGCAGGGATGGCGAGCCAGGTAAGGATCTCGCCCGGCCGCAATTCGAGTGCCTGCGCGAGCAGGCTGCCGCCTTTGATTGTCAGCACGATGGCTCCCGAAAACCAGAT
>Ga0209344_10004256_pt1 | contig 13284 bp, 11 predicted proteins | sample Cruoilmetagenom6_FD_187293 | JGI IMG/M metagenome (GOLD analysis project Ga0209344, IMG submission 187293) | Oil polluted marine microbial communities from Coal Oil Point, Santa Barbara, California, USA - Santa Barbara Oil Seep Sample 6 (SPAdes)... | ecosystem: Environmental > Aquatic > Marine...
CTATCCCCTTCTTCAAATTGCAGCCCAAGGCGATATTTAAATGTGGAAATCATCCCATCTGCAAATTTTTCGTACCAATATGCCGCTTGCTCATAAGATTGCGCCACCCCTTTTCCTTCGGCATAGTAACCTGCAAGGCTGCTTTGGGCACCGGCATGCCCCAGATCCGCCCCTTTTTGGGCCCAGTATAACGCTTTTTCATCGGACTGCGGAATGCCACCTTCCCCGTGTTCATAGATCCTTATAATATCATACAATGCTGTAAGGTGGCCCTGCCCAGCGGCTTTTTCATACCAGTACATTGCCTGTTCAGAATCCTGCGCAATACCCTTCCCGCGCCAGTAAGCATCGCCAAGCGAAGATTGCGCATATACTAAACCCTGATCTGCCGCTTTTTGATACCAATGCACGGCCAGTTCACTGGATTGCGGCACACCATCCCCACTATCATAAAGCCACCCCAGTTTCTGCTGGGCGCCTGCAATCCCCTGATCGGCAGCTTTTTGATACCAATATGCGGCCAGTTCATCGGACTTCGCAACACCCTTACCATCTTCATATAAAAGCCCCAAAGCGAACTGAGACAGTGAAAACCCCTGTGCCGCCGACTTGCTGTACCAGCTTGCCGCCTGTTCATAAGACCGTTCCACACCCAGCCCGTTTTCATAAAGATGCCCCATATTATGCTGGGACTTGATGTGCCCTTCATTCGCCGCTTTGCGGTACAGGGCTTCCGCCCCCGCATAATCCTTTGCGTTATACGCATTCACCCCATCCTCAAAAGGGCCAGCAAAGACCGCAAGGGGGGATAGGCCGATAAGGGCCGTTAACAGCAGGACTTTGGGGAACGGCGTCATAACTAATTCCTTTTCAATTTCAGCCATAGTACACAGAACCCCTGTTTTTATGCAAAACATTGTGAATTATATTTCACTGGGGCAAGCTATGGTTTATGACAGGCGAACACACAAAATAATAACTTTTCGCTAAATAATAACTTTTCGCTATCAGGGTTTACCTCTTATGATCATTCGGCACGCATCGCCTGACGACGTCATTGAATTATGCAAATTGCTGAATGAAATCATTCGAGTTGGAGGCACCACGGCAATTGAAACGCCGCTTTCACATCAAGAGTTCAAGGGTTACTTTCTATCTGGGGCAGATCATATTTGCTGCTTTGTTGCAGAAAACGGTGTAGGAATGCTTATGGGATTCCAAGCATTGGAAAATCATGATGGGCTTCCCGAAAACTGTGCAGACATTACAACATTTGTAAAACATGGGTCAACAAAGTCAGGTGTTGGCAGCATCCTTTTCAACAGCACAATACGCCACGCGGCACAATTGGGCATAGACAGTATCAATGCCACTATCCGCCAAGACAACACTTCAGGCATCGCGTATTATTCAAAAATGGGATTTACAGACCATTCTATAACAAAAAACATCCCGCTTCTGGACGGCACACTGGTTGATCGCGTTTCCAAGCGATACACAGTTTAATAAACGTCAAAACAGAATTAAACCTTATGATGGATTTCCTCAACAAAGGTCTGATCACCCATCGGTGGGCGCACATACCCCTGTTGCGGCGGGCGATCTTCCAGCACAATCGGTTCGGGCGTTGTATCTTCATAGGGGATTTGGCCCAGCAAATGAGTGATGCAATTCAGCCGCGCATGTTTTTTCACGTCCGAGTTTACCACATACCAAGGTGCCTGTTTAATATCCGTATGGGCAAACATGATATCTTTGGCTTTGGAATATTCCACCCACAGCTTGCGCGACTCCAGATCCATCGGGCTTAATTTCCAACGTTTGGTCGGCGTGGTCAGGCGTTTTTGGAAACGACGTTCCTGTTCTTCATCACTGACCGAGAACCAGTATTTTATCAACATTATACCCGAACGCACCAACATGCGTTCAAATTCGGGGCAGCTGCGTAAGAAATCTTGATGTTCTTCATCCGTACAAAAACCCATAACCCGTTCAACCCCGCCACGATTATACCATGAGCGGTCCAGTATCACCATTTCACCGGCAGAAGGTAGATGTGCCACATAACGTTGAAAATACCATTGGGTTTGTTCGCGTTCGGTTGGGGCAGGCAGTGCCACAACGCGGCAGGTACGTGAATTCAGCGGTTCGGTAATCCGCTTGATGGTACCACCCTTGCCGGCCGCATCACGACCTTCGAAGATGACCACGACTTTCAGACCTTTGATCTTGATCCATTCCTGCATCTTGACCAATTCAATCTGTAATCGGGCCAGTTCCGTTTCATAGCGGATATTCGCGATTTTCTTGTTTGGATCGCGGTTTATTTCTGTTTTATCAGTCATCTAGGGTCCCCATTCAAAAATTTATAGCAGTTATCCGGCAACGTTAATATACAAATTGGCTAAAGTCGAATGTTACTATTCTTACAAATTGCAAGGCGCATATAGGCCTACTGACACAGATCATGGACGGTCCGGGTCAGCTTTGACAATGTGAACGGCTTGGATAAAAACTGCGCACCCGTGATTTCACCAAACTCCTTGGAAAAGGTCTCTTCGGCGTAACCGGAAACAAATATAACTTTCGCATCGGGCCGGTCTTTTAATGCCGCACGCACCCATGTCGGGCCATCTTGCCCCGGCATCACCACATCCGACACAATAACATCGACTTTAAAACCCGGATCTTTTAACAATGATAAAGCTTCTTCACCTGTGCCCGCTTCCAACACCTCAATATCCTGCATTGCCAGCGCACGCGCGACAAAATTGCGGACAGTCACCTCATCTTCAACCAGCAATACGGTTAAGCCCTGCAAAGATCTTGCCACAAGATTTGCCGCAACCGGATGAACTTCAACGGGTTCATCCGCATGATCTGTAATCGGTAAAAGCACACTAAAGCTGGTGCCTACCCCCACAGTGCTGTCGGCAAAAATAAACCCGCCTGTCTGTTTGACTATGCCGTATACCGTGGACAGGCCCAGCCCGGTGCCTTCCCCCACATCCTTGGTCGTGAAAAACGGATCAAAGATATGTGAAAGGTTTTTGGGATCAATACCACCACCGCTATCCCGCACTTTGATTTCCACATATCGTCCTTTGGGGATATGGGCCCGTTCAATGATAGCATCTTCATTGAAATACATCTCATCAGTGGAAATTTCCACTTGCCCGCCTGACGACATCGCATCGCGCGCATTGACGACAAGGTTCATGATAACTTGCTCCAACTGCCGTATATCCGCATAAACGCGCGGTAGATTTTCCGCATGGACCAGCGTCAGGTCAATCTTTGCACCCACAAGGCGGCTTAGTAAATGGGTCATACCGGCCAATGCTTCGTCCACATCCAAAACTTTGGGTTGCAAAGTTTGCTTGCGTGAAAAAGCCAATAATTGACCAACAAGCGCTGCCGCCCTGTTCGCGTTCTGGCTGACTTGAACCAGATCGCTGTAATTCGGGTCCCCCTTGTCATGGCGCAACAATAGCAGATCACAATACCCCGATATTGCAGTCAAAAGATTGTTGAAATCATGTGCGATACCGCCCGCCAATTGGCCAATGGCCTGCATTTTCTGACTTTGCACGAACTGCGCCTCAAGCGTTTTCAATTCGGTAGCGTCGCTGATCACCGCAATCAAATCAGACCCGGCCCCGGGATTCATGCTGATCAGTGATACATCCAAAAACACTTCCGATTTTGGCCCCGTAACCTGAACCGATTTTGGCTTACCGACCGCCGTGTGCTGACTAAGTTCACCCAACCATTCGGGTACAGGGCGGCTAAGACCCGAAACGATCTCCGACAAGTTCGGTGTTGCACCTTCTTTAATGCCCAGAATATTGCGGGAAAACTGGTTAGTTTGTTTGATGGTACCGTCTTTGGCAAGTCGTAACAAAGCAATGGGCAGATTATCGAATAATTCTTGCACCGATATGGGCGATACTTTTGAAACTGTCGTCAGCTTTGGTGCCGTCAATGTGACGCGCTTTAAATCCATCTGACTATTCGTAGATGGCGCGACCATCCAATAAGTAAAAGCTGCCGTCGCAAAAACACTGAACGGGATTAGTAGTGCAACCATTCTTAATTCAGATGGCAAAAGCGGCACGGCAACAAAAAACACTAATATAAAACTTATAAGCAGCAGGGAAATTCGCCAATCCAATTGAAACAGTTTTATAGTTTTTGACACAGCCAGTTGCATTGGCGATCCCCCTATTAACCTGCAAGTTAAATGCAAGCGGGATCGCAATGCAATCTAAAGTTGTATTTTTTTAAATAACGTCAGAAAAAACCCATCCGTTTCGGCACCGCAATCAAACCGCTTGCTTTGGATTGTGCGCCATTCCTTATGGCCCGCCAGGAATGCTGCGACTTGCATTTCGTTTTCATCAGTTAATAAAGAGCACGTGACATAGGCCAGCAACCCACCGTTTGCGACCAATCTTTGTGCAGCCTCTAATATCATCGCCTGAACACCTAACAGATCTTGTAAATCTACATCCGTAAACCGCCATTTTCCATCCGGATTACGCCGCCATGCGCCCGTACCGGAACACGGCACATCCAACATCACAAGATCATATGTTTTATCTGTCAAAACCGGATCAACCTGCAAAGTCCGCACCGATACCCCTGCCCGTTTTGCCCGCGCAGGTAAATCATTCATCCGTGCTTTGTTTTGATCATAGGCATCAAATCTGGCATCCCCGCCCATACGCGCCGCCATTGCCAGCGTTTTACCGCCACCACCCGCGCAATAATCCAACACGGTTTTCACACCGTCCAAAGGCAGCTCTGCCACAACCGCTTGCGCACCTGCATCTTGGATTTCCACCAAGCCATCCCGATAAGCCGCGCTTAATGCCACGCGTCTGGGGTTGCGGGTCACACGCAATGCGTTTGGCGCAATCGCAAGTAAAATGGTTTCAATGTCGTCTTTTGCCAAAGCTACCTGCACTTCAGAAACATTCGCTTTCTTCCGGTTCACACGCAAATCCAGCGGCGCACGGTCCTGCAATGCACACAAGTTGGCCTTAAAAGCATCCCCAAGACTTTCACGCAGTTTTGGTTCGATCCAGTCGGGGACATCCAGACGCACCGCGTCGGATGGAGTTTCCTTTAGTTGATCCAGTCTGCTTTGCTCTGTCGCGCTAAGAACCTCTGAGGCAAAGCGTTCGCCCGTAAAAACATCCCCCACTGCCTGCCCTGCTGCCAGAATATGCCCTGCCACAAGCCCGCGCGCGCCATCGAAACCCGCATGATGCATCAGCGACCGTTTCCGGCGCAGGCAATCAAATACAATGTCCCGCACTGCTGCACGATCTTTCGATCCCGCATAACGGTTGGATCGTGCCCAATTGGTCAGGGTCTTTTCAGCAGGCTCATCCGTTAGAATACGTTCAAGTATTTCAACAGATGCCGCATAGCGCGCATTCGGGGTCATTTACCCGATCCGGTAATTCGGGCTTTCCCGCGTGATCTGTACATCATGCACATGGCTTTCTTTCAGCCCGGCACCCGAGATTTTCACGAAGTTGCAGTTCTGGCGCATCTCACCCACCGTCGCACAGCCCGTATAACCCATACTGGCCCGCAAACCGCCGATCATCTGATGCACAACGGATGTCACACTACCCTTATAGGGCACTTGGCCTTCAATCCCTTCGGGAACCAATTTGTCAGTGCTAGCTTCTTTTTGGAAATAGCGATCGGCAGAGCCACGCGCCATAGCGCCCACACTTCCCATACCGCGGAACGATTTGAAACTGCGGCCCTGATAAAGAATAATCTCGCCCGGCGCTTCATCCGTGCCGGCCAGCATAGATCCGACCATTGCGCAATGCGCACCTGCGGCAATCGCTTTGGAAAAATCGCCTGAAAATTTGATGCCGCCATCGGCAATAACAGGCGTGCCTGTGGCACTTGCTGCTGTGGCACAATCATCAATTGCGGTCAGTTGCGGCACACCGACCCCCGCAACAATGCGCGTAGTACAGATGGAACCCGGACCGATACCGACCTTAACCGCATCAGCCCCCGCCCCGATCAGGGCTTTGGTGGCTTCGCCTGTGGCCACGTTACCTGCTACAACCTGAACCGAATTGGATAATTTCTTGATCCGTTCAACGGCATGGGCCACGGAAATTGAATGCCCGTGTGCCGTATCAATCACCACCAGATCAACGCCTGCATCAATCAACTGTTCAGCGCGTGCAAAGCCCGCGTCACCCACGGTAGAAGCTGCCGCAACACGCAAACGCCCCATATCATCCTTACATGCCTGCGGGTTCAACACCGCCTGCTCCAAATCTTTCAACGTCAACAGGCCTGTCAGCTTATTTGCGCCATCGACCACCAGCAGCTTCTCGATACGTCGCGCCTGCATCAGGCTTTTGGCCTCATCCAGATCAGTCGGTTCTTTCACAATCGCCAGATCGTTTGATGTCATCATCACTGAAACAGGTGTGCTGTCATCAGTGGCAAAGCGCATATCGCGGTTGGTCATAATCCCAACGACACGGCCCATTTCATCAACCACTGGGAAACCTGTAATACGGTAGCGTTCTTGCAAAGCCTTTGCATCAGCCAGCGTTTGATTGACCGTCAATGTAATCGGTGAATAAACCGTACCGCTGACAAAACGCTTTACACGACGCACTTGGTCTGCCTGTTCTTCTTCGCTCAGATTTCGGTGCAAGACCCCAATACCACCTGCTTGTGCCATTGCTATGGCCATACGCGCTTCAGTCACTGTGTCCATCGCCGAGCTTAAAAGCGGGATGTTCATCGCGATAGATTTGGTTACATAAGTGGCAGTATTTGCGTCAGCCGGCAGCACACTGGACGCGCCGGGAACAAGTAGTACATCATCGAAGGTAAGGGCCTCACGAATTTCCATTGGGCATCTCCAAAAGTTATCGGTATTGACGCTGCCCTATCTCATGGATGGGGCGGAATGAAAAGGGGTAATTCACAACTTCATTAGCGGAAAACATAAATAGGGCTGGACCATGCCTGAAAGCCGTCTTCGGTGAAGACACAAATCCAGATCGGATTATCGCCATTTTCCTTAATCTTTATATTGCGCGTAAATGTCATTTCTTTCGCCAAACTGGCATCTGGCAAGCGCGAAACCTTAAGCTTTCGTTCCAAGCCACCCGCATCCAGCACTACATCTTCAAGACCGACATCCGCCAGATCAAGCGATAAGGCACCGTGGTTGGTAGTGACTGAAATATGCCCCGCTTTATCAGCCAGCCAAGCATCAAAGCCCATAAAATTACCTGTGGTCACAGTCTTCCAGATTACGGTGTCTGAGCCGCGCTGTTCAAACAGCTGATCCGGGTTCCACTGGTTAATCGTTTCAAATCGTTCAATCACTGTGTTGCTAAACTGCGTTCGCCCGTTCCACCTGGTGATCCTGTCACGCCCACGATATTCAGCACCGCTCCACAAAACCCGAATGCGGTTGCCCAGATCGTTTTCTGTGTAGGGTCGTAGGGTTTCCAGCACCTCGGCCCCGTTTCTAATCTCGATCCGCTCAATTCCTGCGTGGGCTTTCACGGACACTGCCAGTTCAATCTGATCCGCACTGGTTTGCACGATATCGCCCATCATAACGCTTTTTACATGATGCGTTTTCGTATCGGGCACCGCATCAGGGTTACGTTCGAACAATGAGCTGACTTCAGGCAGGGTTACCCGTAAATCCATATTCATCCGACACCCCGTGGTGCCATAATGATGCCGTCGGCGTTGGGCTTCAAAAATACTATCACGATCATTTTTGTCGGTCAGAAAACAAGTCAACCCGCCAAGTGACCCAAAAATGGAATCACCGGGATAACTTGCGCCCGGGCGGCCTTTGTGACCGTCACTATTGCACACAACCCCGACACGACGCCCGATAGGAAAACCATCGGTTAATATCCATTCAAACGTACCCCATGCGGAATGCACTTCAACTGCAGTTTCCAGCAATGGGTTATGATCATAGAAAATATCCGCATAACGCCCGCCGACATGGGCATAAAGCACCACATCGTCACCTGAATTAACGAAAGCCTCATAAAGATCAGTCAGGGTATTTGCGTCTGTATCCATATCCGTTTGATCATCTAGCAAAACATGCGAACATCTGCGAATGGTGCATCCTTCTTCGCGGAAAAACACATTGTGGTCACCGCCAACGGCCGTGTTGCCTGACCATTCATACCCCGGAAATACCGTAAACCGCCCCGGCTCATCCCATGTGGCGGTTTGGTCATTCAAATGCTGCCAGAACGCACCCGTTAACTGAAAATCATTGCCCTGATGGCTCGTGACATCCAGAAAAGCCTTGTTGCGGGCAAAATCGAAATAACTTTCAATAGTATTGGTACCAACGGTTTCACCAGTCTGTCCGTGCAAATCACCCCAGAAACCTGCAACAGCACCGTTTTTGATAACCAGTGGCCCTGCTTGGGCGACTTCATGATCATCGATAAAGACTTTGATCCAAAGTGTACCTTCCTGCGTGACCGTTAGCCCTTCCAGTGTCATAGTACGATCTTTTGGCGCATATTTCAAAGTTTCGCACAGACCTTTCACCGGTAATGACGTTTCAAAGCGCAAGGTAGCCTTTGCCTGTGCTGTCGGGTTGCCCCATTTATCTTCGGCCTTCACCCCCAGATGAAACACCTCGGATGGGCGACGCAATGTGGGAAGAACCGCGTGCCAGCTAACAGGCGGCCCCGCAACAACGGGAACAGCAAGCTGCGTGTCGGGTAGTTCAATGAATATACCTGTCGCCTGCACATCTGCCATCACCCGAAATTCGCGCCCACCCTCAACAAATGTCTGCGTCAACATGCCGGCCGAACCTTGTGAAGTGTCACCAAAGTTGATAGTTATTTCATCCCCTTCGCGCAAATACCCACCAACCTGCTCTAATGTCAGCACCTCGTTCCATGGGCGTATTCCGCCGTTATGATCATAGCGTAGGGCCAAACGCCCTTCCCCGTTGCTGGAAGCGGTAACATAATTATCGCCCATCGGGTCTGTCATTTGCGGGCGTCCCGCATCACTGATCGAACGCCATGCGATACGGATACCACCGGTATCATCTATGCCAAGTTTCCCAACGGTATACGTCAGCTGATAGGATTGAAAACTGCGCACTTCCACCGGATCAAGGGGGGTAAGCTTTGCTGAACCAAGAATAGCCGGGTCAGACCCAGGTTGCATAGATGGATTATTATCACCGACAAGGCTGCGTTTGACCGCTCCAAATGGGCTAAGCTGTTTCATGCAAATCTCCCAACCCAGAACCGCATCCAATATATCGGCTGGGTAACTTTCCGGTAATGAATTATGGGCAATAGTATTTGCTTAATAGACAATGGCAATATGTTTTTGATCCTTCCAAAGTTTCCTAAACCACTGCCGCCCCAGTGGCTTCTGCCAATTTTCCGATCATCCAGAACCGATAGGTTTTCCACACCACATACGGCACAACAAGCGTTGCAAGACCCAGCGACAGGACAGAGCCAACCTCAGCCACCGCCCCGAAACCCGATTGCACACCTGTCAACATCACACCGGCAAAAGCCGATAGCGGAAAGGTGAATGCGCCCCATGCAGGTGTCCAGCCACCCGCGTAAAACCAGCGTAAAAACGGAGCCATACAGATGCCGCAAACCAAGGCGGTGGTCCAAAAAATCGTGTAACTTTCCGCAGGCCAGATATTAAATGCGCCAATGCCGTAAATCGACAAAGGTGCCAAAATGATAAAATAGCTGGAACGCAAGGATTTGTTCACGCCATATCGTTTCAAGTTCACCAGCGACAAAACGATAATGAAAATACATCCGGGGATTGTCGCCATCAGAAAAAAACCCGAAAGCGTGCCATAACCCAATGCAGGCCCACCGACAGCTGCCAGAATATAGCCCACATACGGCAGGATGATAGACGGGTTCACATCCGACAGTTGCGTATCGGATTTTGCCAATGCAAGTGTAACACACACCATATACCCCGCATGTTGCAATACGGCGGCCCACCAGAAAAGCTGTGCCAATTCAAATAAATAAGGGGTCATTGCAGCGGCATATAACATCAAACACATAGAGCCTGCCGAAACGGCCCCTCTTGCAGGCCCGACCTTCAAGTCCTCGAAAATAACCGACGGACGCAGGCTGAGCTTCATATGATAACTGGTACCGGTAGCCATAAACAACAGGCAGGATACAAGTAAAAATCCCTCACCGATCCATGGCGAAACGGGCCATACCTCTGCCGCGCGGCGCCACGCAAGACCAAGACCGATGAAGCCCAATAAGCACGGGAAAAGTGCAGGCGGTGTACGGCGCCAAAATTCTGGTTCGATGATCATAGGTTTTTATTGAATATTTAGCCCTCATGACGCAACCTGAAATAAAGAATGGAGACATAATGACCAAACACGGATATGAAAGCGGGCGATTAAATCTGCCCTTCGTCGGCATCGCAACCTTTGCCAAAAAACCCTATGTGGAAAATTGGGATAATTTTTCGGCGGATGTCGCGGTTTTGGGTGCGCCTTTCGATTTCGGCACCCAATTCAGATCAGGCGCACGCTTCGGGCCGCGCGGTGTACGCGAAGCGTCTACCCTGTTTTCGTTTGGTCACGCAGGTGCCTATGACCACGAAGATGATGCAACATATCTGGGTGCGGGCGTGACAATTGTCGATATGGGGGATGCCGACATTATCCACACGGATACGGTCAAATCCCATGCCAACATTGAATACGGTGTGCGCAAAGCACTGAAAGCGGGTGCTATCCCCGTCACGATCGGTGGCGACCACTCTGTCAACATCCCCTGCATCAATGCATTCGATGATCAGGGCGACATCCATATCCTGCAAATCGATGCGCATCTTGATTTCGTCGATGAACGTCACGGTGTACGCTATGGGCATGGCAACCCGATGCGCCGCGCGGCTGAAAAGCCTTACGTCACGGGGCTGTCGCAATACGGTATCCGCAATGTCAGCTCTACCGCCAAAGATGGCTATGACGCAGCACGCGAAATGGGGTCGGATATCCAGTCGGTTCGCCAAATTCGCAAAATGGGAATTGAAGCGGCAGCCGCACGCATCCCCGCAGGCGCACGGGTCTATCTGACCCTTGATATCGACGGTTTCTGCCCATCCATCGCCCCCGGCACGGGCACGCCCAGCCACGGCGGATTCCTATATTACGAAGTACTGGAACTGTTGCAACTGGTTGCCCAAAACCACGAAGTCGTCGGCATGGATCTGGTTGAAGTCGCCCCGGATTACGATCAAACCGATTCAACATCGATTTTAGCAGCACAGATATTGCTGAATTTCCTTGGGTTTATCTTTCATGCCAAAAACTGACCTTTCAAACGGTGCTGCATGGATGGACGGCCGGATAATCCCGATCAAAGACGCCAAAATCAGCGTCACCGATTGGGGGCTGACGCGTTCGGACATCACCTATGATGTGGTGCATGTCTGGGAAGGTAATTTTTTCCGCCTTGACGATTACCTTGATCGCTTCATGACCTCTATCGCCAAGCTGCGCCTTGAAATCCCGCAAAATCGCGATGACATCAAACAAATCTTGCATGATATGGTTGCGGCATCTGGTCTGACATCCGCCTATGTTTCCATGGTGGCATCGCGTGGCACGCCGACCATTCCCGGCACCCGTGATCCGCGCGCTTGTGACAACCATTTCTACGCATGGGTTGTGCCGTTTATCTGGGTCATCCCCACAGAGATCGCCAAGCGTGGTGCGCATATCCAACTGGCAGGAAGCACCACACGTATATCCCCGCAATCCGTTGATCCCACAGTGAAAAACTACCATTGGGGGGATATGACACATGCGTTATTCGATGCCTTGGATGCAGGCTATGATACTTGCGTCTTGCTGGATGATCGCGGCTGTGTCACCGAAGGCCCGGGATTTAACATTTTCGCGGTTATCGACGGCACGGTCGTCACCCCGCAATCTGGCATGCTGCAAGGCATCACCCGCCAAACCGTGCTGGAAATTTGTGCAGAGCTTGGCCTACCGCATGCGGCACGTGATATTACCGCCGATGAATTCCTAAACGCTGACGAGATTTTTACGGCAACCACCGCAGGCGGCCCCGTACCCATTACCCGTATCAACGGACGCATTCTGGGCAATGATGCCCCCGGCCCCATCGCGATGCAAATCACCGAAACCTATTGGGACTGGCACGAACGTGCTGACCTGATCAGCCCCATTACTTACGGAAAACCCCATGACAGATGATAAGCGCATGCCGTTCCAAGGCAATCAACCACCGAACATGGCCCCCGATCTGGTGATCCCTGACATGATCCCGGGCGATGAAAGCCTGTGGGTACCCCAAGCCCCCGATGTCTGGTTCCGCCCCTTATGCCTGAATGTCAGTCAGGGGTATTACGTCAATCTGTTGCGGGTACGCAAATCGGGCGTTCTGTCACGCCACAAACACGCAGGTCCCGTGCATGCCCATGTTTTGCGCGGATCTTGGCATTATCTGGAACACGATTGGACAGCCACAACGGGTTCTTACGTGTTTGAACCGCCCGGTGAAACCCACACACTTATGGTGCCTGACGATGTGGATGAAATGATCACACTGTTTCACGTCACGGGCGCACTAATTTATGTTGATCCGTGGGGCAAGGAAACCGGGCATGAGGATGTGTTTACCAAAATCGAATTGTGCCGCAAGTACTTTGAAAACACCCCACATGGTGCCGGTTATGTGGAACAATTCATCCGATGAACCCAAAAGAGATCATCAAATCGTTAAACCTTCAGCCCCATCCCGAAGGTGGCTGGTATGCCGAAACATGGCGCGATGACAGCAAACCGCGCGCTACGGGTACATCAATCTACTTTCTACTGGAAGCACACCAAACCAGCGATTGGCACCGTGTTGATGCGGTGGAAATCTGGCACTGGTATGCGGGCAGCCCGATGCATTTGCACATCCATACGGACGGCAAAATACAAGTACAGATACTTGGGCCTGATCTAAAATCAGATCAACGCCCCCAACGGATTGTACCAAAAGATGCATGGCAAAAATCCATCCCCGAAGACGGCTGGGTTTTGGTTGGCTGTACTGTTTCACCGGGATTTGAATTCAGCGGGTTCGAATTGGCGGAAAAAGGCTGGTCGCCCAAGGGATACGATGGATCATAAAGCGTTTCTAAGCTCTTTGTCATCCGAGCAACGCACCACTCTTACCCGCC
>Ga0209344_10004258_pt1 | contig 13283 bp, 11 predicted proteins | sample Cruoilmetagenom6_FD_187293 | JGI IMG/M metagenome (GOLD analysis project Ga0209344, IMG submission 187293) | Oil polluted marine microbial communities from Coal Oil Point, Santa Barbara, California, USA - Santa Barbara Oil Seep Sample 6 (SPAdes)... | ecosystem: Environmental > Aquatic > Marine...
ACCTGCCCCCGGCATCACGGATGGTGCGGATCGTGGTGCGCGATGAGCACTACGAGCGTGGGCACGCCCATGCGTTGTCGATCGCAGATTTGCTGCGTGAGGTGGGCGATCAGCGGATGATGGTGGTTGGGCCGATGCCGTGCTCGATCACGCGGATCGCCAATCACTATCGCTGGGGGATCGAGCTGACCTGCGCTTCGCCCAAGCCGATGCAGGACGCGATGGCGCATTTGCGCACGCAGGGATTGCTCAAGAGCGATTCACGGGTCGCGATTGATGTCGATCCGATCTGGCTGATGTGATTCTTGGTCGGTTTCAGCTTCAGATTTTACAGACTCAGGTTCTTCTGCTGCTTCGATCCGGATACGCACGGGGGTGTCGATCTCGGGGACACGCTCGCGGTTGGCGATCCATGTTGGTGTGTCGATGTCGGCTTGGTGGGAGATGGTCCAGGTGGGTGCGATGACCTCGTCGCCGAAGGAAGTCAGTGAGATGAGCGTGCCCCCACGATCAGCGGCGTAGCCGTGCTTGTTGAGAATCGAGCCGGCGAAGACGAGCCCGGTCCATGCGGTGGACTCGGCAAGCTGCTTAGGTTCGTCTGCATCGTCGCTGAGGACCCAGGACTCGATGGGGATGTACTCGGATTGTTCTCCGTCCGGATTGCTGGTTGAGACGAGGATGCGGAGCGCGTCGCCAGAGGCGGGTGTGATGGTGCCTTCGCGGGATCGCTTGAGGGGTGAGCCGGGCTCGAAGCCGGCGGCCAGCAGTGCGGCGTGGAGGTTCGAGGGTTTGATGCTCGACACGACCAATGATTCGTGCTCGCGTGAATCGGGCGCGGTGACGAACATCTCGAGGTAGACATCGGGGGTGTCGGGGTGGTGGCAGTCGATGGCGATGGTGCCGGAGAACTCGACGATGCCCTTGGCGATGTGCAGCCCGGGGAGGAGTTCGTGGAGAACTTCTGGTGCAGATGCTGGTTCAGGTGTTGATTCTGGAACTGGTTTGGGATCGGATCCCAACAGGAGGGCAGAGGATGCGATCAGGGCTTGGATGAGCATGCGGGGTCCCCTGTGAGCTGTTTGACGAGGGTGGCGAAGGTGTCGCCGCGTTGTTCGTAGTTGGTGAACTGATCCCACGACGCGCAGCCCGGGGAGAGCACGACGAGGTCGCCGGGCTTGGTGTTGTTGATCACCTGCTTGGTGGCGGCTTCGAGCGTGATGCAATGATGGGCGTTTGGATCGATGGCGAGTGCTTGGCCCGTCGCGCCGATGGTGTAGAGCCCGGCGAGGGTTGGGGCGAGCTGGGCGATCGGGCTCAGGTCCGAGCCCTTGTCGTAGCCGCCGGCGATGAGGTGGATGCTACTGCGGGGGGAATGCTCGCTTAGGGCGTCGATCGCCAGGCAGGTGGCCTGGGGCGTGGTGGATTTGGAATCGTTGTAGTAGCGCACGCCGTGGGCATCGCAGATGAGATTGAGGCGATGGGGCAATCCTGGGAAGGTGCGGATGGCGTCGATGAGCGGCTGTGGATCGTCGCTCTGGGTGATGGCCTGTGTGGCGGCTAGAGCCATCGCGGCGTTGAGGGCGTTGTGTTTACCGGGGATGGCGCAGGCGGAGAGTGCATCGGTTGGAGCGATCAGCGTGGTTGGTGACTCGCTGAGCTGAGCCCAGTCGGCGAGGGTGTCGCCGAGGATGAGATGCCCGTTGCTGGGGACTGCTTTGGCGAGGAGTTGCTTAGACGCGGCGTAGTGCTCGTCGCTCCCGTGCCAGTCGAGGTGGTTGGGGGTGCAGTTGGTGATGCAGGCGACGGCTGGGCCTGTTGGTGGTGAATCAGATTTGGCCCAGAGCCAATGGAGCATGGCGCTGGAGAGTTCGAGGACGACGATGGTGTCGTCGGTGAGTTCGTTGAGCCGGGTGAGGAGTGACCCGCCGATGTTGCCGGCGAGGATCGAATGGTGGCCGGCGGTGCTCAGGGCATGGTGGATCATCGCGCTGGTGGTGCTCTTGCCGGCGGTGCCGGTGACGGCGATCACGCGTGATGGATCAAGCCGGCGGTAGGCGATCTCGATCTCGGTGGTCAGCTCGATGCCTTGGTCGATGGCGGCTTGGATGAACGGGTGATTCCAGGGCGTGGGGACTGCGGGATTCACGACAAGCAGGTCGGCGTCGTTGAGTAGCTTGGGATCGTGCGGGCCATGGACGATTTCAACGCGGTGGGTATCGATGAGGTCTTGGAGCTGAGCGATGCTCGAAGCGAGGGTTTCTTTGTCGGCTGGATCCGTGACGAGGACATGTGCACCGGATTCGGCGAGCCAGCGGGTGATGCCGAGCCCACCGCCGAATCGGCCCAAGCCCATGACGACCACGCGTAGGTCTTTGTATGCTCTTGGATTGGTCTCTGCGTTTACCATTTGAGCAGGAGTTCGATGGTGCGGATGCGGCCGTCGATGCCGCGGACGGCAAACTCGATGGGGTGGCCCATCAGGATGCCCTCGTCGGCGATGAGCACGAAGAAGTGGTAGTAGTCGTCGTAGGGCTTGCCGTTGACGCTCAGGACGACATCGCCCTGCTGGAAGCCGGCGGATGCTCCAGGCATGCCCGCCCACAGTGTTTGCACGCGGACACCCTCGGCGACGGCCCCGAAAGACATGCCGAGCTGGACCATGATCGGCTCGCGGATGCGCTGGGCGAGGACTTCGTTTTTCATCTTGCCGAGGGTGACTTGCAGATCGACGAACTGTTCGCCACGCAGCACGCGGACCTCGATGGTGTCGCCCGAGCGGGAAGAACTAATCAACGAGGAGAGTGATTCGGCGTTGATGATCGGTGAGCCCTGGATGGCGACGATGACATCATTGACGAGTAGCCCCCCCAGATCCGAAGGCCCATCGGGCTCGACGCGGTTGATCTGGATGCCGGTGAGTGTGGTGCCGTCTTGGAGTGGGATATTGATGCGTGCGCCGTCTCGTGCGTTGTACCCGATGCCGAGGTAGCCACGCGAGACCTGGCCGTATTTGATGATCTGGTCGACGATGGGCTCGATGGTGCCCAGGGGGATGGCGAAGGAGATGCCGGCGCTGTCGCTGCCCGAGTCTTCGGGCGACTCCCCCACTGATTTGGCGGTGGCGATGGCGACATTCATCCCAATGACATGGCCGTCGGAGTTGATCAGCGGCCCGCCCGAGTTGCCCGGGTTTACCGCGGCGTCGGTCTGGATGTAGTTGGTGTAGCCGCCGGGGACATTGGAGCCCGCGGCTTCGCGTCCGAGCCCGGAGATGATGCCCTCGGACATCGAGAACTTGAACCCGAATGGGGAGCCAAAGGCGTAGACCTGCTCGCCGATTCTCGGGAGTCGATCGGTGGCACGCCGGGCGGAGAAGTAGCTTGAGCTTGGATCAGCGCGGATGACGGCGATGTCGGTGTAGGCGTCCATCCCGATGACCTCGCCGTCGACCACGCGCCCGTCGAAGAACTCGATCGAGACATGCTTGGCGGTCTTGACGACATGGGCGTTGGTGATGACATGCCCGGTCTGGTCATACACCCAGCCGGCTCCGGTCAGGTAGCCCGCGGCGGCTAATCGGTCCGAGCCTTGGGGCGATTGGGTCTCGATGTGGACGACGCTGGGTTCGGTAATGTCGGCGATGGATGAGGTCGCCCGATCGATTCGCAGGAGGATGTCATCCTCGGCGAGCACGGTGCGGGCGAGGGAGATCTTGGCGAGCTGCTGGGCGTAGGCGTAGCGTTCGATCTGGGCGGGCACGACGAAGAGGCTCACGAGCACGCAGATGAGCACCACGAAGGCCGGGCCGTAGGATACAAACTTTCTCATCGCCAACCTCTCTCGTGATTCGCTGTACACGCGGAGTACAGCCCGGTTTCTATCGGCTCTTTGATGGGTCGGCGTCCTGAATCGATTGGGTGTTGCCATCGAGTTTTTCGGCTTCGCCCGGACGCATGGAGTAGGCTTGGCCACCGATGGAGCGCTCGCGGACGCGGGTGACCCACTGCTGCCCGGCTTCTTTGAGCCGAAGTCCGAAGGTGTCAAGGGCTTGCGCGAATCTGGGGGGTTCGTCGGTGAGCCCGACGAGGTCGTTGACGACCAGGATCTGCCCGTCGCAGGCGGTGCCCGCCCCGATGCCGATGACGGGAACAGTGACGGCCTTCATGACCGCTTTGGTCACTTCTTCGGGGACGGCTTCGATCAGGAGCATGACCGCGCCGGCGTTTTCGAGGGCGATCGCGTCGCGGACGATCTGGTCGAGGAGTGCAGCCGTGCGCCCGGCGGCCATCGGCCCGCCGGTGAGGGAGCTGGTCTGCGGGCGACACCCGATGTGCGCACAGATCGGGATGCCGGCGCGGGTCATGCGATCGACCAAGGGGGCGAAGGTCTCGTCGACCTCGAGCTTGATGATGTCGGCTTGGCCTTGGGTCATAAACCGGGCGGCGTTGAGCATGGCGGTTTCGACGGAGCTGTGGTAGCTCATAAAGGGCATGTCGGCCATGACCATCGTGCGGGGAGCGCCGCGTTTGACCGCGGCGGTGAGCTCGACGATGAAGTCGAGGGGCATGTCGATGGTGCGATCGTGCCCGAGGATGACTTGGGCGGCGGAGTCGCCCGCGAGCAGCAGGTGCACGCCGGCTCGCTCAAGCCAGCGGGCGCTGGTCGCGTCGTAGCAGGCCAAGCAGGCGAAGGGCTCGCCCTGTCGCTTCATCCGCTTGATGGTTTTGAGCGTGATGGGCGCGGTGTTTGGGTCGCCGGCGGCAGGCGAAGTGCTGGCGTTGCTTGGGTTTGTGGGCGATAGGCTCATGCCAGAGTATAGGGCATGGGGCGTGATAAGAGCGTTGGATATCTAGGTGAGTTCGGCGTGGGAATTGGGCGATTTTGATCGGGTGCGGGTTCAATTGCTGGGCCGGCGGGCTAGGGTTTGGATCGGAGAGCACGATGAGCACCCAAGAAACCAGCACGCACCACATGATCCACAACATGATGCGCATCCCGGACCTGAGCGACGAGCAGTTCGTCGGTGCGGTGTGCGGCTTGCGCCCGTGTCGGCGGGGTGGGCTGCGGATCGAGACCGAGCGGCTGGGGAGCAAGACGATCGTCCACCACTACGGGCACGGCGGGTGCGGGGTGACACTCTCGTTTGGCAGCGCACAACTCGCGGCGGATCTGGTCGATGGGATTGCGAAGCCAAATCAAACGATCGGGGTTTTGGGTGCGGGGATCGTTGGACTGACGACCGCGCGAGAACTGCTCAATCGCGGGTATCGCGTGCGTCTATACGCGGACAAAGTATCGACACAAACGACCAGCGCGATCGCGGCGGCCCTGTGGCTGCCCGTTGGGATCGATCACGGCGATACGCCCGGGCAGGTGGCGCTGATGAATGATGCTTTGGTGCGATCGAAGCGGGTGTTCGACGGGCTCGATCCGGAAACTTACGGCATCCAGGATCTGGACATGTATGAGCCGATGTCGAGCTCGACGGATGAGTTTGTGTTCCAGAAGGGGACGATCGAGCCGCCCCGGGCGATCGAGGCGTTCCCGTTTGCGACCAACGCGGTCCCCGGGCGGGTTTTTACGAGCAAGTTCATCCACAACAACCAGTTTTTGCGGGTGATCCACGACGAGGTGCTGGCACTGGGCGGCGAGATCGTTGAGCGGAAGATCGAGTCAAGCAATGAGCTCGGCGAGTTGGACGAAACCGTGCTGGTCAACTGCTTGGCGCTGGGGTCGAAGCAGGTCTTCGGCGACGATCGCGTCTACCCGGCTCGCGGCGTGATCGTGCATATGAAGGCTCAGGACCTCGGCTACGGTGTCCATGATGGGTATCGGTACATGTTCCCTCGCAAAGATGCGTTGATCTTGGGCGGGTGCTTTCAGGAAGAGCGATGGGACGAGGTTCCTGATCAAGCGATGATCGACGAGATTTTGGATCATCATCGCCGATTCTTTGCGTAGTTCTTGGGGCATTTGGCCACGAACAACTCCAACTCGATGCGTACACTCGGTGCTCATGCCTGTGCTCACCGGAACCAATCTGACGCTCTCATACGGCGATGTCGAGATCCTCAAGGGGATGTCCATCACCGTCGAACCCAACGAAAAAATCGGGCTGGTTGGGCGCAATGGCTCGGGCAAGAGCACGCTGCTCAAGGTGCTCATGGGGATGCTCAAGCAGGACACCGGGACGGTGGCTATCCAGCAGGGATCTCGGGTCGGGTATCTGCACCAGAATCATGCACTCCAGCCGGAGGACACGCTGCATCAGGCGGCCGGGCGGGCGTTCGAGCGCGTTGAGTTGCTGCATCAGCAGCTCGAAGCCGTGTACGAGCGTATGGGCGACGCGACGGGCGATGAGCTCGACAAGCTGATGAAAGAACAAGAGCGCCTCGACAAGGAGATCGACTCGGCCGGCGGGTACACCAACGATCACAAGATCGATCAGGTGCTCCATGGGCTTGGCTTCACGGATGCCCAGTTCGGGATCTTGGTCAAGGATCTCTCTGGCGGGCAGTGTGCCCGGGTGGCGTTGGCCAAGCTGCTGCTTGAGAGCCCGTCGGTGCTGCTGCTCGATGAGCCGACGAACCATCTGGATGTGGATGGGCGCGAGTGGCTCGAAGCGTTTTTGCGCGATGAGTACCGCGGGGCGGTGGTGCTGATCTCGCATGACCGCTACTTGCTCGACCGGGTGGTCTCACGGATTGTCGAGGTCGAGGATGGGCGGCTGGTCGAGTACCCGGGCAACTACGCCGCGTTCCGTAAGCAGCGTGTCGAGCGACGCAAGGTGATGCTGCGGGCGTATGAGAAGCAGCAGATCGAGTTCAAAAAAGAAGAGGCGTATATCCGTCAGTTCAAGGCCGGGCAGCGGGCCAAGCAGGCCAAGGGGCGCGAGTCGAGGTTAGATCGTGAGAAGCTCGATGCGCTCGAGCGTCCGATCGAGCTCGATGACATGCGGCTGAACCTGCCCAAAGCGAATCGTGCGGGCGATATTATCGTGGCCGCCCGCGATATCGCCAAGTCGTACCCGAACGACGACGGCTCGACCAAGGTGCTCTTCAACGACCTGACTTTCCACATTGAGCGCGGGCAACGCTGGGGCGTGATCGGGCCCAACGGGGCGGGCAAGTCATCGCTGATCCGGTGCCTGCTCCAAGAGCAAGAGATCGATCACGGGAGTGTGAAGCTTGGGTCGCAGCTGGCCGTTGGGCATTTTACGCAGACGCACGACGATCTGGACCCGGATAAAACCGTCTATCGCCATATCCAGGACACGATCAAGCGCGAGACCGAAGAGCGGGTCATGATGAGCGAGCAGGACGCCCGAAATCTTGCAGGCGCGTTCATGTTCTCGGGTCGTGACCAAGAGAAGCCCATCGGCGTGATGTCCGGCGGCGAGCAGGCAAGGGCCGTGCTCGCGGCCTTGCTGGCGAGCGCCAAGAATGTGCTGGTGCTTGACGAGCCGACGAATCACCTGGATATACAGGCGGCCGAGCGGCTTGAGTCGGCGATCGCGCGGACCTACGAAAACCCCAAGACCGGCGAGCGGACCGAGGGTGATTACGAGGGCACGATCATCCTGATCTCGCACGACCGGGCGCTGATCGACGCGGTCTGCGATCACATGCTTATTCTCGATGGGCATGGCGGGGCGGAGGTGTTCTCGGGGACCTATACCGAGTGGAAGCTGTCGAAGGAAGTGGTTCGCGAGCAGCCAGCCAAGGCTGTGCAAAAGCCGGCTCCCCCCAAGCAGGCCCCAAAGCCGGCAGCAACATCTCCGAGCAAGTTCGAGCAGGGCTCGAAGAACAAGTTCTCATGGATGCCCATCGGGCAGATCGAGGAGCGGATGGGCGCGTTGGAAATCGAGCTCAAGCGGATCGACGCCGAGCTTGGCGACGCGGATGTCTGGAACGACTATGAGCGAGCCAACGGGCTGACGAGCAAGCGTGATGAGTGCAAGAGCGAGCTCGATGAGCTTGAGCTTGAGTGGCTCAACAAATCCAGCTGATTGAATCCTGCAAAAAACAGTTTAGCTGATGGCTTTGGAGATCTTCTCGATCGCTTCGGCTGCGGATTCTTTGGCGCTCGCTTTGGACTTGGCGATGGCGCTCTTCCACATAAACGGTGCGGGCAGCACGGTCAGCGGGAGGTACCAATACCAGGTCTGCACGCCGGTGTTTGATTGGAAGCGTTCGTACCAGAGGAACGAGTTCAAGAACGCGTCGGTCAGGGGGAGCCCGGGCCAGATCGAGACGATGATCACCACCAGAAACACGATGGGCATGGTCTGCATGAGCTTGATTTCAAAGCTCAGCTGCCCGCTGTCGTGATGGATGTAGAGCTTGGAATCGAACGGTGTGCCATGTGCAGCGACGGCGGCGAGTGCGTGGTCAGGATTACCCTCGTAGCCCGGGAGCTTGCCGCCCTTGGAGAGTTTGAGCAGGCGGGCGTTGACCTCGTTGGCCGTGAGGGCGGTGCTGATGGGCGCGAGCTGTTTTGATGCTGCGGGTGAGTTCGATTCGTGTTCCAAGTGTCGCTCCAAACTGCCTCATTCATACCCAAACTCACCCAGCCGGTACAACCCGTCGTTGATCGTAGGTCGGCCCGATATGCCGTGCGACTTGACCCGAATGCGGCACGCCAAATGCACAATTGCTCTCTATGCAAACGAATACCATGACAACCGGCTCAGGCGATCTCCAGGCGTTGCGACTGATCAACACACCACACGATGTGTGTACTAAAGACCACACCGATGGTGCGGAACAGGCGTTCTCGGACGCGATGGCTGCTGATGATCCGCGGTGGGTCTTGGCGGCCCGCGCCCAGATCATTTTTCACCGCAACAACCGGATCCCTTCGATCGGTCAGTACGATGACCTGATGGCGTGCGCTGAGTCCGCCGGGTTCAGCCCGATCCACGGGCAGGCGATCGTGGCGATTGTCGAAGAGGCGCAGTTCCGGGGTGGTCTTGATCGCATCGCGATGGAAGCCCTGATGCGGATCCCAGCACCGAGTATGGCGAGCCCGGAACTTTCGGGTCGTGCGCGCTGGATGACCTTCGGGGTCTTGTTCGCGTGGTCGTTGTTGATCGCGGGCATGATGCAGATGGTGTAAAAAAACCGCCGCCCATGAGGATGGGCGGCGGTTGTATCGCATGTGCTTGTAACTTATTTTACATCTTTGCCTTCGACGACATCCGTGAACGGCGGCGCCGCGTGTGGCTGGTCATCGCCGGCCTTCATCCGCCGGAAGTAGTCGTGGTACGCACGCATGGCTTTGACGGAGAAGATCCACATGATGGGGATGTTGGCGACGAGCATCACACCGAGTCCGAGCGTGGTCCAGAGGTCGAGCTCGTGATCGGTTGAGATAATGGCCGTCTTGTTTGGGCCAAAGAGCGGCATCGCGAGCAACGTGGTGATCAGGATCAGCAACGAGTAGATGATTTTGTATATGAACACCGCGTTCTTGGCGAACTGATCGCCCATATTGCCAACGAAGTAGTAGATACCCTGTTCGCCGTAGTACGACCAAGAGATGATCGTGGAGAGTGCAAAGAGCCATGCGGCGATCGAGACGAGCCATTTGCCCAAACCCGGGAACTGGCGGTCGAAGGCGTAGGCGGTCATCGCGGCACCGGAGTAGTCGCCATAGATGCCGTAGTCAATCGTGCCATCCTCGTGCACTCTGAAAGTGGGCTCGATGTTGGATTCGAGTGTGTTCCACTTGACGCCCCACAGATCATTCTCGTCCTTGCTGACGGTGCCGGTGATTTTACGGAAATCGCGTCCGGTCTCCTCGTCGAGATCGGCGGAGACGATAAAGAACACCGTTTCGCCTTCACGCCAGCCAGCAGTGTTCTCTGCGCTGCTGCGGATCCGACGGGCGTCCGCGGTCATGTGCGGGAGTTGTGGGGTCTCGAGGGTCCAGGTTGGTTTCTCTGGGGTTGAAGTCTCGGCTTGCACAATCGTGAGGTTTGAGTCACTCATGTAATTGGACTCGGCTTCGCGGTTGTAGGCACCCGTCGAGAGAATCACGAGGGCGGTGAGTGTACAGACGACGATGGTGTCAATGAATGGTTCGAGCCCAGCGACGACGCCCTCGCGGACGGGTTCGTCGGTCTTGGCCGCGGAGTGAGCGATCGGGGATGAACCCTGACCGGCTTCGGATGAGAACAGTGCCCGCTTGACGCCCCACATGGCGGCGTAGCCGAAGGTGCCGCCGAGGAAGGCACCCGATGCGTCAGCGCTGGCTCCGCCGAGGAAGTCGGGCAAGCCGCTCTTGACGATCAGCGTGAGCATCTCGGGGATCTGGCCCATGTTGGCACCAACGACCACGAGCGCTGCGATCACATAGACCGCACACATGAATGGGACAATGCGACCGGCGACCGCGCCGATGCGTTGGATCCCCCCCAGGATCACCATGCCTGCGAGGACGGTGAGCAGTATCCCGGTGACGACCTGCGGGATTTGGAAGTAGGTAAAGGTGATGTCAGCGACATTCCAGGCCTGGAACATGTTGCCGCCGGTGATCGCAGAGATGATCATGGTGACGACGAATACGCCACCGATCAGCGAGCCGATCGGGCCCATGCCCCATTCTTTGAAGCCTTTTTTGACCACAAACATCGGGCCGCCGTGCGGGTTTTCTGGATCGTCGGTGTTGCGGTAGAGCATCGACTGGGTGACTTCGGTCATTTTCAGTGACATGCCGAGGAAGCCGATGATCCACATCCAGAAGATGGCACCCGGGCCGCCCAAAGCAACGGCGATGGCCACGCCGGCGATGTTCCCGAGCCCGACCGTTGCCGAGAGCGCCGCGGACAGGGCCTGGAAGTGATTGATCGCGCCCGGGTCGTTCTTGTCGTCGTATTTGCCGCGGATGATCTGCACGCCGTGCGTGAATGTCTTGAACTGTCCAAACTTCGACCAGATGGTGAAGGTCAGTCCGGTGACGAGCAGTGCGTAGATCGTGTAATCAGAGAAGAGCCATCCGTTGATGTTGCCCACGAGTTCGTTGATAGCCATGAGGCCCTCATTTTCATATAAAATCTTGGTTCTGTGATCGTGAGGCGTATTCTCGCACACTCTTCATCAAAATGCAAACGAAACGAAGGTGGGCTATTCTCCTGCGTGTGGAACGCTGCAGAAATCTTGGGATATATGAGCGAGCATCTCCGTTTGGTCGATGCTCAGATGCGCGAGCAGCAGTGCTACCACGGGCTCGATTCGCTCAGTGAGGTGCAGCTGCATCCTGTGCTGTGTCAAGCGTTTGCATCATCGCCGATGGGCGTGGTGCGTGAGGTTGGGTACCCGTCGTCTGCCATCAGCGTGCCCAAGAATCGCCCCAATGAGACGCAGCGCCAACGCTGCGATCTGGTGCTGACCCCGGGCGAAAATGATGCGCTCTTTGACCCGATCCATGAACAACGCGAGCAGGATCGGGCTCTGGGGACGCTCTTTGAGTCCTTTGCCGACGAAATACAGCCGGAACCCGAGGGGGTGCTGCCGTCGGATGCGTACTGGCTGGAGGTCAAATCGGTCGGGCAGTTTAGTTATGTTGATGGGGTGCCGGGGGTGAACCCGAAGTACACGAGTGAGTTGCTCGGTGGGCCTCGGGCGGATGTGGTGAAGCTGGCGTCGGACCCATTGATCCATCACGGGGCTGCTCTGGTGGTGGTGTTCTCGGAGGAGCGGGCGACGGGTCCTCACGACATTATGACGAGCGTGAGCGCGATGATCGAGCAGGGGCTGCCGATCAGTGTGCCCGAGTTCGCGTCGATCCCGATTGTGAACCATGCGGGCAACGAATGGTGCACGCTGGGGCTGATTCCGATTCGGTTGTAAGAACTTTTAGATCACTCAAGCCCGGCGTAACGCGCGATGATCTTGGCGGCGTTGGCCGAGGCGTTCTCTGACTCGAAGACTTTACAGACCTCTTCGAGCTCTTGGACCTGTGTGTTGAACGCGTCTTGGTCTTCGAGGAGCTCGACGACGCGGTCTGCGATCGGGTCCGAGCCGCCGAAATGTGGGACGAGCTCGGGGCTGATCTCGCGCCCGGCGATCAGGTTGGGCAGCGTGATGAACTTGGTCTGGATCAGCCAGCGGGCGACGAGTGTCCAGAGCACACGCCCGAGCTTGTAAACAATAACCATCGGACGCTTCTGCTTGGCGATCTGCAGGGTGACGGTACCCGAGACCACGATCGCCAGATTGCACCAGCGGATGACGGCGTCGGTATTGGAGTTGGTGATCTCGAGTGAGTCGGGCCAGGAGAGGCCCGCGTCCTGGGCGATTCGGCGGAGCTCGGGTTCGATTTCTGGGCGGGTGGCCGCGACGAGCCCACGCATGTTGGGGTGCTCGTTGGCGAGCTTGATGTACGCACCGAGCAAGAGCGGGAAGTTCTTGCGCATCTCGCCGGGGCGCGAGCCGGGCATGACGGCGATGTTCTGCTCGCCCTTGGTCCAGCCCGCGATCTGGGCATCGAGGGCTTCAAAATCGAGCGGCTCGTCGAAGAGCTGGTGCCCGACGAAGGTGGCCTCAACGCCTCGGGCTTTGAACCAGTCTTCCTCGAAGGGGAGCACGCACATGACATGGTCGGTGAGCCGACGGAGCTTGCGGATGCGCCACGGGGCCCATGCCCAGAGCTGGGGGGCGACCATGTGGACGACGCGGGCCCCGCTGGCTTTGGTGAGCTTGCAGACCGGGAAGTTGGCCGCGGGCGAATCGACGGGGATGTGCACCTTGATCGGGTGATCGACGAGCCAGCGTTCGATGGATTGGTTGATGCGTTTGTGCTCTTTGATTTTGGCGAGCCCGGGCATGCCCATGACGGCGTCGTCGCCTGTGTATTCGATGATCGTGGCGCCGGCAGCTTCCATTTTGCGTCCGCCCCAGCCGAAGATTTGGAGGTCCGGGTGGTTCTTACGCAATACCTTGATAATCGCGGCTGCGTGATCATCGCCCGATGGTTCGAAGGCGGTCAGGAGCACGGCGGGTTGTGTGGAGGGTTGGCTCAAGACCCAACGATAGGCCCGGGGCATCCAAAAAAAACGAGCAGCGGGCGGCCATGGATATGCAATTTGACTGAATCGGAACGGTTAGAAACCGGCGGTGGCAAACCATGCGCTCGGGGTGGCTTTGAGGGCGGTCGCGATGGAGATCAGGGACTCGACGCTGGGCAGGTGGGTGCCGCGTTCGATGGAGCTGAGCTGAGAGATCGAGATCGAGCTGGCGGCCGAGAGCTCGCGGAGCGTCCAGCCACGCTCCGTGCGGGCC
>Ga0209344_10004259_pt1 | contig 13274 bp, 24 predicted proteins | sample Cruoilmetagenom6_FD_187293 | JGI IMG/M metagenome (GOLD analysis project Ga0209344, IMG submission 187293) | Oil polluted marine microbial communities from Coal Oil Point, Santa Barbara, California, USA - Santa Barbara Oil Seep Sample 6 (SPAdes)... | ecosystem: Environmental > Aquatic > Marine...
GCACGTATCGCCGGCGATACGTGCCACGTGTCATGTCCTTTCGTTGCGGTTCCGTAGCTCCAGAACCTTTTTTCACAACGTAGGCCCGGAGCGTTGCCGACCGGGCCGCAGCTGATTTCAGGTGATCGATCCGTTACGGACCAAGCCCCGCGTCAGAATCAATTCCACGCGGGATGGTGCTGGTTAGGAGCAATTGCGGTGGGCGTCAACCCCCTGCCCCCTCATTGCGCCATCATTTGCCCAGGACGGCGGTGATGGCTGCCTTGACCTCGTCGATTTCGCCCAGTCCGTTGACCGACTGAAGCTGACCCTTGGCATAGTAGTAACCGATCAGCGGCGAGGTTTTCTTGTAGTATTCCATCAGGCGCTGGCGCAGGCTGTCTTCGTTGTCGTCGGCGCGGCGCTTGAACTCGCTGCCGCCGCATTTGGTGCAGCGGCCATCCGCCGGGATCGGCTTGGTGATGTCGTTGTAGACCTCGCCGCAGCCCGCGCAGGTGGAGCGGGCGGTGATGCGGCTGACGAGCGCGTCGTCATCGACCTGCATCTCGATCACGGCGTCCAGCGTCTCGTCTTGCTCACGCAGAAGGTCGGCCAGCGCATCGGCCTGGGCCAGAGTGCGCGGAAAGCCGTCGAAGATGAAACCACCCTTCTTGTCACCCTGGAGCTTTTCGCGGATCAGGCCGATCACGATCTCATCGGTGACAAGATCGCCACGGGCCATGACCTCGGCCACTTTGCGGCCCATTTCCGAGCCGCTGTCCTTCGCCTCGCGCAGCATGTCGCCGGTCGAGAGCTGGATCATGTCATGCGTATCCACAAGGATATGCGCCTGCGTGCCCTTGCCCGCCCCCGGCGGTCCCAGAAGAATGATGTTCATCGGCGTGTCGTCCCTTTCCTGCGAGCGCGCTTCTTGCCTTTGCCCTTGCCGCTCAGCTGCGATTTCTCGATCAGGCCCTCATATTGATGCGCCAGAAGGTGGCTTTGAACCTGCTGGATCGTGTCCATCGTCACCGACACAACGATCAGCACCGAGGTGCCGCCGAAATAGAAGGGGATGGCCAGCTGACTGCGCAGAACCTCGGGCAGGAGGCAGACAGCCGCGAGATAGGCCGAGCCGAGCACCAGAATGCGACTTACGACGTAATCCAGATATTCGGCCGTTTTCTTGCCCGGACGCACGCCGGGCACGAAGCCGTTCTGGTTCTTCAGGTTGTCGGCAACGTCGTCGGTCTTGAACGCAACGTTATAGGTGTAGAAATAGGTGAAGAACACGATCATCGCCGTGAAGAACAGCAGATACAACGGCTGGCCGGGGCCGAAATAGGCCATGATCGTGGACATGATCGGGCTGGTCTGGTTGCCCGAGAACGTGCTGATCGTTGTCGGCAGCAGCAACAGCGAGCTGGCGAAGATCGCCGGGATCACGCCCGCCGGGTTGACCTTGACCGGCAGGTGCGAGGAACCGCCGTCATAGACCTTCATGCCGACCTGGCGGCGCGGATACTGGATGTGGATCTTGCGCAGCGAGCGCTCCATGAAGACCACGAAGGCGATCACCGCGATCACCATCAGGATCACGCCGATGATGACTGCCGGGCTGACCGCGCCCGAGCGGCCCTGGCTGAAGAACTGCGCCAGGGCGGCGGGGACTTCGGCGATGATGCCGACGAAGATGATGAGCGAGATGCCGTTACCGACGCCGCGCGCGGTGATCTGCTCGCCCAGCCACATCAGGAACATGGTGCCCCCGACCAGGGTGATCATGCAGCTGGCCAGGAAAAAGAGGCCCGGATTGGTCACGAGGTCGCCCGATTGCAGGCTGACCGCGAGGCCGTAGGATTGCAGCGTCGCCAGGAACACCGTGCCGTAGCGGGTGTATTGGTTGATCTTCTTGCGGCCCTGCTCGCCCTCTTTCTTGAGCTGCTCGAGCGCGGGCACCATCGCCGTCAGAAGCTGCACGATGATCGAGGCCGAGATATAGGGCATGATGCCAAGCGCGAAGATCCCCATGCGGCCAAGCGCGCCGCCGGTGAACATCGACAGCATCCCGCCGATCGACGACGCCGCCCCTTCCATGAAGTTGCGCAGCTCGGCCCCGTCGATGCCGGGGACCGGAATGTAGGTGCCAAGGCGATAGACGATCAGGAGCGCGAGCGTGAACAAGATCCGTTTGCGGAGCTCGGTGGCCTTGCCAAGGGCGGCCCAACTGGTGTTGGCGGCCATTTGTTCTGCTGCAGATACCATTCGTGGTCTCTTTCAAGTGCCAACGCCGCCTAAAGCCGTTTTCCGGCACAGGCGGCGTTTCAGGAAAACTCAAAGATATGTAAGCGGCGCGAACACCGCCCACAACCTCTTATTCGGCCGCCTGCGCGGTTGTGACCGTCAGCGAGCCACCCGCCTTCTCGACAGCCTCGATGGCCGATTTGGACGCGCCGGTGACCTCGATCGACAGCTTGGTGCTCAGTTCGCCCTTGGCGAGGATGCGCACGCCGTCGAGCTTGCGGCGCACGAGGCCCGCTTCGATCAGCACGTCTTCGGTGACGGGGTTCTTGGCGTCGATCTTCTTGGCGTCCACGAATTTCTGGATCATGCCAAGGTTGACGACCGCGTATTGCTTGCGGTTCGGCTTGGTGAAGCCGCGCTTGGGCAGGCGCTGATAGATCGGCATCTGGCCGCCTTCAAAGCCCTTGATGGCCACACCCGAACGGGATTTCTGACCCTTGATGCCGCGGCCGGCGGTCTTGCCCTTGCCCGAGCCGGGGCCACGGGCAATGCGTTTCTTGGTCTTGGTCGCGCCGGGATTGTCGCGCAGTTCGTGAAGTTTCATGTCGCTTCTCCTGAAGCCGGATGTGACCCCCGAAGCGTGATGGGGCCAACCACGGCATGTCTTGATTGTGAGTCGTGAGCCCGAAGGCCACCCGCGGGCGTATACGGGGTGTTGACGCGCGATGCAAGGGGGCTGGCACCGGGGCGCGGTGGTCGCCGGAAACTTCGGACGTTTCCGGGCTGTTTTCCTTTGAGGAAAACGCTCCTGTCGATGCGTGGCGGGGTGAACGGCACGCCAGGCGGATATGAAAACGCCCCGGCCGTTGCGGGCCGGGGCGTCATGGCTGGTTTCCTGGCACGCCGGGTTCCCCCGGCCCTGCCTCAGCCCTTTTCTTCGATGATTTCCACCAGATGCGGGATCTTGTTGACCATGCCGCGCACGGCGGGGGTGTCTTCAAGTTCGCGCGTCTTGTGCATCTTGTTGAGCCCGAGGCCGATCAGCGTCTGGCGCTGCTTTTCCGGGCGGCGGATCGGAGAGCCGATCTGCTTGACTACGATGGTCTTTGCCATGGGTCGCTCTCCTTACGCTTCCGCGGCTTCTTTGGCCGGCGCGTCATCCTTTTTCAGGATGTCGGCGACCTTCTTGCCCCGGCGCTGTGCCACCATGCGGGGGCTGGCCTGAAACTGCAGCGCGTTCAGCGTTGCGCGGATCATGTTGTAGGGGTTCTGCGAACCGACCGACTTGGCGACCACGTCCTGAACGCCGAGCATCTCGAACACGGCACGCATCGGACCGCCGGCGATGATGCCGGTACCGGTCGTCGCGGTGCGCATGATGATCTTGCCGGCGCCGTGACGGCCGTGGCCGTCATGGTGCAGGGTGCGACCCTCGCGCAGAGGCACGCGGATCATCTGGCGCTTGGCCTGTTCGGTGGCCTTGCGGATCGCCTCGGGCACCTCTTTGGCCTTGCCCTTGCCGAAGCCCACGCGGCCCTTCTGATCGCCCACGACCACCAGTGCCGCGAACCCGAAGCGCTTGCCGCCCTTCACGGTTTTGGACACCCGGTTGATCGCTACGAGACGATCGGCGAATTCCGGTGCTTCGTCGCGTTCGCGACGGTCACGGCGGTTATCTTGTCTTGCCATTCTCTCGTCTCCTTAGATCTTCAGACCGGCTTCGCGCGCGGCATCCGCCACGGCCTTGATACGGCCATGGAAGAGGAACCCGCCACGGTCGAACTGGGCCTCGGTGATGCCGGCTTTCTTGGCGCGCTCGGCGATGGTGCTGCCGATCTTTGCCGCCGCCTCGAGGGTGTTCTTGCCCACGAGCCCGAGATCCTTTTCGAGTGTCGAGGCCGAAGCCAGCGTCACACCGTTGAGATCGTCGATCAGCTGAACGCTGAGGTTCTTGTTCGAGCGGTGAACGCTGAGGCGCGGGCGCCCGGCGTTGACCTTGCGAAGTTTGTTCCGAACGCGCAGGCGGCGTTTGAGGAACAGTTTTCTCTTGCTGTTTGCCATCTGTCGCGTCCTTTACTTCTTCTTGCCTTCCTTCTGGAAGATGTACTCGCCCTTGTAGCGGATCCCTTTGCCCTTGTAGGGCTCGGGACGGCGCCAGTCGCGGATATTGGCCGCGACCTGTCCGACGAGTTGCTTGTCATGGCCTTCGACCACCAGTTCGGTGGGCTTGGGGGCCGTGACGGTCACACCTTCCGGAACTTCAAAATCGACATCGTGGCTGAGGCCGAGGTTCAGCTTCAGGGTGTTGCCCTGCATCTGCGCCCGGTAGCCCACGCCGTTGATTTCGAGCTCTTTCTTGAAAGACTCATTCGCGCCATGCGCCATGTTGGCAAGCACGGTGCGTGTCATGCCCCATTGCTGGCGCGCCCGTTTGGACTTGCCGCGGGGGGTGACGGTGATCTGGCCATCCTCGATGACGATGGTGACATCGTCGGTCGCGGTGAAGGTCTTGGTGGCCTTCGGGCCTTTGATCTCGATGGTCTGACCCGAGAGGGTGGCGGTGACGCCATCGGGCAGAGCCACTGGTTGTTTTCCGATACGAGACATGTCCGAGCTCCTTAGAATACGGTGCAGAGCACCTCGCCGCCAACATTGGCAGCGCGCGCGGATGCATCCGACATCACACCCATCGGGGTGGAGACAATCGACACGCCCAGGCCCTGACGGACCGAAGGGATGTCCTTGACGCCCATATAGACGCGACGACCGGGTGTGGAGACCCGTTTCATCTCGCGAATGGCAGGGGCGCCTTCGAAGTATTTGAGGCTGATTTCCAGGGCCGGATGACCGTTTGCGCCGGTCGTCTTTTCATAGCCGCGGATGTAGCCTTCGTCAGCCAGCACATCCAGCACCCAGCAGCGCAGTTTCGACGCCGGGCAGGAAACGGTGGACTTGCCACGCATAGCCGCGTTGCGGATACGGGTGAGCATATCGCCGATAGGATCGTTCATTTTGCGTCCTCCTTACCAGCTCGATTTCACCATGCCGGGAGCCTGACCATTCGAGCCAAGCTCTCGCAGGGCGATCCGCGACACTTTGAGTTTGCGATAGTAAGCATGCGGACGACCCGTCAGCTGGCAGCGGTTGTGCAACCGGGTGGCCGAGCTGTTGCGCGGCAGTTCCGCCAGCTTCAGGGAGGCGCGGAAACGCTCTTCCATCGGCTTGCTCTCGTCGTTGATGATCGCTTTCAGAGCGGCCCGCTTGGCAGCGTATTTCTCCACCAGGCGCTGACGCTTCTTCTCGCGTTCGATCATTGCTTTCTTAGCCATATCTTTCTTCTCCCGCGATCAGCTGTTGAAGGGCATGTTGAAATGCTTCAACAGCGCCTTGGCTTCAGCGTCGGTCTTCGCCGTGGTGGCGATGATGATGTCCAGGCCCCAGACCTCGTCGACCTTGTCGTACTCGATCTCGGGGAACACGATGTGCTCCTTGATGCCGAGCGCATAGTTGCCGCGGCCATCGAAGGACTTGCCCGACACGCCGCGGAAGTCGCGGATGCGGGGCATGGCGATCGTGATCAGACGATCAAGGAAATCATACATCCGGTGGCCACGCAGGGTGACCTTGGCGCCCATCGGCATGCCTTCACGGACACGGAAACCGGCGATCGAGTTCTTCGCCAGGGTCACCAGCGCCTTCTGGCCGGCGATCTGGGTCAGGTCTTCCTGGGCCGACTTGGCCTTCTTGGAATCGCGAACCGCCTCGGCGCCGCAGCCGATATTCAGGACGATCTTGTCCAGGCGCGGGATCTGAAGGTCGTTGGTATAGCCGAACTCTTCTTTCAGAGCGGGCTTGATCGTGTCGCGGAACTGCACACGCAGGCGCGGGGTGTAGGTAGCTGTATCAAGCATCGATCACGTCCCCCGTGGTCTTGGCGAAGCGCACCTTCTTGTCGCCTTCGGTCTTGAAGCCGACGCGGGTGGGTTTGCCGTTCTTGTCGAGGATCGCCAGGTTGCTGAGATCAATGGGCATGGGCTGCGGAATGCGGCCGCCCTGGCTCTGCTGGCTTTGCTTGGTGTGGCGGATGGCGACGTTAACGCCGTCGACCACGGCCTTGCCGGTCTTGGGGCTGACGGAAAGGATAGAGCCTTGCTTGCCCTTGTCCTTGCCGGCCAGAACGACGACCTTGTCGCCTTTTTTCAGTTTGGCAGCCATCTTACAGCACCTCCGGGGCGAGCGAGATGATTTTCATGAACTTCTTCGCGCGCAGTTCGCGCACGACCGGCCCGAAGATACGGGTGCCGACGGGTTCATTGTTGTTGTTCAGAATGACGGCCGCGTTGCGGTCAAACCGGATGGCGGTGCCATCTTCGCGGCGGACTTCCTTGGCGGTGCGCACGACGACGGCCTTGCGGACATCGCCCTTCTTCACGCGGCCGCGCGGAATGGCCTCTTTCACGGAAACGACGATGATGTCACCCACCGACGCGTATTTCCGCTTGGAACCACCCAGGACCTTGATGCACTGAACCCGGCGTGCGCCGGAGTTGTCAGCTACATCCAGATTGGTCTGCATCTGGATCATTTGGTTTCTCCCGACCTTTGGGGGGCATCATTGCCGTTTCCCCAGGGTTTCGCTCAAACCGGAAGGTTCAGGGGCTTACGCCTCAAGAACCTCCCAGCGTTTCGTTTTCGATTTCGGCGCGCATTCGATGATGCGAACGGAATCGCCGACCTTGAAAGCGTTCTTTTCATCGTGAGCCCGGTATTTCTTGGACTTACGGATGGTTTTCTTCAGAACCGGGTGCGTGAAGCGGCGTTCGACGGACACGGTGACGGTCTGTTCGTTGGCGTCGCTGGTCACGGTGCCTTGAAGGATACGTTTGGGCATAACTCAAGGCCTCCCTTATTCTGCGTCGACGGCAGGCGCCGCCTTTTCGTTGAGGATCGTCAGCACGCGCGCGGCGTTGCGGCGTGCAAGGCGCATCCGTGCGGGGTTCTCCAGCTGCCCGGTGGCAGCCTGAAAGCGCAGGTTGAATTGCTCTTTCTTGAGATCGGCCAGCTGTTCGCGCAGCTGGTCGGGTGTCTTGTCTCTCAGTTCGCTGGCGTTCATGTCGCCGGTTCCTTCCTCAAAACACCAGTAGGCCCCTGACGGCTGGTTCAGGGTGACCCGAGACCTGGTGGATGAATTGCAAATACACGAATCCCCGCCAAGCGGGGTATCATGGATTGCGGCTCTATACGGGACACGCGCCAGCAGGGCAAGGGAAAGTTTGCAACTTTCACCGCCGCGCAGCCTGGTGCATGACCAGTCGCACTCTGAACCAGTCTTCGAGCTCTTCAAAGGTCACTCCGTCCGCAGCGAAGGTCTTCGGTTTCGCGCGTTTCGTGCCTGACGACGTGCCGACCTCGACGAAACGCCCGGTTTTGGCGTTTCGGATAACAAAGCCACCTTTCACGGCGGTCTTGACCGTGCTCGTCGACACTCGTGACTCCGTCATTCTTCGCAATAGGGAGATCGTTGCCGCTGTTGGCAAGCGCAACATGTTCCTGTCCGAAAGATATGCCCGCCGTCCTCGGCACATCGCAACGCAAAACCCCCGCCGCTTGCGCGCCGGGGGTTTCCATTTCACTGTCTGTGCAGCGATCAGCCGGTCACCAGTCCTCGCGGACCACGATCCGGGTCTTGATCGGCAGCTTCATCGCGGCGAGGCGCAGGGCCTCCTTGGCGATGACTTCGCTGACGCCGTCGATCTCGAACATGATCCGGCCCGGCTTGACCCGTGCCGCCCAGAAATCGACCGAGCCCTTGCCTTTACCCATCCGGACTTCGGTGGGCTTCGACGTGACCGGGGTGTCCGGGAAGATCCGGATCCAGACCCGGCCCTGACGCTTCATGTGACGGGTCATCGCGCGGCGAGCCGCCTCGATCTGACGTGCCGTCACCCGCTCGGGCTGCGCCGCTTTCAGACCATAGGTGCCGAAGTTCAGATCCGAGCCGCCCTTGGCGACGCCGTGAATCCGGCCCTTGTGCTGCTTGCGGTACTTAGTGCGCTTTGGTTGTAGCATCTTTCATTCCCTCCTCAGCGACGGCCGCCGGCGCCACGCGGCGCGGGACCATCCTGGAGCTCCTGGGCCTTGCGATCGCGGGCACTTGGGTCGTGCTCCATGATCTCACCCTTGAAGATCCACACCTTGATGCCGATGATCCCGTAGGGCGTCATGGCCTCCTTGTGGGCATAATCGATATCGGCGCGCAGCGTATGCAGGGGCACGCGGCCCTCGCGATACCACTCGGTGCGCGCGATCTCGGCGCCGCCCAGACGGCCCGCCACGTTCACCCGGATCCCCAGCGACCCCATGCGCATCGCGTTCTGCACCGCGCGCTTCATGGCACGACGGAACGAAACACGGCGTTCGAGCTGCTGAGCGATCGACTCGGCGACCAGCGCCGCGTCAAGCTCGGGTTTGCGGACCTCGACGATGTTGAGGTGCAGTTCGCTTGCGGTCATCTTCGAGAGTTTCTTGCGAAGCCCCTCGATATCGGCGCCTTTCTTGCCGATGATGACACCGGGACGCGCGGTGTGGATCGTGACGCGGCACTTCTTGTGCGGACGTTCGATGATCACACGGCTGATGCCGGCCTGCTTGCACTCTTTCTCGATGAACTCGCGGATCTTGATGTCTTCCAGCAGAAGATCACCGTAATCCTTGGTGTCGGCATACCAGCGGCTGTCCCAGGTGCGGTTCACCTGAAGGCGCATGCCAATCGGATTGACTTTGTTACCCATTAGGCTTGCTCCTCAATTTGACGCACCTTGATCGTCAGTTCCGAGAACGGCTTGCGCAGCGCGCCGAACCGGCCGCGGGCACGGGGGCGACCCCGTTTCATGACCAGGTTCTTGCCCACGTAGGCCTCGGCGACGATCAGCTCGTCCACATCGAGGTTGTGGTTGTTCTCGGCATTGGCGATGGCGGACTGAAGGCACTTGCGCACATCGTCCGCGATCCGCTTCTTCGAGAAGGTCAGATCGTTCAGCGCCTTGTCCACCTTCTTGCCGCGGATCATCGCGGCCACCAGGTTGAGTTTCTGCGGGCTGGTGCGAAGCATGCGCAGCTTTGCCATTGCTTCGTTTTCTGCCACGCGGCGGGGGTTCTTTTCCTTGCCCATGACTTACTTCCGCTTCGCTTTTTTGTCGGCCGCGTGCCCGTAATAGGTGCGGGTCGGCGAATATTCACCGAATTTCTGACCGATCATGTCTTCGGATACGTTGACGGGAACATGCTTGTGCCCGTTATAGACGCCGAACGTCAGGCCCACGAACTGGGGCAGGATGGTCGAACGGCGCGACCAGATCTTGATGACTTCGTTACGCCCGCTTTCGCGCGATGCCTCGGCCTTTTTCAGGACGTAGGCATCAACAAACGGGCCTTTCCATACAGAACGTGCCATGTGTTAGCGGCCCTTCTTGCGTGCGTGACGCGAGCGCAGGATAAGTTTCTGCGACGCCTTGTTCTTGTTGCGGGTGCGCGCGCCCTTGGTGGGCTTGCCCCAGGGGGTCACCGGGTGACGACCACCCGAAGTCCGCCCCTCACCACCACCATGGGGGTGATCGATCGGGTTCATCACGACACCGCGCACCGACGGGCGCTTGCCCATGTGACGCGAACGGCCGGCCTTGCCGAAGTTCTGGTTCGAATTGTCAGGGTTCGACACGGCACCGACGGTGGCCTTGCATTCCTGGCGCACCATGCGCAGCTCGCCCGAACTCAGGCGGATCTGGGCATAGCCACCATCACGGCCGACGAACTGGGCATAGGTGCCCGCGGCGCGTGCGATCTGACCGCCCTTGCCGGGCTTCAGTTCGATATTGTGGACGATCGTGCCGATCGGCATCCCCGAGAAGGGCATGCAGTTGCCGGGCTTGATGTCGACCTTGGCGCCGGCGACGATCTTGTCGCCGATGGCCAGACGCTGCGGCGCCAGCACATAGGCCTGCTCGCCATCGTCATACTTGACGAGCGCGATGAAGGCGGTCCGGTTCGGGTCATATTCGATCCGCTCGACGGTGGCCGCCACATCGAACTTGTTACGTTTGAAATCGACGATCCGGTAGAGGCGTTTCGCCCCGCCCCCGCGTCGCCGCGAGGTAATCCGCCCGGTGTTGTTACGGCCGCCCGACTTCGTCAGACCCTCGGTGAGGGCTTTGACGGGACGTCCTTTCCACAGCTCCGAACGGTCGATCAGCACCAGCCCACGCTGGCCCGGCGTCGTCGGCTTATACGACTTGAGTGCCATGCTTTCTGTCTTCCGTTTGCTAACGGCGAAGGCCCTTCGGGCATCTCCGCCTATGTTCAAGCCCCCTTTTGAAAGGTGGCCGGTTTATAGGGCCCCGAAGGTCCCCGGTTAGGGTTGCTCTTGCGAACAACAGCGAAGCCCCGGACGAATCCGGGGCCTTGCGGATGGTGTCTGATAAGGGAGCATGCATGGCGGGTCAAGGGGGTGAGGCCCGAAAATAAAGGCCCATCGGCCCCTGCGCGCACTTGCCCGCTCACCGATCCGCCTGCCCCTTCATCTGGCCTGAAATACCTCGGAGGGTCCGGGGGGCAGGCCCCCCGGCCTCGGCCTGCGCCAGGACGCGCCCTGCCCCGGAACGCACGAACCCCGGCCACTTTCGCAGCCGGGGTTCCTATCCTTCGGGCGGGGCATCGCCCCGGCCACGATCACAGACCGGTGGTCACGTCGATCGTGTTGCCTTCTTCCAGCGTCACATAGGCCTTCTTCACGTCGTTGCGACGGCCCTGCACGCCGCGAAAGCGCTTCTGCTTGCCCTTGGTGATCGTGGTGTTCACAGCCTTGACCTTGACACCAAAGAGCGCCTCGACGGCCTCCTTGATCTGCGGCTTGTTGCTGTCCATCGCCACCTCGAACACGACCGCGCCGTTTTCCGACGCCATCGTGGCTTTCTCGGTGATCACCGGTTTGCGGATCACGTCGTAATGTTCGGGTTTCGCGCTCATTTCAGACGAGCCTCCAGTGCTTCGACACCCGCCTTCGTGAGCACCAGAGTGTCACGCTTGAGGATGTCATAGACATTCGCGCCCATCGACGGCAGCACATCGAGACCCTCGATATTGGCCGCGGCACGGGCGAAATCGGCATTCACCTCGGCCCCGTCGATGATCAGCGCACGCTTCCAGCCCAGGTCGCGCACCAGCTTGGCGAGCGTCTTGGTCTTGCCGTCCGACGCGGCGGTGTCCAGCACCACCAGCTCGCCGGCTTTCGCCTTGGCGCTCAGCGCGTGCTTGAGACCCAGCTGGCGGACCTTCTTGGGCAGATCATGCGCATGGCTGCGCGGCGTCGGGCCCTTGTAGATACCACCCTTGCGGAAGATCGGTGCGTTGCGGTCACCGTGGCGTGCGCCGCCGGTGCCCTTTTGGCGATAGATCTTCTTCGTGGAATACGAAGTCTCGGACCGGGTCTTGACCTTGTGGGTGCCGGCCTGCGCCTTGTTGCGCTGCCAGCGGACCACGCGGTGTAGGATGTCGGCGCGCGGTTCCAGGCCGAAGATATCTTCGCCCAGGTCGACCGAGCCGGCCTTCTTGCCGTCCAGTTTGATGACGTCGAGTTTCATGTCACTCGCCTTCCTTCTTCTCGGCTTCAGCCTCGGCCTCGGCAGCGGCTTCTTCCGCGGCCTGCTCGGCTGCGGCGGCTGCTGCAGCGGCTTCTTCCTCGGCGGCGGCCTGTGCGGCGGCTTCCTCGGCGGCCTTGGCGGCTTCATCGGCGGCCGACTTCAGCGCGGCGGGCAGGATCGCGTTCTCGGGGAAGGGTTTCTTCACCGCGTCCTTGATCGTGACCCAGCCACCCTTGGAACCGGGAACCGCACCCTTGACCATGATCAGGCCCCGCTCGGCATCCGTGCGGACAACCTGCAGGTTCTGCGTGGTCACGCGGGCGGCGCCCATATGGCCTGCCATCTTCTTGCCCTTGAACACGCGGCCCGGATCCTGACACTGACCCGTCGAGCCGTGCGAACGGTGGCTGATCGACACGCCGTGGGTCATTTCCAGACCCCGGAAGTTGTGCCGTTTCATCGCACCGGCAAAACCCTTACCGATCGAGGTGCCGCAGACATCCACGAACTGACCTTCGAAGTAATGGTCAGCGGTGATCTCCTCGCCCACGGCGATCATGTTCTCGGGCGCAACGCGGAATTCCGCGACCTTGCGCTTGGGCTCGACCTTGGCCGAGGCGAAATGACCGCGCATGGCCTGCGAGACCCGCTTGGCCTTGATGGAACCCGAGCCCAGCTGAACCGCGGAATAACCGTGATTCTCGGGCGTGCGTTGGGCGACGACCTGCAGCTTGTCCAGTTGAAGAACGGTGACAGGAACCTGCCGGCCGTCATCCATGAACAGCCGGGTCATGCCGACTTTCTTGGCGATAACACCAGAGCGCAACATCAACTTGCCCTCCTCAAACCGAAATCTGCACGTCCACGCCGGCGGCGAGGTCGAGCTTCATGAGCGCGTCCACCGTCTGCGGCGTCGGATCGACAATGTCGAGAAGACGCTTATGCGTCCGGATCTCGAACTGATCGCGGGATTTCTTGTTCACGTGGGGTCCGCGAAGGACCGTGAATTTCTCGATCTTGTTCGGCAGCGGAATCGGTCCGCGGACCTCGGCACCCGTCCGTTTGGCGGTGTTCACGATTTCCTGCGTGCTGGCATCCAGGACGCGGTAATCGAATGCCTTCAGCCGAATGCGAATATTTTGACTTTGCATCAGTCTGGCCTTTCACGGCGTTTGAGTTGATAGGAGGAAGGCCGGAGCATCCAGCCCCCCTCGTCGAACCTTTCCCCGGTTATCCGGGGGAAATTCCGGGTGTGCCCCGGAACCTCGCTGTCTTGTGGCACGGTCGCGGGTCAGCCCCGCGACCGCATGGTGTCTGCGATCACTCGATGATCTTGGAGACGACGCCGGCGCCGACGGTGCGGCCGCCTTCGCGGATGGCGAAGCGCAGGCCGTCTTCCATGGCGATCGGCGCGAT
>Ga0209344_10004260_pt1 | contig 13270 bp, 13 predicted proteins | sample Cruoilmetagenom6_FD_187293 | JGI IMG/M metagenome (GOLD analysis project Ga0209344, IMG submission 187293) | Oil polluted marine microbial communities from Coal Oil Point, Santa Barbara, California, USA - Santa Barbara Oil Seep Sample 6 (SPAdes)... | ecosystem: Environmental > Aquatic > Marine...
CACCTTGTGCTCAAAGATTAGCACTATGCCGGGCCAAGTGGCCTGCATATCTGGGCGCCGACTCCCTAACCGGGCCTGAGTGCTCCATTCGATCTCTTCGTTCTCCCTGGGTAAGTCGAATGTTTGACCCTCCGGCATGGCGTCTCGTAGAAGCGTTAACAATGCCTTTCTAGTGCCACCGCCATTACGCAGTAACCATGCGAATACTTCGGTGACGAAATTTTCCAGTGAGTCGCGCCCTTCACGGGGGCGATATTGTCGCAGGCTCACCAGCAGACTGTTGTCCATAAGCATCTCCTTCAGCCGAAAGGCTGGCCCTGATATTGTTTGGATGGCATGTTAACTAAGCCAGAACCTAGCACTATAAAATTAAATATAATTAAATAAAAGACGTTAAGCATGTTTCTTAAAACTTTATGAAAAAGAAAGCTCCCCTCCGCGCGCGAACTCTGAACCGAGTTCATCCTCACGCTCTGGAATAGGCCGGATGGGATATTCTAGCCCAGAGCTGGGTTGAGGTTTCCTTCACGGTTGGGCGGAATCGTGCGAAGTTATTTGCAAAAGTGGGGCAAAATCATCGTACTAATAGTCTGCTGAAAAAGGCCGGTAATACTCGCAATTAGCTGGCCGCCAAGCATTTTCGATGCCTTCTTTTTCTCGTTTCTCCTGAACTATCCAACCATGCGGCCTACACTGATTAGATAATTCTTCCCTCTTGGGGGGCTTCACGATGTTGCCTCGAAACTGCCGTAGGTTCACTCGCTCTCAACGCCTCATAGGCTGGCTGATTCTCTCGCTACTGGCCTCCTTCAGCCCTCTGGCAACCGCTTTCCATGAAGGGGATGACCAGCCGCACCATTTAGATCTCTATTCCGCAAGCGACGACGAGGTTCAGCTGTTTGACCATGTATTGCCCTTGACGACGGAAGAGTCAGAAGAACTCTTTTCCATTGTCAGCAGACAAGGTGAGACGGAGCGAGACACCCAGCTGACGCTGTATCTCAGCCTGCTTCCCTCATCGCTTGATGGCTTGAGCACTGGCGACATTCTGGCGGCAGCGGTGACACCACCGGAAAGTTTGTACCACGACCCCTGGCAAGACTCGCTTTGGCAGCCGAACATAAAGGAACGATTGACCTGGGATGGGTTGCTGCACCGCGTTATCGCATTAGAAGAGATTGACGACGGCTGGCAACTTCGGTTGGAGCGCGTAACATTGGCCGATGCCATCAAACAAGGCACGCTGGTAATCAAGGCAAAAACAATGATCAGGTCAAGAAACGATATGTTCGGCCTGGAACCTTATATCTACGCAGAAGGTGAGCATTACCGAAAGGTCAGCTTACATACAGCTGAGCTGCACTGCGCGCCCGGTCGTTTCCAAGTCGATACCGTGGAGGGTATTGAATTACCGTATGGTGTCGAAGCTGATATCGCTTACAGTGCAGTGCTTCAACTGACATATGAATTAACGTTTGATAACGGCCAATTAGAGCGCGTCGAACTTGCTACTGATATCTGCCAGGCGGGCAGCCTGAAAGCGCACGTAGAACATGAAGTTAATGAGGAGTGGTTGCTCTGGAAGGATCGATCGCGCCCCAAAGTATTCAGAGTGGGTTGGCTACCGATCGTCGCCAGGGCAGGGGCCAGCCTTACCTATGGGCTTGCGGCGGGGGCTGGCTTCAGACAGCAGGAGCCCATGCTGTTGAAACATCATCTGCAGCAACAGGCAAGCCGATCACAGGGTAGCTGGCAATTTGACGGCTCTTCACTCACCCCGCCCGCCATTCACGTGCCCGAGCCTTCGCTATACATTGACGTAGAGACGACCAACAAGCTGGTACCACAACTCGAAATCATTCTTTACGGACTCGCCGGCCCCTATATTCAAGCGGCTGGAAGTACGGTCCTTGGGTCGCATTCCGACTCAGCTGGTTCCTCTTTGCGAGCAAACCTGACATTACAGGCAGGGGTTCAACAAACCCATCCAGTCATCAGCCTCTGCCGGCAGGGCGACTGTGAGAAAATATTGGGCAGCTGTGAATGGAAGTGGGATTTAAATCAGCCCACTTTCTATGATCGTGAATGTGGGTGGGGGGAGTAGAAAGAATTAATGGCTGCAAGTGGCTGACCAACGATAAATAGGCAATAAACTTTCAGAAAAACCATAAAAAATTACGAACTATGACCATCAATGGTCAACATAGACCTAATCACTTTTCCGGACAAAAGCGCTCGTTGAGCATTTTTTGATATAACGGCAACGAAATAGGTGAGAGCTTGCGAGCGTCCTAATTGACGCCCTTGTTAGGAAAGACTTAATTGGATTTTTGTATTTCATTTTCATTTCACCATATAACTTCACAGCCTCTCTCCAAAACTCTCGTTGTCTCACGACAGTTGCTTGTCTTATGTTTTCGCCATCTGGGCTAAAAAGGGAGGTAATGCTATGAAGGACGATAGCCGTTTCTACGATGAGAGAGGTGACTCGATAGTTGTTTGAGTTGGCATTTTTGCGGTAGGTCTGCAACGTGCATAACAATACTCAAGCAGGCACAGAGCTATCTACTTCCATCCGAGCAACGCAATTTAGTGTATTGGTTGCTCTTATTCAGCGCCGACCCGAGCGGCCTCTACGAAATGCCTCTTTGTTGTGATGCTCAGAACTCATCTTCATTAATTAACTGAAACACCATTCTCTTGGCATGGCTAAGATCATTCTTAGCTAGCACGTGCCAATCGTACACTTCGCTTCCTGGCAACATTTCCTGACCCACCGCACAGCGATCCCGCTCGTATCGGAACCTTGTACCCGCTGGCGATTGCCATTCGACAACGTTATCACCACTAAAAACTGGCTTTAAATCACTTATTTTTCGTATAGCCATCGTAGTCAGCCACCTGAAGCATATTAATTTATTGATTTTGTTAACTTTAACGCTAATTGCCGACAGGTAGTACATGGTATTGGACGGCCAAAAGGAGCCGATATAATCACGACCTAGCGCCAGAGGGGCAATAGGCGGCTTGAGCAGTACCTGGCAGAAACCACACGGTTGGTTGAATATGATAAATTTATAGATAACCGCGACAAGCGTAGAGCATCCAACTACGGTCGGCCTTTAGGCCGTTATCTAAACCAGGCTGCCTCAAAGATAATCACCATCGTTTCGGAAATTTGTATCCTAACGAAACAAGTCATAACGCGAACCCTAAACACCGAAGGAGAGTCTATACATGCAATCTTTATCGCCTGATGCTTTGGCTATACTTCTCCCTCTCGGTATTCTTTTCTCCGCTCTACTCATATTCGGAGCCAGCCTTGTATGGGCCCGCTACCGCGATTACCAGAACGAAAGGCAAGATCGAGAAAAGTTAATTCAAGCTATTTTGGACCAGATCGAACCTTGGGCAGGCTCTCGATCCTCCGCCTGGGCATGGTATCAAACATATCCCATTTCGGCACTCGGTGGACAGACAGCCCAGCAACTAGCCGCTCAAGGAAGAGCTTACGAGGTAATCGCGTACATAGCCCATATTCGCCAGGGCGGATATGCTTAACTCGGCCTATCGCTTGTTTTACGTTTTATGTGGTTTTAAGTACGCGTAACGTCGGAATCAGGCCGTCTCTAACCGGCCGAGGCTGTGTGAAAACTCTTGGAGAGTATGGGTCCGGCCAAAAGGTGATCAAAAATTGCGCTCCCTCGCTAATTCTGAGTCACCTGCTTTGCAAAACTTCTTCAGATTTCGCGTATGGACGCCCAACTTTTGGACGGCTGAAGAGTTTTCACACAGCCTCGGCCAAAAGCGGACGCTTTAAGCTGTCGATGGCAACTAAGATGATGCTTTTACCACAGCTCAGGATCGATCAAGCACTTCAGGGCGGGACGAAGGCCACCAAGCGATAGCCGAAAAGCCACAAAGAATTTCTCCCCTTTTACAACCGGAGCACCTCGGCCCATGAGCAAGAAACACGAAGTTTATATTTCAATTGACGTCGAGACCTCAGGCCCGATTCCTGGAGAGTACAGCATGCTCACAATTGGAGCGTGCAATGTAGATAAACCTGAGCAGGTGTTCTCATGTAAGCTGAAGCCAATATCGACCAATGCAGATCCTGAAGCACTAGCGGTGACGGGACTTTCTTTGGAGGCCCTAGAAATTGAGGGACTCAATCCAGAAATTGCGATGGCACAGTTCCAGAGCTGGGTCGGGGAAGTTGTTGGTACTGAAAACTTGCCCGTATTCGTCGGACTCAATGCGCCATTTGACTGGTCCTTCGTAAACTATTACTTCCACCGCTATCTCCAGACAAATCCCTTTGGCTTTACCGCGCTAGACATTAAGGCGCTCTACATGGGAGCAACTGGGTCAAGGTGGATAAACACCCGCTCCAGTCAAATGGCCGCTCGACTCCACCCCAAATTACAACCGGACCATCAGGCACTGCATGATGCTCAATACCAGGCCGAGCTGTTTCGCATGATCAGGGCAATGATACAACGACCGGAGAACTGATCTTTCACGCTGGTTTACATGACCCGTTTTGGGGACCTCCGGTAGATCGTGCCGCCCTCTTAAACTGGAGATTCGTCTTGCCACAGGCAATCGTAGCTTCACAAAGTTGTGTCCACTCACGAGATGGTTGGCATGAGGCCAGCCATACACCCATGTTAGGCACGCGACCATGATTACCGATTATCACCATGAGATAACGAAATCTGTCTCCATGGAATGAGTCGAGATACTCCCACGTAGTCTTTTGATCCCGGACTGAAGGCGACGGATATATTTCTGGATGTGTGTGCCACAAACCAACCACATGTCTGTTGTGCGCGAATTCGATCTGTCTATTTCTATCGGCTGCTTTTATATCAGGGTTCCAGGCGCATCTACGTCGGTAATCAGCGCGATTCGGCCCAGTAGCGGTGTGAATGACAAGGCCTTTGGAACCCGGTTCTGAACTGAATACCTCACCGCCAGCTTCTTTCTGCCATATTCTCCTTTGGGCATGGGCATACATATGAGACAAGGCTTGCTCAGTAAACAGGACATAACGGGTATTGTCTGGATAGAAGAATATCCTGTTCATGGAAATTGCCTGTTCAAGATCAAGCCATCGTAAACGCTAGCTGCTTTTGCCCATTCCTTATGCGTAAGACCAGGCCAGTGCTTGTCCAAAAAGCGTTGCCCACGCACCCAACTCCGTACTGATGAGTCGGAAGTAACTGTTGCTGAATTGTCGATCATCTCCAGCGAGCACTCAGCCACCAATGCAACCGCATGCTCTGCAGCCGCAGCCGTATAGCTTTGGAAGCGGCTACTGCACCCAGGCTCTTGTAGAATCACGTCGCTTGGCCATACCACTGCTTCTAAATAAGACAATGGATCTTGTGCTCCCTTCAACCATTTCTGACCTGCAGGCAGCATGCAAGCATGAGCGGCAGCCACATAAGGTTCCATCCACCCGATCAGCAAGGGGCATGGGTAACTCAAGCGGACTTGTTCAATCTGCACTCGTACATCAGGCTCGCCAGTGAGATCGAGCACCACGTCTACATCTACCAAAGTGTTTTTCTTTAACCACTCTGTTGTGCTCATCGCATACGGAGTCACTTCTGTAGCCGGGTAAGCCAAGTTAATCCGCTGAGCAATGGCATCCACCTTATTTTGGCCTATGGAATCAGCCCCAAGCAGATGCCGTCCAATGTTCGCGGAAGACATGGTGTCAGCATCTACCACAGATATCCGTCCGACTCCTGCCTTAGCGATATGATCTACGATCGGGCTGCCGAGAGCCCCGACCCCCAAAACCAGAACGTGCTTAGCTTGACGCCCACTGATCTCGGGATGCTGATCTCGTCCAACCGTCCAATCTGGATCTAAGCGGGATGTCATAAGTGGTAGTGGTTTATGAAGAGAAGGGCTAGTTTTTTTTCCTCGATATACGTCTAGAATGGTTGGAGGACCACCCGGGAGCAAATAGGCAAAGGAAACTTCACTATTTCTCAAAAGGACCACGCGGTGCATGCCTCGCCCTCTGCGGCTATGCTGGAGCCTCGAATAGTCTGCAGAAGTAAGTCTACCCTGTAGAATTCGCTCCAAATCAGACATGGAACGTGGCCAAGTCGACGGCGTGAATGCATGTGAAATCGGAATATCTGCCACTAGCACGCGAACACGTTGCTTCGCTGCAGGCCCCATGGACTGCACCAAACGGTTAGTGATACGCAACTGCTCATCTGCAGCAATGATGATCCTATTTGGAATCAAGAGCAGTCCGCTTCTAACTCGTGCCTTTGTTGGAGGCGAATCAATTGTCCATACACCTCTTACGGCATCTGTCTTTGAACGTGCCTTAGCTACCGCTATAGCCCAATAATTAAGCGTCTCATTCTCGAACTCACCATCGAGATCGCCGTTCAGCCAAGGCTTCAGGAACTGTTCCAAATAGCCATGCAAGACAAATTTAATCCTGTCCTCTGAGGAATAACCGAGGCCAGGGCCTGGATCCCCTTCATTGCAAAGCACTCCAGCTCTATCGAGATGCGGTATACGCAAGACAGAATCTGGAGATAGCTGAATGAATGCTTTTCCATACTTAGGAAACCCCTTGGGCAAACGCAGCTCAGCCCACTTAAATTCTCTTCCGTCTTGAAAAAGCGGTAGCCGCAATTGATAGGCTGTGGCACCCCCCTCCCGGCTCAAAGCTGGTAGCTGAAGATCAGGGAATTGCTCACACAAAGAACTCAAATCTAACGCCATTGATCCTCCACCTTTTAAGCCAAACCGCGACTCGCCGGGGTGGCTCTAGGAGCAGGAGGCTGAAGGTTCGTCAGGCTGTTGCCCCCACCCGTGGGGGGAGAAATCCCGAAAACATAGCGTACACTTTTGGAAATAGCCTGGGGATCTTTCTCAGCAAGAATGGTTTGAAGGTCAGCAGATAGTGCGCTTGTCCAGTCCATAAATGATTTATAACGATCGCCGCCGTCATCATTCCATTTCTCAGCGAAGTTCTCTCCCTCGACCGTTGGGTTATCAACCCGGTATTTACCATCGAGCTCCAGCACGAGGTGAGGCATAAGCGTCGCGAGCTCATCCAGCAACTCAACTGGGTGTTCAAAAGATCGATTTAAGTCCGCCAGCCCCTCATAGCAACTGGTTAGTAGTGTTACGATAATGACTGAAATTGGCTTGGTATCCGCATCAATTATCCCACGTCTAGCGCACATATCTCGGTGGCGTTTAAACAACCGGATAGCAACTCGAAGTGTGTCTGTGATGTCTACGGTCTGATCCGGCACCGGAGAAACGCTTGCCGCAGCCCTATCATATGCATGCGCTTCCATCGCAATTGTCCGAATGAGGCGGCGCTCCGACGTGTCGTTAACCCACTTGCTCATACCCTCAGAATTAGAGGTTTTCCAGCTTTCGGTGGGCATATCAACGACCGCAAGCGCGGTCTCCCCATATCGCGATACGCTATAGCGCGGCGCCATAGAATGTAGGGTTTGCTCCGATACAGTATTCAACGGTATAGAGGGGGTAAATTCGAGATAAAATCTCCGTCCGGTGAAAGGTATCTTCCAACAGCGCCGTTTGGGTTGAGCCTCTAGCTCTTTTAAAGCCTGACCTATGGACTCAAAAAATGACACGGGGTTATCAGCCTCAATCTGAGAGATGTCGATTTTGCATACAGCATCAATGTCGAATTTTTCACTTCCATTGGGGGAGCGAATCAAAGTCTTAGTGCTCACCGACCCTTGTGGCTTGATCGAAATAGATTCGTGGGGCCAAGAGAGGTTAGCGGCTAAATAATCTGCAACTTCATTGTATGCGTCAGTTGCAGCCGCGATTTCTTCCTTATCCACAGCGATATGCGAATTCGCTTCACTGAGCGCCTTAGCCCAAAGATCATATTCTTCCAGCCTATCTCTAGCGTCTGTTATATAGCCCTCTCTGAGAGCAGCAAACGATGCAAGCGACTTCGTTAATCGAGCAGGAAATTTTTGTTCAGCATGCTTTACCAGTTCTGCACTTTTAGTGATCATAGTATCAAACTCGTTTGGGTTGCTTATCGCAGATTAATCGTGTGGGTCTGCTGACCGTCTGTTGCCGAAACGTGATGGCCAGTAATCGACAAAGCAGGTGTGAATTTGTAGTCACGGCCTGCTCGGTCATAGACGATGTATTCGGGATGGTGCCCCGCCTGCAGCATTTGCCCGAAACGGAACACTGTGCTCGCGGGACTTACGGCAATAAGGTGTACCTTCTGAACCCTCATCACATCCTGAACATGCATGATTACTTTACGAGCAACTCCTGCGAACTGATCAAGATCATCTGGGTGCCCGATGCAATTGATACCTATCTTCGAAGTTGTTACGCGAATCCAGGATATCTGACCATTATCTATCCTAGTTTTAAGGTCGGCAGATAGGGCCTCCTCATCTACGTGAGCCGTTAGCTCAAGCGTAATAAGAACCTCTTTGGCGTGGTTCGGCAGTGAATCAACGAAAAAGGAGCCCTGGTAATGAGCGTCAACCTTCGGGTTCCAAGCCCATGTCTTCCGATGCCTATCGTACTGAAATATCTGAATAGCCTGTGCCTCTCCCATTATGCGTCCTGCTAAAACAAGCGTCGGGATGTGGTGTAAGGGAAAAACGGCCAAGCTCTCAGTAACAGAGCCACTGCTCGAATCAAATCCAGAAATTAGGTGGCGAATCTGGTGCTCGTGCTCTCTTAAATACTGATGCCAAAATCCTGGCAAATGACGATCATCTCTCTGCGATTTCCGTCGAACATAGTGGACCACCCCTGGCAGCATCGCGCGTCTCGTTGCAATGATGGCTTCAATGAGCTCGGAGTCGTGGAAGTAGGTTGGTACGTTTGCTAGATTGGCGTGCAAAGTGACTGCTTTCGTAGGGGGGAATGCCAAAGAATCCAAGTAGTTTCGAACCATATCCCGATGAGACTTGCGCATCTCGTAAAGGATTTCTTCGGTGTAGTGCTCAGGCGCGAACGAGTCGATCAAGCGATGGTGTTCATCGCACATCAACATGATGTTGTCTGGGTTATTTGCGAGCCGATGAGAGTCCTCTTGGTTCCCCCGAGGCCCTTCGGGGTCAGATGCAACGATATGGGCTAAATATCCAACCTGGGCGGCTTTTGTCCAGAGATGGATCTCTGACAAATCCTTGCTACAGCCTTGGAACATGCATCTCCCACCTGCGTCAGCCCACACTTTCTGTGCTGTTTGCTTGGAAATCTCTGGCCCTCTACCTCTGGCTTTGCCGAGCAGCCCATCTCGTGTGGCAATGAGCAAATCTACACAGGGCTTGCTTTTCACTTGGTCATATATCCAAGTGCTGTCGGCAACCCGAGCGTTACTCAGCGCTTCACTCGAAACCTCAAGGCTGAATAGCAGCTTCTTGCCGACTAGCTTCTTTAGACGAGCCTTGGCCTCTGATCCTGGATCAGCTGGATGGAGAACGGGGGCGGACTCTTCAAGATCAACCACCTTGCTCAGGTACCCAGCGTGGACATATGCCACACGATGCTCTTGGGCCAAACAGGCATCCAGCCAGACAGCTAGGTTCTGATCATCAAAATTGCCTGGAGCGACGGTGTTGTTCAAAAGTGAGTCAGAGGCTTGGGGCATTTCTCGCTATTCCTTGGTCGAACTATGAATTGAGCCGCTGTTTGCTAAGGATGACAATGGCGATTTTAATGGAAAGCTCCATTATTTTGCTGCTAGGTATTGCCTTTCGAAGGACGTGCAAGGTAGCGCGAATGTCTGCAAAGGGTCGAGATCAGCCATTAGCCCACTCCTGTAGTCATCTGAGATACAAGCTCATAAACCCGCATAGGGTTCTCTTCGATACACACATTGGGGCTTTGATCATCCAACCGAGGATGCGCTGTTTTCATCCAGCGCCTTGCTTGGGTTTCGCCTATTGCTTGAACAGCCGCCTCCCAAATGTCTTCTCTGCTTGGTATGTCGATCCTTTCTTTGCCGACATCTCCAATGTGCTGCCATGCTTCTATATCGTCAGGTTCAGGCGCGTTCGGGTCACACTGATCAAGCAAAATATTGAGCCTAGCGGGCCTGACAGTTGAGGCATTAACAATGTCTTCGTTTTCTCTCGAAAGGGTATCTCTTAGCCACGCGTGCACAGCTTCACAGACACGATCATTTTCTGTCGGTGGTATCACCTTAGAGCTTTTGCCAGCTTGTTGGATATAAAAGTGTACTGGGATATGCAGAGCGCGGCCGCCCCGAAGATAAGCCACAATTTCACCGTTCATATCGGGCAGGTATGCCTCACCGCTTTGTAAGCACTCCAGCGCCTGCCGAAACGTTTCTAAGGGCTGAGGAAAGCGATCACGCAGGTCAAATGCACGGTAAGCAAAGGCGCTTTGTAATGGATTATGATTAAGTGGATGGGCTGATGGCATCCTGCTCTCCAATGACAATGCTCATACTTTTCTAACGCACCTTAGCATTGAAAAGCTAGTTTTGCTTATTGTTTGGCACCGTTTGATGATGTGTCAGGATAGTGTTGTTGACCTGATAAACTATATACCTCAGCTGCTTACGCCTATCCAGAGCCAAATTATCCCCAATTATCTTTCCAGGTATAATTATAGGGTTAAGGTGGATCTTTTATCCTGGTAGCAGGGTGACCACAATAATTCTAGTCTTCTCCCAGTTCTTTTAAGCTCGGTGTCGCCAGTTCATCAGCATGGGCAGTGTCGGGCGTTAGCCCTTCAAGCAGCAAGGCTTCCCAGTCCTCAGTACCAACGGGTTCAAACGGCTGGTCGTAGCGTTGCACTGAGCCTTTGAGCTTTTGCAGTGGGTTATTCAGTGGAGCCTCCACCGGTTTTTGTTCTTCACCTGACAACACAGCCTCCTTGGTTGGCATTGCCCTTATTTTTAAACTGCATCTTGCGCGATGATGCACGCGTGGTAAGGTTAATTCATCTTAAACATGACATTGGCATCGCTGCATGAATCATCCGCCCAAACAAACGTGTTTGCTACAGAGTATTGCCGTCATTCAGCCTGGCTACCCCTTTCGTGGAAAGCTAGAGCTGGACAGCAATGGCGATGCTTTTGTTGTGCAGTACCGCCACCTCGTCGTGGGTGACACCTTAAGTGATAAACAAGGCAAAACGCTAGATAGGGTGACTTTGCCAGGCCGAAAACGCCCAGAATATCTCTGTTCTGGCGACATACTGTTTATGGCCAAGGGCACGCGCAATGGTGCGGCGGTGGTTCGAGAGCTACCAAACAATACAGTGTGTACGCCGAATTTCTATCACATCCGGCTTACCCCAAGTGCATGTAACGTAATGCCTGAATTTTTGGCCTGGCAGCTCAACCATGTGGATGCCCAGCGCTATTTTGTTATGTGCTCTCAGGGTTCGGCGGCTCCCAGTATTACCAAGTCACAGCTGGGCAACCTGCCTATTGTGGTGCCGTCTATTGAGCAGCAGGCACTGATGGTCAAACTGGCCGACGCCGCCACCCGCGAACAACAGCTTTTGAACCAGTTAATCGAAAATCGCCAACGCATGATTGATGCCGCTGGCCACCAACTACTTCGTCCTGATACGACGACAGGAAAATGACATGAGTAACGATCCCGTTAAGCAGGAACAGATCAACAAGGCGGTCTGGAATGCCTGCGACACCTTCCGGGGCACGGTAGACCCCAGCATCTACAAAGATTACGTACTGACCATGCTGTTCGTGAAGTACCTGTCGGACGTATATCAGGATCACTACAAAAACTACGTGGCTGAATACGGCGACACCCCGGAGCTAATCGAAGAGCTAATGAAAAATGAGCGCTTCGTACTGCCTAATGGTTCCGGTTTCTACGCCCTGCATGACCAGCGGCATGAACCAGGGAACGGCGAGCGTATCGACAAGGCCCTGCACGCTATTGAAGAGGCCAACATCGTTAAACTAGCTGATGTGTTCCAAGACATCAGCTTCAACTCCAACAAGCTGGGTGATGAAAAGCAGAAGAACGAGCTTCTGCGACACATCCTGGAAGACTTTGCTCGCCCGGAGCTCAATTTGAGCCCGAGCCGTATTGGTAAGCTGGATGTGATCGGCAATGCCTACGAATACCTGATCAAAAACTTCGCAGCCACCTCCGGCAAGAAGGCTGGTGAGTTCTACACCCCGCCAGAAGTCTCCGAGCTGATGGCTGAAATCGTCGAGCCGAAGAAAGGCGATGAGATTTGCGATCCGGCCTGTGGTTCCGCCTCGCTATTGTTGAAGTGCGCTAATCAGATCCGCAAAGGGGACGATGGCTCCAAGAATTTTGCACTGTTCGGTCAGGAAGCCATTGGCAGTACCTGGGCCCTGGCGAAGATGAACATGTTTCTGCACGGCATCGATAACCATAAGCTGGAATGGGGCGATACCATCCGCAACCCCAAGCTGCTGGATGAAAACGGTGGCCTGAAGCACTTCGATATCGTGGTGGCCAATCCGCCGTTTTCGTTGGAAAAGTGGGGTGTTGAGGGCGCCGAGAGCGATCCCTATGCCCGTTTCCGTCGTGGCTTGCCGCCCAAGACCAAGGGTGATTACGCCTTCATCTTGCACATGATCGAGACGATGAAACCAAAGACCGGCCGAATGGCGGTGGTCGTACCCCACGGCGTTCTGTTCCGTGGCTCTAGCGAAGGCAGAATTCGCCAGAAGCTAATCGAGGAAAACCTGCTGGATGCCGTCATCGGTCTGCCCGAAAAGCTGTTCTACGGCACCGGCATCCCGGCGGCGATTCTGGTGTTCCGTAAGGACAAAACCGACAACAACGTGCTGTTCATTGATGCCAGCCGCGAGTTCAAGGCCGGCAAGAACCAGAACCAGCTCACCGATGACAACATCATCAAGGTGGTCGACACCTACAAACAACGCAATACCCGAGATAAGTATTCCTACGTTGCCAGCCTGGAAGAAATCCAGGAAAACGACTTTAACCTCAACATCCCTCGCTACGTGGACACGTTCGAGGAAGAGGAAGAAATCGACCTAATGGCCGTTCAATCCAAACGGAAGAGGATCGAGGCTGAGATTGCGAAGCTAAATGAGCAGATGGACAGGCATTTGAAGGAGCTGGGTTATGGAAGTTAACGGCCTGCCTATTGTAAAGCTTGGTGAGATTCTTCCTGCCCCTTACAAAAACGGTATTTACAAACACTCTGATTTATATGGGGGCGGAACCCGAATTCTGAGAATCACGGATTTCAA
>Ga0209344_10004261_pt1 | contig 13270 bp, 11 predicted proteins | sample Cruoilmetagenom6_FD_187293 | JGI IMG/M metagenome (GOLD analysis project Ga0209344, IMG submission 187293) | Oil polluted marine microbial communities from Coal Oil Point, Santa Barbara, California, USA - Santa Barbara Oil Seep Sample 6 (SPAdes)... | ecosystem: Environmental > Aquatic > Marine...
TCGAGACAACCCAGTGCCTCGGCACGTTCGAGATCGTTCATCAGTACGGAGCGAAGCAGAAACGTCGGCATGATGTCGAGAGGCATCAGCTTCTCAAAAAGACCAATTGGAACCATGGCCCGGTGCGCGCCGTTGGTGGTGGTTGTGAAATCGAATCGCGTTGAGGAGCCGCGCAACGCCGAACCGAAGGCACGGCTCAGGGAGAATCGGTCGAATCCCGGCCAAAGCCAGCCGAGGAACTTCCGCTCATTGCCCTCCGCCAGACACGAAACTTGATTCGCATACCGGCCGAGATAGCCGAAAACCTCGCCACTGGCCGTGAATCCGTTGAGCACCGAACCGGAGACCACCCGACAAACGCCCGTGTCGAGTTCGTTTTCAACGAGCGGATCGATCTCAGCGCCGAGACGAGTTGCCAACAGCCGCGGCCGTTTCACAACAGGTCCGGCCAGCGCCGCCACCCGGCGGACGTCCAATCGTCCGGTTGCGAAGAGCGCGCCGATGGCCGCAACGTCCTGGTATCCCACGTACCAGACCGTCTTGTCGCGGTTGACCGGGTCGAGGGTGTGGATGTGGGTTCCGGCGAGCCCGGCGGGGTGTCTGCCCTGGAAATACTCGACTTGAACCCCGGCGACATCTGCCCTGCCAAGGCCTGACCCCGGAGAACAACACAGATAGACCGGACCGTCGGTCAGCTTGGTCAATGCAACGAGACCGCGGTTGAAATCATCCAGTCTGTCCGCCATGACCACCTCGGGGTCGGCGGTCAGCGGGCTGGTGTCCATCGCGGTCACGAAAACCGAGTGACACGTCTCCGTCGGCCCCGGAACCTTGGAAAAGGGGCGCGTTCGCAATCCAGTCCACTGTCCGGATTCCACCAGAAGCGCGCGAACCTGGTCTGCATCGAGGTCTGAAACCTCTCTGTCGACAAAGCTCTCGAAGGCCATGAAATCGTCGTCAGTCGGCCGGCCCTCTCGTTCGCCATCGCTCAATTCGATCACCACGGACTGGAACGCCCGGCGGTCACCACGGTTGATGGCGGTCACTGTCCCGGCGCCCGGCGAGGTAAAACGAACCCCTTGGGTCTTCCGGTCTTCGAAGAGCAGCTGGCCGCATTTGACCCGGTCACCCACCGCGACGTGCATCCGCGGCTTCATGAACTGGTAGTCATGCGCGAGCAATGCCACTCGTTTTGCGGGCGGCGCAGCCTCGGCTTCCTGTATTGGTTCCCCTGCAATCGGGAGATCGAGTCCCTTTTTTATCGTATGAACGGCCATCTCGGTGATTTCACCTCCCGGCTCCCCGGTTCGGATTGGGGCCATCAGTGGAAGATGACCCGCCTCCTGCGGGATGAGCCGGCCAAGAATAAACCGGATTTCGAATTCGTTAAAGGAGATATCTGAAACAATCCTGGGATCGTCTATTCTGAGAGATCATCTGATCCAGGCACGATGGGAGAGAAACGATGGCAAACACACCAACGATCAAGGACACAATGGGAAGATCGACTCGAGCGTTCAGAATCTCAGACCCGATGAAAGAGGCCATGCACGACCTGGCCCGCTCACCCTTTCCGGCTCTCCCCGTGGTCGATGACCTCGGCGTCGTGGTCGGCATACTGTCAGAGAAGGACTGTCTACGCACCGTAAGCCAATGGGCGTATGAGGGGATTTCCGGTGGGACCGTTTCTGATCACATGTCAGAGCTTGAGATTCGGATCACACCCGAGATGGACCTGCTCAGCGGCGCAAGGGCGTTCCTCGAGTGCAACTTCTCGTGTTTGCCGGTGACCGAGAACGACCGCCTCGTCGGTTTCATCCACCGGCACGATGTGCTCAAGGGCATCGACCGGTGGGCCAACGCCATCGACCGTGAGCGCGAGCTCCGATTGAACACGACGTCCGGCCACGAACGGCCGTCGGCCATCCAGCATATGCAGGAAGTTGCTGCGTCACACACCCGCGAACAGATGTCACAGGTGTTTAAGAAACACTAGGACATCGCAAGTTTTGAATTCTAAATTATGAATTATGAATGACATCGCAGCCATCGCACCGGAGTCTCTGTGATGGGTAATTCATAATTCATAATTGATGATGGAGACGCTACGCAACAACCTCGCGCACGCTCAGGACATCCTCACCACCGATTGGGTGATGATCGTCCGGCTGGCGGAAAACCTCGACCGGGTCCTCGACTGATGTCAGCCGGGTTCTTTCACCGGTCAAAGGGAGCTTGAAATGGGCGGCCTCTTCTCAGATGACCATATCTACCGCGACCTGACCATCGCACTTGGTCTGGTGCTGGTCTCCAGTCCGGTCCTCGACACTCTCTTCGATTCATCGAGGATCGATAGCTATCTGTTTGCGGGATTTCTCCTCTTCGCCCTCTATGAGATCACCCGGCGCGCCACCGATCTGGTCATCGGTCTGGCGCTTGGCGTTCCGGCCGTCGCGAGTGGTTTCTTCAATGCCGTGACTCCCGACACGCCGGCTCTCAACGTGGTGCCCATCGTCCTGAGTGGACTTTTCCTCGGGTTTCTCATTTTGCGGATCCTCAAGGACGTGTTCACCGGGTCCAGGATCTCGTCGGAGCAGATCTTCGGGTCGGTCTGCGCCTACCTCCTGATCGGTTTCCTTTTTTCCAGCATCTATGGCTTTATTTCGTTGGTCGATCACAACGCGTTCGCGATTACCGACGCACTGGAGACAGAACTAACCACCGTGAATGAGCGACGGAACAGCGGGTTCTTCACGTACTTCAGCTTCGTGACCATGTCGACCCTTGGTTACGGCGACATCGCTCCCGTTTCATCAGCGGCCCGAAGCTTCGCCTGGGTGCAGGCCGTCCTCGGACAGCTCTATCTCGCTATCACCGTTGCCGCGCTGGTGGGGATCCACATTTCTCGAAACCGCGAGTGAGGGCTTGCTGCCTGAAACCTGAAACGGGCCGCGGTTCGGTGAACCGCGGCCCGGTGTGTCTTCAGCTGGGAAGGTGGGATCAGCCGCTGAGCTGGGCCGGAGTCACCACCGATCCAAACTGCGCTTTGAGGGCCTCGAGTCCCTTCTTCTGCTCCTCATAGACCTCGAAGAGCGTCGCCGGCAGGTTTTCTTCCTTGCCGTAGGCCTCGTGCTGGAGGTCGATCCGAGCGAGGATATTGTCAAGATAGAGCGAGAACTGCATGTCGTAGAGTTCGCGCGGGTAGTCCTTGCCGATCAACTCCCGGAAGAGCGCCTCGAGATCTTCGTATTTGGGCAGGTAACCGATGGGTGTCTCGATGGCCTCGACGTCCCCGTGGCTTCGTCGCTCGAGCCAGCTCAGCCATGCCTTGACGTCACGTTTCTCGCCGAGAAGGCCTTTGCCGTCACTGCCGCGGGCGGCATGGGTCAGGAAGTAGTTCAACCCGGCCAGGATGGGCGGATCGGAGAGTTCCGGCGAGTTGAAGAAGGTGAACTGGGCGCTCATGTAGTCGGCAAGGGCGCCCGGAATGAACGGTGCGTTGGCCCAGGGCTGGCGGCGAACACCGGTCACGCCCAATTCGGTGGCGGTAGCTGCCGAAACGATGGAGGCGCCGATTACGACCCCCTGATCCGCATTCTTGGCCACCCAGATCGGCGGCATGGTGTCGGCGTCGCGACCGCTGTAGGTGATGACCTTGACGTGGGCGCCCCCCGATGACTCGGCGGCAGCAAGATCGTAGTTGCCGATGGCCTCGTTACGCACCGTGATACGCGCGTTGCCGTGGGAGATCGGGACCCGCTTGCCGTCAGCGTCGGTCTTGCCCTCCCACCATTCACCCTGGAAGTTCTTGCCCATTGTCGGCGGTTCCTCGCCGCTGCCTTCCCAGTGGGGAATCAGGGCGTCATCGACCAGAACGTTGCCCCAGATGATTTCTTCTCCCGGTTTGCGGAGCACCTTCATGAGGTGGGGGTCGCCTTCCCAGTTCACATCGTTGACGATTCCGAAGATCCCATTCTCGGGGTTGATGGCTCGCAGGGATCCGTCGTCGGCGATCCACATCTGGGCCAGATCATCACCGACGAAGAGATCGCCGGCCATGGCCGTGGTGGTCTTGCCGCACCCACTCGGCGCCGCGCCGCAGAAGTACGTCGCCCGGCCTCCAGGACCATCGAAACCGGTGATGAACATGTGCTCGGCAAGCTGTTTCCCGACTCTGAAGTAGGTCGCGAGATCGACCGAGAACCGGTGGTTGCCCTTCTTCAACAAGAGGGTGTTGCCGGCATAGGTGCAGAACATGGAGTACGTGGTCAGCCACGAACGATCCATGAACACTCGGGCATTGGGCAGATCTTCCACCCGCCACGGGCCTTCCGAATGAAGATTGGTAAAGAAGAAACCGGTCTCTTCGACCTGCTGATCAAAGGTCGCGTACGAGTTCCGATACAACATGTCACCGCTGTGCATGACATAGGCGGAACTCGTGATCTCGAGGGCGGGGATGGTTGCCGGAGCACCGGCGGGGCCGCGGTTGAAAAAACCGACCAACATGGCTTTGCCTTCCATGATCCCCACCATCTTGTCATCGATGTAGTCGGTCGCTTCGTCGCGCAGGAGCTTCTTCGCGAGGACGCTGATCTTCTCATCCGGGTTGACGATATAAAAGGTCCGATCGACGATCCGCGCCTGCTCCTGGGCCAGATCGAAATGGATCGTGTGATCGGGCATTGCAAGCGGGCTCTCCTCGCCCTTTTCGATGCTCAACTGACGAATGAAAGCGAGATCGGCATCAGATCCGCTGTTGACCCAGACGCGATCTGGGCGACATACGGCGATGCTGTTCGCGATCTTGAGCAGGGCCTTCTCGGTCTTGATCTTTTTGATCTTGGCCAACTCCTCGTCGGTCATTTTCTTCCTGAAAATCGCCCACGCATCTTCGATCTTTTCAATACCACCGAGGTGTGCAAGGATCTCCGTCCCTTTACCGAGTTCAAGCATCGATCAGCCTCCCGTCGATTTCAGTCATTTTGCTTTGATGATCATCCAGACCACTGTGCGAAGAGTATACCCGCACCTATCCTCTAGAGAGTATTTCCCCATGACCACGAATTCTTCGGTATGATGACGCCGCGCCCAACAGCGTCTTGGAGGTGCCATCGTGCACGCCCGCTTTTTCATTGCCGGCCTCGCCATTTCTCTCATCGTCCTCACCGTGAGCGGCTGCGGTGGCAACCCTGTCATCGGCGTTCTCCTGCCGACCAGCGGTGACGCAAGCAGTTATGGCGATTCCATGAAAAAGGCCATCGACATGGCCCTCGCTGAAGCTCAAGCCGAAGGCGCCATGCCCGCTGATCTCACCATCGTTTGGGGCGACACTGCTTCTGACGCGGAGACGGGTCGCGCGGAGGTCAAACGGCTCGCCGACCAGGGCGCAAAACTCATCATCACCGGTGCCACCAGCGGCACCTCGAGAGCCTTTCTCCCGGAACTCGAGGACAGCAACGTCATCGCGCTGAGTCTCTCGGCCTCGGCGCCGGCCCTCACCAAGGACTCGAAGAAGTTCTTCAGGCTCTTTGCCTCCGACGAACTCGAAGGACAAAGGGCCGGCAGGTTTCTTGTCGAGCATCAGAACCACACCAGCGTCCTCATCTTTTCGCAGGACTCCGAACAGGCACGCGGCATCGAACCATTCTTCCGCCAGGTCTATGAAGGCGCCATGGACGGCACAGTCGTCGGTCGCGTCATGATCGGCGACGACAACTGGCACGATGAGTCTTCGGATCTCATCGCCGCCCACCAGCCGGATTCGGTTTACATCATCGGCTACGCCGACAAGACCATCGATGTGCTCAGACACCTCAAGGCCAAGGGTTATACCGGCACCATCTGCGCGACTTCGGCGTTCTACTCGGGCGAAGTGCTCGAGCAGGAGGTCGAACTGGTTGACGGTGTTTTCTTTCCCCAACCAGCCTTCGAAATCCAGTCCGAACTCCCCGTGATCCGAAAGTTCGTCGAATCGTTTCGCGCACTGTATGGCCACGATCCCGACATCTACGCGGCACATGCCTACGACGCGGTCCGAGTTGCTCTTACGATCCCGGACATTGTCCGCGCCTGGGAAGCCAACGAGATCCGTCGCGCGCTCCAGTTCGAGATCAAGGAGTTCCCGGGAGTCACCGGACCCATCCAGTTCGACGACTATGGCGATGTCCGACACAACCCGGTGATCTTTATCGTCAAGGATGGCGTCGTCCTGAACTACAAAAGCTATCTCGAGATCGAGAAGGCGAAGATCCGCGAGAGGATCAAAAAGCTCCTCCAGAATCAAACCGGCTGATCATCGCCAATTATGAATTTTGAATTATGAATTTTGAATTTCCGTCGCAAGGGTCGGACAGCGCCACGATGCGATTGTCCTTAATTCAAAATTCAAAATTGAGAATTCAACACTAGTCTGATTCGCTGTGCGAATCAGACTCGATTCCATCGGCTGCCGGTTGAACATCGGCGAGATCGAGGCCATGGCCCGGTCCTTTGCCGCGAGCGGCCACTCCATCGTCAGCCAGGGCGATCCTGCCGATCTGTGCATCCTCAACACCTGCACCGTCACCGCCATCGCCTCAAAGAAATCGCGCGCATTCATCCGTCAACTCCGCCGGCGCAACCCAGACGCCAAGGTGGTCGCCACCGGATGTCTCGCCGAACTCGAGCCCGACTCCCTCGAGGCCCTCGGGGTCGATCTCGTGGTCGGAAACGACGCCAAAGACAGTCTCCCCGATCTTCTCACCAGCCGAGGTTGGTTGACCTGCGCCGAGGCGGCGACGAACGATCCACCTCCCATCCTCGGCTCGAGGACACGAGCCTTCCTCAAGGTTCAGGACGGCTGCGACAACAAGTGCACATTCTGCGTCGTGACCATTGCCCGAGGTTCCGGAAGGAGCCGCATCCGTGACGAGATCGTAGCCGAAGTTCGGAGCCTGCTGACCCTCGGATACCGGGAGGTGATTCTCAGCGGCGTCCACCTCGGGTCCTATGGTCACGACCTCGGTCAAGCAAGGGGGCTCGAGGAACTGGTTCGGAAGATTCTCGCCGAGACCGACCTTCCGCGCCTTCGACTGTCATCGCTGGAACCGTGGGATCTCGACCCGGCCTTCTTCGAGGTCTTCGGCGATTCCCGGGTTCAACCCCACCTCCACCTGCCGCTGCAGAGCGGATGCGATGCAACTCTGAGGAGGATGGCGCGCAAGACGACGGCCGATGGCTTTTCAGAGTTGGTCGACGCCGCTCGCGGAATCATCGATGATGTCGCCATCTCCACCGATGTCATGGCCGGCTTCCCCGGCGAAACCGACGAGGAGTTCGAGCGGTCCATCACCACAGTCGAGAATCTTGGCTTTTCGAAGCTTCACATCTTCCGCTACTCCCGCCGTGACGGAACCCTGGCTTCGACGATGCCGGACCAGGTCCCGGGCCCTGTCGCCACCGCCCGCAGCGCGAGGCTGCACGAGTTGGGCGATCGGCTGGTTTCAGGCTTCCACGAGCGTTTTGTAGGCCGTCGAGCCGAAGTCCTCTGGGAGGATGCCGAGGAGATCGGGGAACACCGCCGCTGGAGCGGTCTGACCGGGAACTACATCCGGGTCCTCACCGAGGCCGCCACCGGAGTCGATCTCGGCAACACCATCACCACGGTTGATCTCGAGACCTGCGTGCCCGGGGCCATGCTGGGGTCGGTACCGGGAGTGACAACTTCGGGAGTCGCAGAGACATCGCGGAGGGACGGCGGTTCCCTGCCGGTTGTGTCGGGTTCGTAAGTCGTGAGTCGTGAGTCGTAATTCGATCCTCGACTTCTGGTAACGCCAAAGGACTTCGTATCGGCGCGCTTTGATTCAGCCACGGTGATACCCGAAGAGGCTGCTCCTTTTATTTCTGGGGGGCCTGCGATCTACGACTCACGACTCACGACTCACGACTTGCGACTTGCGACTTGCGACTTGCGACTTGCGATTCACGTTCTCCGTCACCGCTCGTTCGGCACCCTCAGAACGATTTCACCGACGAGTTCCCATGCGGTCCGGGTCTTCTTCTCCGAATCGCTGAGTTCGTCATCGTCCTTCGCCAGGAGCTCCTCGCGGGGTCTTTGACCCGCGCTCCATGCGGCGAGAAGCGCGCCTTCGACGATTTTCAGATATGCACCCATGCTCATGTTGACGCTGCGAAGACGCTCGAAGGCCTCGCGGACTTCGGGATCGAGTTTTTCTAGATCAATTGCCATGTGGTTGGATCCTCCGTTTGATGTGGATGTCACAACGGGAGAGCGTTTGGGAGTATTTCCGAGGTCCCCCGTTTCCGTGCCCGTGCCCGTTTCCGTGCCCGTTTCCGTATCCGTATCCGTATCCGATTCCGTGCCCGTGCCACGCGACGCCGACTTGGTGACTGCGCGCCACATCGGAGCGTACTGAGGCCGCCCCTGAGCCAGCGGGCATATGGCGCTCATCGGGGCGTGCCGGGCACGCCATTGTGCTTAAACGACCTTCCGGCTGCGCGGCTCGATCCACACAATGGCGTTGCCGGGCAACCCTCGCGGTCAAGCGTTCCGGTGCACCTCTCCCGGTAACGAAGCAGGCCGCCGGCGTACCATCGGCGTGGTCGCAACCGTTCACTCCTCCACCGTACGACCACGCCGATGGTGCGACGCTGGACCGCCGGGTGCAACCCGGCGGACCAGAAGGCCGGTGCACCGGGAAGCCACGTCACGCGTAACATCTCACACATACCGGAACGCCCCACCGCCCCTCGACACGCGTCTCGGCAGCAGCGAGACTGAAGGTGGGGCCAGCCCCACCCTACGACCGGACGGAACGCCTGCCCTCGTCCTTCGCCTCGATCGTCGAGTGGACTTTTCCTGCCCTCAATTGCGATCTCTTCGCTCCTCTCTGCGATGGATGGTCTTCGCGGTCTTTGCGTTTCAACCCTGCGATCACGGGATGAGAATCCAGCCCCCCGATGTGCGAAGCACATCACTTGCAGCGCGTGCCGCCCGGTCCCTTTCGAGGACATTCCTCCAGGCCGGACCCCGACAAGGGACCCGGCGGTGCGCGGTGCAACGCTACACTCTCCCTCCTGGAGGTGAACGTGGATCGAATTGCAGATTTTCTCTTCGAGGTCGGGATGCTCAAACGTACCCCCCGGACCGGGTGGCAGTTCCTCGCCGGGGCCGAGAGTGAGAGCGTGGCCGACCACTCCTTCCGAGTGGCCATGATCTCCTTTGTCCTCGCCCGCCTCGAGACCGGTGAGATCGATGCAGACCGCATTCTCCGGATGGCCCTGGTCCACGATCTGCCCGAAGCCCGGACGGGGGACCTCAACTACATGAACCAGAAATACGTCCAAGCCGACGAAGAGGCGGCGGCCGCCGATCTGACCCGCGGTCTGCCGTTCTCAGACGAACTTGACGCCCTCATGGCCGAGTACAGGGCTGAGAAAACACCGGAATCCGTCATCGCCCACGACGCCGACCAACTCGAACTCTTGCTCCAACTCGTCGAAAACCGTGATGGCGGGGTGCCCGGCACCGATTCCTGGGTTCCTTTCGTTCTCAAACGTCTGCGCACATCGAGCGGTCAGCAACTGGCGCAGCGCATCCTCAATGGAAACAGCACCAGGTGGTGGTTCGACCAAGACTCCGACTGGTGGGTTCGCGGAGGAAAGGGCTGAGTCCGCTCAGACCGGGAATTCGGTCACGGCCCCATCCTTGACTTCGGTCCGAGAAACCCGGATGCTCGAAGAAACCGCGGAGGGAAACACCATGCGTCGCAAGCTGATCATTGTTCTGCTCGTGGTCGCGGTGGCGGCCTGCGCCACGACAAAGAAGGCCGAGCTCCAGGTCCGAATCGAGTTCGATGAGCAAACGGATTTTTCAGCGTGGAAGAGCTTCCGATTCGCGACGTTTCGTGCCGAGACCACCGAGGGATCCAGCTACAAGCAGATCGAGAATGATCTCCGCGATGCCATCGAAGCCAATCTCGTCGACCGGGACTATGTTCGAATCGAAGACGGGGCGCCGGATTTCCGCATCGCCTACGCGTTCGACACGCGGGGTGACAGAGGGACCGACCCGGAACGAAGTTATGCCAACGACCAGACCTCTCCAGAAGGATCGACACCGTCGAAGACAAATACGATTGTTGTCAAGATGATCCATCCAACGACCGGCGAGACGCTCTGGGAAGGCAGGGTCGCCGGCTTTTCCCTCGGCGCCATCCAACAGAAGAGCGAGATCCGGGGCGCCGTCTGGCGGCTCTTTGTCGAGTTCCCGCCGATCACTCGTTGAGTTCGACAAACTGGACAGATTCCGGCGGTCGAGGATAATGCTCACGTGAAGATGACTCCAATGCTGCGCCAGTATCTCGAGCTCAAGGAGCAGGCGGGCCCCGCCCTCCTGCTCTATCGGATGGGGGATTTCTACGAGCTCTTCTTCGAAGACGCTCAGACCGCGGCGCCGGTGCTCGGCATCACCCTCACCAAAAGACGCCACAACGACAACGTGGACGCGCCCATGTGCGGCGTTCCCCACCACGCTTTCGGCAGCTATATCGGCAAGCTCCTCGACGCCGGTTTTCGGGTCGCGGTGGCCGAGCAGGTCGAGGATCCCGCCACCGCCAAGGGTCTGGTACGCCGGGAGATCGTCCGGACGCACACACCCGGAACGATCTCGGAGACCGATCTCCTCGATGGTTCCCGGCGTTGTTTCCTGGCGGCCTACGGTGGTGATGACGAAAGTCTGGCCCTGGCGTGGATCGAGGTCTCCACCGGCACGTTCGAGGGTCTGCGATTCGACAACGCGCAAGGACTGACCGAACACCTCGCCCAGCTCCGTCCGAGGGAGATCCTTGTCGCCGAGGGGTGGGACGAGTGGGAATCTCTCTGGCCGGCCGATCTCGAAACACCGACCTTGACCCCGGCCGAACCGGAGCTCTTTTCCCCCACCGCCGGCGAACAGCGACTCAAGCGGGTCCTGAAGGTCGGATCACTGCGGGGTTTCGGCCTCGAGTCGGGCGAGCGACTGGTGGGGATGGCGGGTGCCCTCCTCGGCTATGTGGAATCGACCCAGAAAGCGGCCCTCCACCACCTTCAGTCATTCACTCGTCGATCCACCGGCGATGCCCTCATCATTGATCGGGCCAGCCTGAAGAACCTCGAGATCGAGGACTCCGCCGATGGGTCCAAGACCACATCGCTGATCTCGGTGCTCGATCACACATCGACAAGGATGGGTTCCCGTCTCCTCCACGACTGGGTCATCACGCCGAGCATCGATATCGAGGAAATCGGCGAACGCCAAAGAGCGGTCGCCGAACTCGTTGAGGACGCCGATCTCCTCGGCGCCGTGAGCGCCGCTCTCGATGGGATCCCCGATCTCGAACGCCTCGGCGGCCGGGTGGGTCTCGCCCTCGCGACCCCGCGTGAACTCGCCGGGCTTCGCTCGGCTCTGGACATGCTCCCGGGAGTTGCCGATGCGACCGAACAGGCGACCTCACCTCGAATGAGGCGTCTTGCCGCAGATCTCGATCCCCTCCCCGATCTCGCCGAACTCCTCCACACCCGATTGGCGCCGGAGCCCGCTCCCGTGGTGGGACCGGGTGTCATTGCCAGCGGGTGGGACGCCGATCTCGATGAGCAGCGCACGCTCGCCCGCGGGGGCAAAGAACTTCTGGCCGGTATCGAGACCGCCGAACGCGAGCGCACCGGAATCTCGAAACTCAAGATCAAGTACAACAAGGTCTTCGGCTATTTTATCGAGGTCTCGAAAACGAATCTCCACCGCGTCCCCGAAGACTATGAACGGCGCCAGACCCTGACCAACGCCGAACGCTTCATCACCCCGGAACTCAAGGAGCTCGAATCCAAGATCCTCGAGGCCGAGGAGATCTCCAACGCTCGCGAACGCGAGCTCTTCGCCGAGCTCCTGACGGATCTCTCAGAGCACGCGCGGCGAATCACCGGCACCGCGGGGGTCGTTGCTCAGCTCGACGTGATCATGGCCTTCGCCGATCGTGCGCGACGGTGGAACTACTGCCGACCGGTCATCGAGGAAGAGACTGGAATCGCCATCACCGAGGGCCGACATCCGGTCCTCGAGCAGGTCCAGCGCGACCCTCCATTCATCTCCAATGACACCGAACTCGATCCATCAAAGAGTCGGATCGTGCTGCTCACCGGACCCAATATGGGCGGCAAGTCCACCTATCTCAGACAGACGGCTCTGATCACACTGATGGCCCACTGCGGTTCGTTTGTCCCTGCATCGAAAGCGCGGATTGGTCTCACCGATCGCATTTTCACCCGGGTGGGCGCCTCGGACATGCTCGCCCGTGGCGAGTCGACCTTCATGGTCGAGATGGTCGAAACGGCGAATATCCTCAACCACGCCACCCCTCGATCGCTGGTGATCCTCGACGAGGTCGGCCGCGGCACCGCGACCTTTGACGGACTCTCACTCGCGTGGTCCATCGTCGAATATCTCCACGATCGTCCGGACCACGCCTCGCTGGTCCTCTTCGCCACCCACTACCACGAACTCACCGAACTCGCCCGCCTGCTGCCGAATCTCGTCAACCGCTCCATGGCGGTCAAGGAGTGGCGCGGGTCCATCCTCTTCCTCCACCGGACCACCGATGGACCCGCCGATCGTTCGTACGGCATCCACGTTGCCGAGCTGGCGGGGGTTCCCGACGACGTCTGCCGCCGCGCCGAACAGATCCTCGCCAATCTCGAGAAGCACGAGATCAACGTCATGGGCGACCCGGTCATCGCGACTCCCGTCGACTCCGCGGCCGAGCGCACCCGACAGCTCGAACTCTTCAGACCTCCCGCCGACGAACTCATCGATGAGATCCGCAAGATCGACATGGACGCCCTCACCCCCATCGAGGCGCTCAATTTCTTGGTCGAACTCAAAAAGAAATCCGAAACCGACGACTCGCACAACGAGAACCGATGAGCATTCCCGCCGAGTGCATGCCTCTGGTCGTGGGTCTCCCCGGCCCCACTCTCGGATCCGACGAAATCGACATCCTCGAACGGGTGCAGCCCGCAGGGGTCATCCTCTTTCAGCGCAACGTCGAATCTGCAGAGCAGGTTCGCGAGCTTGTCGCGAATCTCGTCGAACTCGATCCCCGGCCCTTTGTCGCGATCGATCTCGAGGGCGGGATGGTCAATCGCCTGCGACCCATTTGGGGCGAGCTGCCGAGCCCCGCCGAGGCCGCGTCTGCGGGTCGACGCGCCATCGGCGCCCTCGGAGAGGCGGCGGGGG
>Ga0209344_10004262_pt1 | contig 13268 bp, 10 predicted proteins | sample Cruoilmetagenom6_FD_187293 | JGI IMG/M metagenome (GOLD analysis project Ga0209344, IMG submission 187293) | Oil polluted marine microbial communities from Coal Oil Point, Santa Barbara, California, USA - Santa Barbara Oil Seep Sample 6 (SPAdes)... | ecosystem: Environmental > Aquatic > Marine...
TCAGACTTTGGTGGGTCTTGATCATCAATCTGCACCCGGATCTGATCCAACATCTTATAGAGCCGATTCCGGTCCCCCTCGCTGAGCTGCTCCGCCACCGCCAGCATCCCCTCGATCGTCAGCTGCTTCTTGAGATTTGAGCCATCGGACATCCGCCGGATCGCTGATCCCGGTTTATCTGACAGAAACTCGGGATTCCCATCAATCATGTCCGCAATCTTCCGCAGCATCTGGCTCGCAGTCTGCGCCCCTACCCCGTGCCCGACCCGAACCCGGACCGGGACGATCGACGATTCCGAATCAGGACGATTGATAATCGTCCCCGAAATCACATGCCCATCCTCATCCTCCGAAGGATCATCCTCCCGATCGAGCGCCGAGGCATTGATGCCAGAGAAGTAAGCCGCCAAATTTGAGGGGTCATGGGTCAACGGTGATTGTTCATCATTCATCCCCAAGTGTAGCCCCCATTCCGATTCCCCCCGTCTTGGCACACCATTCGCGTATGTACCCTGACGGAAGGAGTCCGACTATGTGGCGATGGATTGTCACCCTCATAACTTGCGCATCACTCAGCGCGGCACCTGCGCTAGCAGGCAAAACACTGCGCGATGTCTCAAGAGTCAAAGGCCAGGGAGCCTCGATGATCCAAGGCCTTGGCCTGGTCGTCGGTCTCAATGGCACCGGAGATCAGGGCTCCGAACTGGCGATGGCACGCCCACTTGCCGCCGCGTTGACCAACATGGGCAATCCCGTGTCTATTGACGAACTGGCAAGCTCAAGCTCCGCCGCCCTCGTTCTGGTCACCTGCCACATCCCGCGGGACGGCGCCAAGGTCCATGATGAGTTCGAGGTCACCATCTCGGTCATCAACTCCGCGCAATCACTCAAGGGCGGCATCCTTCTAATGTCCCCCCTGACCCCGCGCCCAAACTCGCCCGTCTATGCATTCGCCAACGGCCGACTTGTTATTCCAGAAGAAGACAATCCCACCGTCGCAACCATCGGCAAAGGCGCCCAGATCGTCCGCGACATCAATACCATGCCAAGCATCGCGGGCTCCTTCGATCTCATCATCGACTCCCCAATCTCAGGATGGGGACCAGCCTCATCGATCGCTTCAGAAATCGACCAGAACTACCGCCTCTCCTCAGACCGGCTCGGTGAACCACTCGCACGCGTCATCGATCCCCGCACCATCCGCGTCACCGTCCCAGAAAACGAACGCTCAGACCCCGGTTCCTTCTTCGGTCACATCATGGAAACCGATATCTCTGGAGCCCTCCGCAAACTCCCCGCGCAGGTCATCTGCGATACAAGAGCAGGCATCATCGTCATGACCGGTGACGTCGAAGTCTCCCCCACTGTCATCACACACAAAGACCTCACCATTACCACCCTGGTGGACCCACTCGCTCTGCCTCTGCAATCCGATTCTGACTTTGCCGCCCTCCAAACCAAAAACGGCGTAAACAACGACTCAACCACCGCCAAACTCCAAGACCTGATCACCGCATTCGATCAGCTCGATGTCCCACCCATAGAACAGATCCACATCCTCCAGCTTATTCACAAAGCGGGAAAGCTCCACGCCCGACTCATCGTCGACGGAGTCGGATAACCCCCCACCCCCCACCCCCCCAAAGTACAAATCACGCGAAGCGAAACAAGCAGCAGCACAACCAGCAACACGGAACACACCCTATGAGCTCAATCAACACATCCAACTCGCTCGGCATCCAATCAGTCATCGCTTCAGGTAAGCGTGCTACGAACCCCGCAGACAGCCCGCTCCAGCCCGGACCAAACCATGGCAACGGCATCCGCGCCGGGGCAAACGATTCGGTCAACACCGAAGGCAAAACGCCATCAGACCCCGACGCCCTGCTCCGTGGACCCGCTGATGGGAACGAGGTCCGCACAGACACAGTCGTTACTCCACAAGAAGCCTCAGCCCTCAACACCGCACAAAAACTCATCGCCACCACGCTCATCAAACCGATCCTCGCCGATGCCCGCGCCGCTCGCGATGCCCCAGCACCATGGGGACAAACCCAAGCCGAAAAACAGTTCGGTGGTTTGCTCGACAACCGCATCGCAGACGACATCTCCAAGGCATCAAACTTCCCGATTGCCCAGCGCATCGCCAACCAAATCCTCAAGAACTCGCCGGTCGTTGATACCCAACCGACCCCACAAGCAACCTATACCCCTATGGACATCTTTGGATGATCAATCTCCCCCTAGCCAATCAAACCCCATCACCAAGTGATGCCGACCAGACCGCTACGGTCGATGGTATAGAGATTGGTACACTCGATGCACTCCTAGCGGATCTCGAGCAAGAGCACGAGAACCTGCTCCAGCTTGCCGAGCTCCAACGCGATGCCATCATCCGTGCCGACACCAGGGACCTGAGCGAGGTCGTCAAGCAAACCGCCGAAACTCTCGGCCGCATCGCCAGCATCGAGCAGAGCCGCCAGCAAATCATTAAACTCCCCAATGGGACCATCCCGACCGTGGATCAGATCACCGCGCAGCTCAGAGATCAGAACCAAGGCAAACTCGCCGACACCCTCACAGACCGATCCCGCTCACTCAAGACACTAATGCATCGAGTGAACGAAGAACACCAAGCGGTCCGCCTCGCCTCGCTCGAACTCAGCAATCACATGAATGGATTGATCAAACAAGTCAGCGCCAAACTATCGCACACCGGAACCTACGGCCGACGCGGAGCCGTCGATCCGAGCCGCACCCAAGTCGTATCAAGCCTCGACACCGTTCAATAAAGGAAGGAGCCAACCATGAGTCTGCTATCCGCAATTCACATCGCCAACTCGGCTCTTGCCACCTCACAGATCGGTCTGCAGGTCACGAGTCAGAACCTCGCCAACGCCGCGACACCGGGATACACACGCCAGGTCGCTCTCATGCAGGCTGTCCGAGGCCGCACCAACGATCAATTCATGATCGGATCGGGCGTAGGCATCAACGAGGTCCGCCGTCAGATCGATACCGCCCTCCAAAGCCGCCTCTGGAACGCCAACTCATCGGAGTTTGGAAACGCACAGCAACTCAATGTTTTCAATCAACTCGAAGCCGTACTCAACGAGGGCACCGAGTTCGACCTTTCCTCAGAACTCTCCTCATTCTTCAACACATGGTCCGAAGCCACGACGATGCTCGATTCCTCGTCCACCGTAGTAAACCAAGGCCGCGCACTCGCTTCCTACATCCAGAATGTAAGGTCCGACCTCGTTGATCAGCGCGAGCAGCTTGAAAGCCAGATCGACTCCCAAACAACCCAAGCCAACGCACTCTTCACCGAGATCGCCCAGATCAACGCGACCATCTCCAGCAGCGAGTCGGGCCAGGGTCAAGCCGGCGCCTTGCGTGACCGTCGCGATCAGATCGTCACCGAACTCGCCCAGCTCATGGAAGTCACCGCCATCGAAACAAACCAAGGCGGGTTGGATATCTTCATCGGTTCAACCCCCATCGTTCAGGGCAATCTCTCAAGAGGTGTCCAGATCGACCGCAGAACCGTCGGCAGTACCGTGAGTGTCACCGTCAACACCGCCGACAACAACGACACCCTCACCGTCACCTCCGGTTCAATCGGTGGGCTCCTCAGTTCTCGCGACGGCGCCATCGACCAGACCATCACCAAGCTCGATGACATCGCTTCCAATCTCATCTTCGAAGTCAACAAAATCCATTCCACAGGAATCAACGAGGACTGGCTCACCACCACTCTGGGATCACTCCAGATCGGAGCAGCCAACCGATCACTCCCCCTCAACGACCCCGCCAACAACGACCTCGCAGATCTCCCCTACTCCCCATCCAACGGGGGATTCTTCGTGAACATCCGAAACGAAGACACCGGGACTTCCTCAAGAGAATGGATCGCTGTTGATCTCGACGGGCTCGACACACTCGGTGCCGCAAGCGTCGCCGACGACACCAGCGCTGAAGACATCCGCGCAGCGATCGATTCATACGGAGGGATCAACGCGACGTTCGATTCCTCAGGACGCCTCCAGATCACCGCCGATACCGGATTCTCATTCTCATTCTCCGAGGATTCATCGGGCGCCCTGGCAACCCTCGGCGTCAACAACTATTTCGAAGGCACCGACGCAAGCAACATCGCCGTCCGCGACGATGTTGAGGTCATGCTTGGACGGCTCAGCGAGGACGGCTCGTCCTTCAGCGCCAACGGCAACGCACTTCTCCTCGGTGAACTCGGCAATCAAACCATCGACGCCCTCGGAGGGCACAGCATCGAGCAGTACTGGAGCATCCAAACCCAGGATATCGCAGTCCTCGCGAGCTCGGCAAGAACCCAAGCGGATTCCGCATTCCTCGTACGCCAGAGTCTCGACAGCCAGCGCGCCTCAGTCTCAGGCGTCAGTATCGACGAAGAGTCCATCAACCTCCTCACCTACCAGCGCCAATACCAAGGCGCCGCACAGGTGATCACCGCCGCTCAGGAGATGTTCGACACACTGCTCTCGATCGTCTAATACACGCTCAAGCATCAACGGAAAGTACCCATGTCAAGCTTCCCAACCTCATATTCCCGCGCTCCTTCGCTCATGTTCACAATGCAGAGCCTGAGCAACATCAACGCGACCAATGTCGCCATCGGTCGCCTCTCCAATCAGCTCGCCACCGGGCTCGATATCCTTCGCCCCTCCGACGACCCTGTCCGCAGTGCTTCGATCTCAACCCTCGACTCACGCATTGAACACACCACCCAGCTCCTCAAAAACCTCGACTTCGCCGACAGCTCTATTGGCACCCTTGATCAGATCCTCGCGGATGCCAAAAACCTCATCGACGAGGCCGCCTCAATCGCCTCCTCCCAGATCAACTCAGACCCAGAAACACGCGAGAGCCAGGCCATCATCATCGATTCGCTCATCGACTCGCTCTTTTCGCTCTCAAACCAAGAATCACTCATCGGTCACGTCTTCGGAGGCTCAGCCCCAGGACGCCAACCGATCGTTTACGACCGTGGCGCTTACCGCTTCGTCGGAGAACTCGGGGGCCTCACCGCCGCACTCGGTACCGCATCCAATGTCCCCCTCACCCTCGGTGTTGGCAATGCCATCGGCGAACTCTCAAACCGCATGGAAGGCAATGTGAATCTCAGCCCGGGACTCACCCCCGACACACTCCTCACCGATCTCAACGGCGCCAACAGCGACGGCGTTAATATGGGCACCATCGAGTTCAGTTTCAGTGGAGGCCAGGTCGCCCAAGTCGACCTCACCGGATCGGTCACCGTCGGCGATGTCATCGACAAACTCAACGCCGCCGTTCAGCAATACGAAACCGACCAAGCCGTCACCGTGCTAGGCCCAAGCGCCTTCTCCATCAACGGCGGTTCAATCAGCGCCGACATCCCCGCAGGAACCCTCGCCTTTACCGATGTCGTAGGCTCTTCCATCGCTTCGGACCTCGGCCTCACAAACAACACCGCTGTGCCGTTCTCTGCCGCCAACCCTGATGGGGTAAACCTCGACGCCAACCTCACATGGACCTCATCGGTCGCCTCCTTAGCTGGACTCGGCGGCTCACCCCTCGGTTCGATCCAACTCGCCAACAACGGTGCTACCTACACCATCGATCTCTCGGGTGCCCAGACGCTCGGAGACATTAAAAGTGCCATCGAATCAGGAAATACGGGCGTCCGCGTCATGATCTCCGATGACAAACAATCTATCAATATCGTCACAGAAAGCGCCGGCACACAACTCCACGCAATGTCAATCTCAGAAGTCATCGGAGGCGGGGGGACCGCAGAACTCCTCGGCATCCGAACACTCTCAGCAAATACAAGAATCGAACATTTCAACGACGGCGAAGGCGTCGAAGTTATCTCAGGACGCACCGACCCCCTCACAGGGCTCGTAGATCCCTCCCTCAACACAGACTTCGAAATCAAACTCGGAGACGGATTCGTCATCAGCATCGACCTCAGCCCATCAGACATCACCAATGTCGGTACACTCGTCGCCGCCATCAACACCCAGGCCGACGCACAACTCACTGCCGCATCAAGACCTACAACCGATTTCGTCGCCAATATGGGTGGGATCACCAACGGCATCGAGTTTATACAACCCGCTACGCTCGGCGCCGGTGGCGCAATCTCAATCCGCCCACTCAACAACTCTCAAGCCGCCGAACAACTCGGGCTCATGGACGGCAAATCCGGCGGATCGAATGTACTTTTCCGCTCAGAAGACCGCGCCACTATCCGCGTCAACAATCTTTTCTCCCATCTTCTGGACCTTTCCGAGGCACTCAAAGACAACGACACCATTGGCATCGAAATTGCGACAAAGAGACTTGGATTCAGCCAGGATCATGTGATCCAAGCTCGGTCCACCGTCGGCGGCTACGCCCGGCGGATCGGCGACGAATCCCGTCGTCAAGAAGATCGGATTGTCTTTGACGAGGCCGTCCGTTCACAGCTCCGAGACCTGGACTACGCGTCCGCTTCCTCGGAGTTCTCGCAACTGCAACTGCAGCTGCAAGCAGGGCTAACCGTTGCGTCCCAGACGCAGCAACTCACCCTGCTCGACTTCCTCGGATAACCGAGGGGTCAAATACGCCCGACCCGGTTAACGCCGGGAACGGAGATTGGATCGAGAGCCCACTCGCAGTCGGTCGCGAGAGGGTCTCAAGACAGGATGTCGCCCGGTATGGATACCGGCGTCGATCCGAACTTGACCTGACCGACAATCGGAGCGCACAACAATGGAAGTGCGAACGACAAGATTTGGAGTAATCGATATCGCGGAGGACCGCGTGATTACCTTCCCCGAGGGTCTCCTTGGTTTCGGTGACAGGAATCGCTTCTGTCTGCTGCAACCAGGTGACGACGCCTGTTTCTTCTGGCTCCAGTGCCTGGACGACCCGAACCTCGCGTTCGTCGTCACCGACCCAACCTTCTTCGAGCAGGATTATTCAGTCCCCATCCGCCCAGAGCAGATGACCGGACTCAATATCCAACAGCTCGAAGACGCACAGGTCTTTGTCATCGTCAACAAAATCGATGACCAGCTCACCGGCAACTTCCAAGGACCGTTGATTATCAACACCATGGACAAGCTCGGAGAACAGATCGTGCTCTCAGACAAACGGTGGACAACCAGACACCCGCTTATGCGTGTTGCTGAAACATCCACTCAAATCGCTTAGATCCCACGGATCGAAGCACGGGGTATACAAACCGCTTAGGCACAACAAGTGTCGAGTGATCGGTATACCAACTAAACCGGGGCTCTATCAGTTCGTCCCGGTCTCAAGAGACTCTTCCGCTTGGTGCATGGGCACCGGGCTGGATTCGTGTGCAAGGAGTTGACGCATGCTTGTGCTCTCAAGGCAGCGCGACGAGACAATCATGATCGGGGACGAGATTGAAATCTCGATCGTCGATATCCGAGGCGACAAAGTCCGCCTGGGTATCAACGCCCCGACAAGAATTGCGGTTCACCGCAAGGAAGTCTACGACGCGATCAAGAGAGAAAATACCGACGCCGCAAGGCTCGGGTCCACAGACCTCGACACGCTCGCCCAGACAATCAAGCCAGGGCCGGCAAGACGAGGACTACGGACAAATAATCTCATTTCATCACCCGCAGCAATTACGCTGCCCACCACAAAGGTGAGCCCGGTTAACGAGCTCATCAATACCAGTTCCCAAGAATCTTCTACGAAGAAGGACACCGCTTAACCACACTTAACCACCCCCCCGCACCTGTAACACTATGTTCAGGACCGCAACCAGCAATCACGGAGGATTGCCATGACACGGATTAATACAAATGTCTCAAGTATGATCGCTCGCCAGAACTTAAACCGCTCTGGTGACGATCTTCAGGTCAGGCTCGAACGACTCTCAACAGGACTGAGAATCAACCGAGGCCGAGACGATCCCGCAGGGATGATCATCTCAGAACGAATCAGCACAGAGCTCAAAGGCATCGAGCAAGCGATCGCAAACTCGCAGCGCGCAAGCTCCGTGATCGCAACCACAGAAGGCTCGCTGACCGAGATCAACGACCTCCTCAACTCGATCAAATCGCTCACCGTCGAAGCCGCCAACTCCGGCGCCATCTCAGACGAAGAGCGAGACGCCAACCAGCTGCAGATCGACTCGGCAATCCAGTCCATCACCAGGATCTCCAACACCGCCAGTTTCGGCGGCCAGAAGCTCCTCGACGGATCACTCGGTTACATCACCTCGGGCATCGCTGTCTCCACCATCACCAAGAGCAGCATCACCGCCGCGAGCTTCATCAATACCGGTGCAATAAATGTCTCGGTCGATGTCATCGCTTCAGCACAGAAGGCCTCCCTCTATCTGAATGGCGATAACAGCGCCCTAGCAGGACCGCCGCTCGATGGCATCATCGTCTCAGCAACCACCATCCAGGTCCGTGGCCCGCTCGGTGTTCGAGAAATCGATCTTGTTTCTGGCACAACTTTCGCCGCCGTAGCAGCAAATGTAAATGCTCTCACCGGATTAACCGGTGTCACAGCCCAGCTTGTATCTGGTGCTGACTCATCTTCAGGGCTTGTGTTCCAGTCATCAGGATATGGCTCAAACAACTTTGTCTCTGTCGACCGCTTGGACAAGCCTGCTGTTGCCACAGACGACAACTTCAATACATTCAAAATTGATGCCGACGCCGATGTCCCCGTAGATATTTGGGGTGCAACGCTCGTCTCAGCTACACGCGACGCAGGCCGAGATGTCTCAGCCCTCATCAACGGCAATGTCGCCAGCGGAAACGGCCTGCAAGTTTCCATCGGTTCCCCTTCCCTCGCCCTCAAGCTCGACCTCGCAGAGGGTTATGCCACAGTCCCAACCGATCCGGTTACCACCTTCGATATCACAGGAGGCGGCTCGCTCTATCAACTCGGACCAACCGTCAACGCTCTCCAGCAGTCCAATATCGGCGTCCAGTCCACCTCCTCCGAATCCCTCGGCGGGGTGTTCAAGAACGGCATCGCCCACTTCCTCTCCTCGCTCCAAACAGGAAAAGCCAACTCACTCGCCGCTGCCGACTCAAGCCGGGACTATTCCACCCTCTCAGAGATCGTCGAGGCCTCCATCGACGAAATCTCAATCCTCCGAGGCCGACTCGGTGCCTTTGAGCGAAATGTCCTCGATGCCAACTCCCGTTCATTACAGGGAGCTTTCGAGAACCTGACAGCGTCCCAAAGCCTTATCCGAGACGCCGACTTCGCGCTCGAATCCTCAGAAATGACCCGTGCCCAGATCCTCCAATCCTCAGGCACAACGGTTCTCTCCCTCGCCAACCAGCAATCCCAGCAGGTCCTCCAACTCCTCGGATAAGCATTTAATAGTATAAAATTCTGATTTCTTCTAACCCCTCATTGAGGGGTTTTTCATGCGCAAAACGCTGATAACGCCCCCTACAGCTCCTCTGGCCGACCATTTCAATAGAAAAATGGCTGAGAACTCACGACAGGACTAAACCCGCTCCAAATCTAGGCCGATCCGTGAATCGTCGTCTGGGTGTGTACCCAGATGGAAGGTCAGCTTTGCGATACACCAAACGCAAGCACGCCGAACCGGAAACACCGGCAAGGCAAATCGGGCGGCTAAGGAAAGTCACCCGTCAATTGAACCCCGGCAGTTTGCCCGGGGATAACACGGAGGTTGTCAGCCAATGACACGCATCAACACAAACGTTTCATCAATGATTGCACAGAATGTGCTCGGTCGTAACAACAAATCACTCGGCGTCGCACTCGAACGCCTTTCCACTGGTCTCCGGATCAACCGTGGTAAGGATGACCCCGCCGGTCTGATCGCATCGGAAGCATTGCGTTCAGAAAAAGCTGGCCTCAACGCAGCCATCGGCAACGCCGACCGCTCCGAGCAGGTCGTCAATATTGCTGAGGGCGGCCTCCAGGAAGTTTCAAACCTCCTGACCGAACTTCAGGGTCTGATCACCACATCAGCGAACTCCGCTGGTCTCTCATCTGAAGAAAAGGAAGCAAACCAGCTTCAAATCGACTCGATCCTGCAAACCATCGACCGCGTCTCGGGTGCAACCGAGTTCCAGGGCTCGAAGCTCCTCAACGGCAACTTCGATTACCAAACCACCGGCGTCGCCGCAGGCGTCACCGACTTCCAGGTTCGTGGTGCAAAGCTTGATGGTACAAACAATCTCGCTGTAAACGCGATCGTAACTCAGTCAGCACAGCAGGGCGGCCTGCTCCTCTCATTCGGTGGTGGCATCGTTGACCTCACCGCAGCATCCGACGAGTTCGTCTTCGAAATCGCTGGTGACAAGGGCTCACGTGAGTTCCAGTTCGCCTCGGGTGCAACTCTCGCACAGGTCACCGCAGCAGTGAACTCCTTCAAGGATGTCACTGGCGTATCGGCAGCAGTCATCGGTTCATCCGGTATCAAGCTCGCATCCTCCGAGTTCGGCTCCAATGAGTTCGTCTCAGTCACCATCGTTGACGATGGCAACATCGCAGCAGGCGACGGCGTCCTTGGCTACGCAACATCAGACTTTGATGTCGCAAGTGCTGCAACCGCGGTTGCATTCACCGCCGCTGGTGCCGCAAACGGCATCCGTGACGATGGCGTCGACATCGCTGGCTCAGTCAACGGCCTGACAGGCGTTGGCGTTGGCAAGTCACTCTCGGTAAACTCAGACTTCCTTGATGTCGAGTTCACACTCAACACCGCAACAGCCCAGACGCTCGGCTCAGTCGCAGCCCTCACCATCACCGGTGGCGGTGCAGATTTCCAGCTCGCATCAGAAGTCAGCATCGCTGGCAAGGTGTCGCTCGGAATCGGCGATCTCTCCGCTCGTAAGCTCGGTGAATCATCACTCGGCTTCCTTGATGACCTCGCCGCTGGCAAGTCATTCAATGTTGTTGACGGAAACAACCTTGATACCGCTCAGGACATCGTGACCAAAGCGATCAATCAAGTATCCTCGACCCGTGGTCGTCTCGGTGCGTTCCAGAAGAATGTTGTTGGTGCAACCCAGCGTTCACTCAGCACAGCTCTGGAAAACATCACCGCAGCAGAGTCCGTCATCCGTGACGCAGACTTCGCAGCTGAAACCGCAGCACTGACCCGTAACCAGGTCCTTGTCTCGGCATCCACCAACGTTCTGGCACTGTCAAACCAGTCGCCACAGAACGTGCTCCAGCTCCTCGGTTAATCCCGAATCGCTGAAGTAAGGTTGACGCCTTCATAGAGCTGACCCTCAACGCCCCGGTCCTTCCAGACCGGGGCGTTTTCATGCGCCCCCCAAAGTAAAGATCACGCCAAATACAACTCCAAGGGGTCATCATAGTGAAACCCACCCCAAACAACCGATGAAAACCCCGTGCCTACCGCCCAAAACACACGGATAGACCAGCTCTCCGAGCCCAACACACTCGTCCGCCGTCGCTTCATCAACTTCATCCGCACCGAATGCGGCCTCGCCCCCGCCTCCATCGAAGCCTACTCCCGCGACCTTGAAACCCTCCTCCTCGACCTCCAAGACCGAGGCGTCACCGATGCCCACAACACCCTCCCAGAAAATCTCATCGCCCACATCCGCTCCCTCACCAAAGACCGCGGATACGCCGGCACCACCGTCTCCCGACACATCGCCACCATCAAAGTCTTCTTCCGCTGGCTCTACGCAAACGACAAAATCCAAGACAACCCAGCCGACCATCTCGACCAGCCCGCCAAATGGAAAAAACTCCCCGGCGTCTTGTCACCTAATCAGATGAAGAAACTGTTGGCCGCCCCATGCCCTCCAGAGAAACCAAACGGGCAACCCCCACTCTACCTCCGCGACCGCGCCATCCTCGAACTCATGTACGCCTCAGGTCTCCGCGCCTCAGAAGTCGGCAGCATCGCCCTCGCCGATCTCCACGAACGCGTCGGTGTCATCCGAGTCCTCGGAAAGGGTGACAAGCATCGCCTTGTCCCCATGGGAACCCCCGCGATCAACGCCCTCGACCAGTATCTCAAAGAATGCCGACCGATGCTCATCAATGCCCAGCGCGCCGCCGAGCGACGAGATCAAGGCAAGCTGTTCCTCTCAAGAACCGGCCGCCCGATCGAACGCGTCCGCGTCTGGCAGCTCGTCAAACACTGGGCGTCCCAAGCCGGTCTCGGCAAAGCCCACCCCCACATGCTTCGCCACTCCTTCGCCACCCATCTACTGGCCGGCGGTGCCGATCTCCGCATTGTCCAGGACCTCCTCGGACACGCCGATATCACGACCACACAGATCTACACCCATGTCGACCGCAGTAAACTCCGCGACACCATCAAAAACCTCCATCCACGCGGTTAATAACCACCACTTTATTGGTCAAACTCTGATTTCTGGTGTACCCTAGATCAACAGTGAACTCCAAACGCCTCATCTTGCTGGTCACCACCGCTCTTCTTGCACTCAACGGCACTGGTGCAATGCGCGTTCTTCACAACTTCACGCACCACTCCCAGACCACAGTTTCAATCTCGTGTGACTCTGAAACTTCTCATCAATCCCCTATTAATCAAGCCCCAAAGGCACCATCAGACAAGCCTACAGACAGCCCCACAGACAAGTCGTGCGACCTCTGCCTCTCCCTGAACTCCATCACAACATCGCTTGATGAGCCTACCCCTCTTTCAACCCTACTCATAGCGATACCCGATCGACCTATACGCCAGTTCTTGGCAATCCCCACGATCTTTATGCTCTCAGACCACCCTACGCGTGGTCCCCCACTGTCGTAATCGGCAGTAAACCCCCAACTGTATATCAATAGATTATGTCACCGCTGCGCCGTTCAACTGCGCAGCGGAGAAAGGACACCATGCGCACCCGATCGGGATTCACCCTGATCGAACTGCTGGTCGTCATCGCCATCATCGCACTCTTGATAGGACTACTCTTGCCCGCGCTCGGCAACGCCCGACTCAGCGCTCAAGCAATGGTTGATCTTTCAAACCTGCGTCAGATGGAGATCGCCCACACCATGTACGCCGAGGATAACGACGCTCGCTTGATCCAAGCGAACCTCGCCCACGGCGGCGTGACACACGGCGAAATCGACCCCTGGTTCGAAACACTCCGCTCGTACTACAGCTCCGAGCTCATCGTTCAATCACCACTCGACAAATCACCACACTGGGGACCTTACCCAGAAGGAGAACCTGTACCCAATGCACCCACCGAGCAACGCCGGGTGACAAG
>Ga0209344_10004264_pt1 | contig 13262 bp, 9 predicted proteins | sample Cruoilmetagenom6_FD_187293 | JGI IMG/M metagenome (GOLD analysis project Ga0209344, IMG submission 187293) | Oil polluted marine microbial communities from Coal Oil Point, Santa Barbara, California, USA - Santa Barbara Oil Seep Sample 6 (SPAdes)... | ecosystem: Environmental > Aquatic > Marine >...
GCTTTCGTCATCGCGGGTGACCGGGCATTCGATATCGGGACCAGCGGTTGCCTGTGGTCCACCGGGGTTATGCTGGGTGCCTACGCCATGAGCGTCAACGGGTATCCGACCTCTGTGGGACATGGAAACCTCGGGCTGATTGGCGGTGGCGGTCCCCAGGCGTCGGCGATGACCGAGATCGGAAATCAGCTGCTGGCCGGATTCGACAACCAGTACTTCGTTTTCGACATAGAAGATCTCACGAATGAAGGGCTCGTCGATTTCGACTACATCTGGATCGTGGATATGGCGACAATTGGAAACCACCTCCTCGTTGCTGACGGTGGGTACGGCCTCGTGGTCTTTTTTGACCAGGAAATCTTTGTCGATGATTTGGAGTCGGGCGACACCTCGGCCTGGGCGCAGTAGCGGCAATTCGTCGGACGAATTGCAGTGGCGCGTCGGACGCGCCAATCCGGACATGCGCACCGAGGCCATCGATGCAACGCCACACGTCGAGACCACGCGGACTCGGTGCCTGGCTCCGATCCCATCGCGTCGCAAGCCCCATTCCAACAGGTCAGGTATCGCGCCTCTCGCGAAGGACCACTTCGTTTCTTCGGGAGACCCTTCGACTCTCTCGCGGACTCGTTCGCTCAGGGTGACATGTTTTTTGGGCGGCAATCGGTCGGTTCCAATGACATAGCTTGATCGATGCTTTGTAGTGCGGGCGTCTCGCCTGCACCGTACGCCTTCACGCCGGCGGGACGCCGGCGCTACAAAGGCGCGCCGTTCCTTCGGGTCGGATCTTCCTGCATCTACCGTCAATCTCTGAGTAGACTGCCCAATGCATTGCGATGTTGCGATGGCTTGGCGATTGCGAAGCTGCGACGGTGCGATGTCATCTGCGCCTATCTGTGCTATCTGCGGTTACTCCGAGCGATGGTGCGATGGCTTCGTGACCGCTTCGTCTTGGTGTCTTCGTGATTGCGACGCTGCGATGATGCGATGTCATCTGCGTCCATCTGCGGGCAGTCTGCGATGTTGCGATGGAGCGATGCCATCTGTGTCCATCTGTGTGATCTGTGGGCTGAAGTGCGATGACTGCGATGATCCAGCATCCAGTATCAACCTACAGCGGATCGTCAATCGCCCGCACGATTTGCGCCGCGTCCGCGGCATCGATTCCACCGTCGAGATCGGCATCGGCCGCCGGGTAGCCTGCACATGTGGGCTCTGTCGCGCCAAAGATTGTAGCGATGACGGCTTCGAGATCGGTGGATGTGACGCTCGCGTCGCAGTCGAGATCACCGGCGATCCGCGAACCGCTTCCGGTGATGCACCGATTGCCGGACGACTGCCCCGGGGTGCCGTCCTCAACCGAGCCGATGGCGAAACAGTACAGCTTGCCGGGCGTCGCTCCCACGACCGCGAATGAGGTCGCCTCGGTCTCGGCCACCGTCGTGCCTGGTTCGCCGATCCTCGAATCCTTGACCAGGTAGCTCACCGTTCCGCCGCACCGAGGGGTGGCCGCGAGCCACTCGAGACCAAAGACCTGGGCCCCGTCGATGACCTCATCGGTGACCGTCAGATCACCGTGGAAGAAGGTGCCCGGGACGCAGGTCGCCTGGATGGTGTTGGTCACAACGACGGCAAAATCCTGGTCGGTGAGGGTCGAGTTTCCCGGAACCCCATCGGAGTTCAGGTTCATGGCCCGGACCCGGATGGTGACCTCTTCGGTCAATCCGGGGGGGAGGAAGACGCCTTCGGTGTTGTTCATTCCGTCGCCGGTGGTGGAGGCCGTCGACCACCCTTCGGGGCCGAAGTGGTTGCCCGTGTACTCGACGCCGTCGGCCTCGACCAGGAGATCGAGATCGTTGTTCCAGGCCGGGGTTGACCCACCGAGTCCGTGACCGGGAGCATCGGTCCACACCAGCATGATCTTGATGGGGTCGGCGGCACTGTCGACCTCCAAGGTCGTGCCCCATTCTTCACCGGTCTGGGTCAGCAGCTCCGGCCCATCGAAGACGGCCTTTGCCGTGGGCGGGTCGAGTGTCGCGCCGCTGTCGAGACGACCCCAACCCTGTTTGGAGTCGAATGGATGACCGAGGACGCCTCCGTCAGCATCGAGATGACCGGCGAGGTCGCGAGCGGCGACCAGGAGTTCGGCCTTGATCATGGCCGGGCTCGGGTCGACGCCTGAAGAGGATCTCCACCGCTCGACCAGCAGGGCCGCCGTGCCGCTGACGTGGGGCGAAGACATGCTGGTCCCGCAGCTCAGACCGTAGCCCGTGGGAACCGCCGAATCGACCCGGCAGCCCGGGGCGACCAGGTGAGGGATCGCGCGACCGTCCAAGGCTGGGCCGTGGGCGGAGTTCGATGAGAGATCGTCGATCTCGAGGATCTGGGCGCCGCCGGATGTCTGCATCTTTGTCGAACCCACCGTGATGAGGTTTTTGGCCTCATCGGGGCTTCCCTGGGAGCTGGTGCCGCCGTAGCCGTTCATGATCGAGAGCACGTAGGTCAGGTCTTGGTTGCCGGTGGTGGTCGAGTCGGCGTCGCGAACACCGATGTCGGTCTGCATGGTGTCGCTGTCATAGCCTCGCGGTGTCCCGGAAGGGCCCCAACTGTTGCTCGAGAGCACGGCGCCGTTTGTGCTCGACTCCTCGATGAGAAGGAGCATCCCGCCCGGCTGGGTGTAGAAGGGGTAGTAGAGCTGTTCGATGAGCTTGGCCCCGGGCGCCATCCCGAGCGCGCGGAGAAAACCGAGAGAACTGGCGCCGGACGCACCGGTGGCGGCCTGGATGGCGGAGGTGTGGGTGCCGTGACTCGAGGATGTCGCACCGCCGCATGTGGTGCCCACGCAGGGGAGAAAACGGCCCGCGAGATCCGGGTGGTCCTGCTCGGCGCCCTGATCCACATTGGCCATCACCACGCTGTCGCCATCGAGGCCCAGGGTATTCAACCAAACGAGGTAGCCGGGGAATGCAGCGTTGTCGCCGTCCACATTGCCGGCGCAGACCTGGTTGCTCATCTCACCGCGGGCCCCTCCATCGTTGGGTTGCGGTTGGATGGTGTAGACACCGGGGATGGAGGCCGCTGCGGCCAGCACCCCAGAGGGGAGAGTGACCCTGACGGCCGTCCATGTCCCGTCGAGCCGCGCGGCCTCGGTCTTGGTGGCGCCGATGGTTTCGAGCGCATCCAGGACGACATCAATATCAGCAAGATTGACCACAAGGATGGTGGCCTCGATCAAAGGACCATCAGGTTGCCGCCAGTGGGGAAGAACCCTGTACGCCGGAGAGAAGGAGCCCTGCCACCTGATCCACGGCAGTGCAGAGGCTTCAGCGAGAGCGTCGGGCCGACCCCAAACAGCGTAGGTGAAGGGGTGGATGTATTGCACGGGTTCGATGCCGGCGGTCCTGAGATCACCAAGCCAGTCCTGGCGAATCGGTCCCGTCGCCTGAACCAGGAAAAGATCCGGGCCCGAGTGGAGTCGGCCGATCCACTCGGGTGGGTGTTCGGGTGTCTCCGTGAGGGGGTCGAAGCTCTGCTCGCCGAGGGTGAGACGATAGGCGTCGGGGATGCGCTGATAGCCGATGCCGTGGTCGTCGAGGCGGTCGAGATCCGCCGGGTGGACCAACCACCAGCGGAAGCTATCGTAGTCGACCGCGAGGACGGGGGAGATGGAGATGACTTCGGCGGCATCGGCGGAGGTGGCTGAGATTTGAACGGCCACCGTGGTTTCAGCAGCGGTGGCGGGCCCGGCCAGGGCCAAGGTCATCGCGACGAGCAGAAGGGCTCCGCGGTGCGGGGAAATGAGACCAATGTTCATGACTCATTTTGAGGGTAACATGGGTGCCTGGCCTCGATGCCGAGCCTGGGTTGTGGTACCGTATGGCACGCGTTCCAGACGCGATCTCAACTGGAGGGGGAGCCCGCGCAACTCGCAAAATCCGAAGGCATTCATTTTGGTTGGATCTCTGAGGAATTGTGTGGCGTCTCTCCGTGTTTTGCGTCCCAAGTGGGGTGAGAGAATGTCGGTTAGATCAATGAGAATGAGACGGAACCTCGGTCCGTGCCTTCTCGCCGCGTGGGTGATCCTCGTGGCCTCTCCCGTGTCCGCTCAGCTGGCGGATCAGGTGCCACCCCAACTCGAGGAGGTCGGGATCGAGGAACACCTCGATGCGAAGATCCCGATGAATCTCGAATTCCGCGATGAGTTTGGCACGGTGGTGACTCTGGGGGACTACTTCGACGGCACCAAACCGGTGATCCTGACCCTCAACTACTACAAATGCCCCATGCTCTGCGGCCTCCAGCTCAATGGGCTGCTCGACGGACTCAAGGATCTCGATTGGACTCCGGGCCAGGAATTCGAAATGGTCACCGTCAGCATCAACCCGCTCGAGACACCCGCGCTCGCCACCGAGAAGAAACAGAACTACATGAAGCGGTATGAGCGGCCGTCGGCCGCCAAGGGTTGGCACTTCCTGACAGGGAAGGAGCCCGAGATCCGGCAGCTCGCCTCAACCCTCGGCTTCGGCTACACCTACGATCGTGAGACGGGTGAGTACGCCCACGCGGCGGCCATCTTTCTTGCGACCCCGGATGGGCGCGTAGCCCGCTACCTCTATGGCATCGAGTATCCGGAGAAACGCCTTCGTCTTGGGTTGCTCGAAGCATCGGCCGGTGAGATCGGCACCACCATCGATCAGATCATTCTCTACTGCTTTCACTACGACCCGTCGAGTCGCCGCTACTCACCGGTAGCGATGAACATCATGCGGCTCGGTGGATTCGCGACGGCCCTGATCGTCGGTCTGAGCCTCGGAGGATTCTGGTTGCGCGAAGCGCGTCGGAGAAAGAAAAGCGACAGGGGGAGTCCCACCACATGATAGCCACTGGACTACTCAAACTTCTGACTGCGGTCACCGGATCGCTGCCGGACGACGATGGTTCGTCGTTCTGGATGCCGCCCCAGGTATCGACGGTGGCACAGGGCGTGGACTGGTTGTTCAACTTCATCCTCGCCATTTCGGTCTTCTTCTTCCTGCTGATCGTGGTGGCGATGGTCATTTTTGTGATCAAGTACCGCTACAAAGAGGGTCAGACAGCCGAAGAGTCTCCAACCCACAATATGGCACTCGAACTGACCTGGACGGTGATCCCGCTGATCCTCGTGATCGCGATCTTCATCTTTGGATTCAAGGGCTATCTGGATATGTCCACCCCGCCCTCCAACGCGTACGAGGTCCTGGTCGAGGGTCAGAAGTGGAACTGGAGTTTTACCTATCCGAACGGCTATATCGACTCGGATCTCCATGTTCCGGTGGATCGGCCGATTCGGCTGGTCATGGGTTCCCAGGATGTCATCCACAGCCTCTACATCCCGGCGTTCAGGGTGAAGATGGATGTCGTGCCGGGCCGCTACGCCAAGGCATGGTTCCAGGCAACCAAACCGGGTGAGTACGATCTTTTCTGCGCCGAGTACTGCGGCACGAGTCATTCCGACATGATCGCTCACGTCATCGTCCACCCGGTGGGTGAGTTCGAGACCTGGCTCGAGAAGGCATCGAATTTCCTCGAGACCATGACTCCGGTTGATGCCGGCCGCAAACTCTTCCAGGTCCGTGGGTGCCAGCAGTGCCACTCGACGGACGGTTCGGCCAAGACCGGGCCCAGCCTGCTCGGCGTCTTCGGCAGGACTCAGAATCTCGCCGACGGATCCACGATCACTGTGGACGAAAACTACATTCGGGAGTCGGTGCTCGAACCTCAGGCGAGGGTCGTCGCCGGTTTCGAACCGGTGATGCCCACGTACCAGGGCAGACTCTCAGACCCCGAGATCATGGCAATCATCGAGTATTTCAAGGCCCTCGACGGGGCTTCCAGCGAGGAGTAGCAGCATGGCAGTCGACACCTTGGCTGCCGACGGCGCCGCCGTCGGCAATCCGAACCGGGCAAACTACCTGAACACCGGGAGCGGTGTGCTGTCGTGGCTCTTCACCCTCGACCACAAACGCATCGGTGTGATGTATCTGGTGGCCATCACCACGTCGTTCTTTCTCGGCGGGGTCTTCGCGCTCCTCGTGCGAACCGAGCTCCTGACCTCGGGGCCGACCATCATGACCGCCGACGCCTACAACAAGATGTTCACCCTGCACGGCGCGGTGATGATCTTTCTCTTCATCATTCCCGGGATTCCGGCGGCGCTGGGCAACTTTGTCCTGCCGCTCATGCTCGGAGCGAAGGATGTCGCCCTTCCGCGCCTCAATCTGACCAGCTTCTGGTTCTGGATGATCGGCGCTGTTTTCGCAGTTTCCTCGATCATCATCGGGGCGGTGGACACCGGTTGGACGTTCTACACGCCGTATTCGACGACCACGGGGACGGCGGTCATCAGCATGACGCTCGGGGTCTTCATTCTCGGATTCTCGTCGATTTTCACGGGACTCAACTTCATCGTGACGATCCACAAGATGCGACCCGAAGGGATGACCTGGTTCAAGATGCCGCTCTTCCTGTGGGGGCTGTACTCGACCGCCATCATCCAGGTCCTGGCCACCCCGATCCTCGGGATCACCCTGCTTCTGTTGGTGGCCGAACGCGCCCTCGGCGTCGGGATTTTTGATCCCACCCTGGGCGGTGACCCGGTGCTCTTCCAGCACTTCTTCTGGTTCTACTCCCACCCGGCGGTCTACATCATGATCCTGCCGGCCATGGGCATCATCTCCGAGTTGGTCGCAGTTTTCTCGGGCAAGCACATCTTCGGCTACAAGTTCATCGCCTGGTCGTCCATCGCCATCGCCCTGCTCAGCTTCCTGGTTTGGGGCCACCACATGTTTACCTCGGGTCAGTCCGGGATCACCAATATGATCTTCTCGGCCCTGACCTTCTCGGTGGCGATCCCATCGGCGGTCAAGGTCTTCAACTGGCTGTCGACCATGTACAAGGGGTCGATTCGTCTCTTGACGCCCATGCTCTATGTCCTGAGCTTTCTCTTTCTCTTCGCCATTGGGGGACTCACGGGGCTCTTCCTCGGCGCGCTCTCGGTCGATATCCACCTGCACGACACCTACTTCGTCGTCGCCCACTTCCACTACGTCATGTTCGGTGGAACGGTGATCGCCTTCCTCGGTGGTCTCCACTACTGGTGGCCGAAGATGTTCGGTCGGATGTACTCGGAGAGGTGGGGCCAGGTCTCGGCGCTGCTCATCTTCGTCGGCTTCAACCTGACCTTCTTCACCCAGTTCGTCATGGGCAGCCACGGCATGCCGAGGCGCTACTACAACTATGTCGAAGAGTTCACGACCCTGCACCAGGCCTCGACAGTCGGGTCGTATGTGCTCGCTCTCGGCTTCTTCATCATGGCCGGCTATCTCATCCACTCGCTCTTCCGCGGCAAACCCGCACCTGCCAACCCGTGGGGTTCCGTGACCCTGGAGTGGGAGACCTCGTCACCGCCGGTGGCGCACAACTTTGACCACGATTTCCTCGCGGGCGACCCGTACGATCTCAAATCGTTGAAATACGACCCTGCGACCCAGGGTTGGGTGCGCAAGGACCCGCAGTCCATCATCCTTTCCGAAGGTGGGGCGCACTGATGGTCGGGCAGAACCACGACGGCGGGCCTGACCCGAACCTGGCCCACCACTTCGAGTCCATGGATCAGCAGCGTCAGTCCACCAAACTCGGGATGTGGCTCTTCCTGGCGACCGAGATCCTCTTCTTCGGTGGTCTCTTCGTCTTCTACACGGTCTACCGGGGGAACCACCCCGAGGTCTTCGTTTTCGGGGCTCATTTCCTCGACACGGCTCTCGGCGCCCTCAATACGGTTGTTCTGATCTTCAGCTCGTTCACCATCGCATGGGCCGTGCGAGCGGCGCAGCTCAAGCAGGTCAAGCTGCTCAAGTGGCTGATCATCGCCACCATGCTCTGCGCGTTCACTTTCATGGGCGTCAAGTACATCGAGTACAGCGCCAAGTGGAAGCACGGCCTGCTGTGGGCGGGGAGTTACAACCCGCACCTCGATCACGACGCGCCGCACGATGTCGTCGCAGTCGAGGGCGAGGTCCACACGGCCGAGGCGGATGTCGAGATCGTCGAGATCGAAGAGGTCCAGCACGTGTCCGAGGGCGAAATCGTCGAGCCCATCGTCACCGACGTCGCGATTGAGCCGGTAGCCGAAGTCGCCGATCCGGGCCGGTCCACCATCGCGCCGGCCGCCGAGGGACCGGGCGGGCTCGCAACGCCTGAAGCAGTCGTTGCCGAAGATGTGATGCCCGTCGAACCGGCCAACGCCAAGATCTTCTTCTCGATCTACTTCATGATGACCGGTCTCCACGGGATCCACGTCCTTGGTGGGATCGTGGCGATGCTCTGGCTGCTCAAATGTCTGCGTCGTGGCGATTTCGACACTGGACACTTTACGAAGATCGACATGGTGGCCCTCTACTGGCACGTGGTCGACATCATCTGGATCTACCTCTTCCTTCTCCTGTACCTGATCGACTAGGAGCAGACGATATGAGCGAACACACTGAGAGCGGCGTCCACGTCGCATCCATGCGGTTGTTGGTGACCATCATGATTGCGTTGATGATCGGCACCTGGTTGACGGTGTCGGTGACCCACTTCGACTTCGGATTCCTCAATATCTGGATCGGCCTCGGCATTGCCACCGTCAAGGCGGTTCTGGTCGGTCTGTACTTCATGCACCTGCGCTGGGACAAACCATTCAATGCCTTTGTCTTTGTCTCCGCCTTCGCCTTTTTGTTTCTCTTCATCGGCTTCGCCACGATGGACTCCGCCCACTACCAGGACGTGATCATCCCGGGATGGCCGCTGAAGTGATCTGACCAGCATGAACACGAGCGAAGGCCTTTCAGCCGCCGAGATCGCCGCCAGTGCCGAACGTCGCCGCTTTGGGATGTGGCTCTTTCTGGCGTCGCTCGCCATGCTCTTTGGTGGGTGTCTCGTCGGATTCATCGTCATCCGCCTGCGCGCCCCCGAATGGCCACCCGCCGGTTCACCCGGGCTGCCCACCGCATTCTGGATCTCCACGGTCCTGCTGGCTCTGATCAGCGTCCTGCTGGTGCTCGCCGAGAAAGCGGCGAATGACGGCTCATCCTCGCGTCTGAGTCGACTGCTCACCGCCGCTGCGGTGCTCGGTGTCGCCTTCGTGCTCTCGCAGGTGTCGGGTTGGGCGCGGATGGCCGGAGCGTCGGAGCTCCCTCAGAACAACCTCTATCTCTTTGGGGTCTATGTCCTGAGTTTCCTGCACGTGCTCCACGTCGTCGGTGGTCTCATCCCGTTGGTCTGGGTGGCAATCCGGTCGAAGGCGGGCCGCTACACCGCCACCGACCACGAGGCCGTCACCGATGTCGCCATGTACTGGCATTTCCTGGGCGTGGTTTGGCTCGGGATCCTCGGCGTGCTTGCGCTCTGACGAACAACCGAGGCGATCCGTTGTCCGAGGTCCAGGGCCTGAGGCGACGGCTGAGGGATGTGAGTGCTGGTGGGGATGTACACGGGACGCCTCCTTTGCTCCTGGTGAGAAATACGGATTTCTTGCCCCCTCTGTTTCTCTCCGCCCGTTTTTGGGGGCCGTACCGTACCCGCACCCGTGCTCGATGCTCGCTCCCGACGCGATACTCTCGTCGCGGTTGGCCGAGGGAGCCACCCGTTGCATTGTTCGGCCCCAGCGTTCCGTTTCCTGCGTCCCGGTGCACCGGCCTTCTGGTCCGATTGTGGGGGTGGGCGTCCCGCCTGCCCATCAGTCTCGCAGCGGTTTGGATTGCGTATCCGAGAGACAGTGGGAGGCGCCGGTATGCGGGGGATGTGTGCCGATGGAACGCCGGCGGCCTCCCGCACTGCCGGGACAGATGCACCGGAAGGTGGTTGCCCGAGGTTGCCCCCCTTGACGTTGTTCGGAGCGCTGATCGATGCGTGAACGGGCGTTGAGAACAACATCAAGGACGGCACGCCCGGTGGAGGCCATACGCCCGCGCTCTCAGGGAGGGTCGCCTTTTGTAGGCAGGTGGCTTTAGCCCCTGCCTCAGTGTCGTTCCGGGTGGGTGGCATCAGCATGTCATTCGAGAGTGGCTGCTCTACCCGGTGATGACCTCGCGGGGGATTCTCAGCCCCCAGCCGGATTGCGGCAGAAATCCAACCACTCGGCCCAGGCCTCTCGGCTGAGCAGGCCGCGGTGGTGGAAGAAGACCAACTGGGCGAGCTTGCCGAGGGCCGGTCGGCCGATCAAGGCGTCATACAACCGATTGGGTGGACCCATGTCGTAGATTCGCCGCAGGAAGCGCTTGCAGCTAAAAGACGGCACCTGCCGGCCAAGGACTCGTGCCGGGTGTGGTGCACCGTCTATCAGATGATCGGCGATGGCGATGCCCGCCGATCGGCCCCACTGCAGGGCGCAGTGGATGCCTCCTGCGGTCAGCGGCGAAACCCATCCGGCGGCGTCGCCAATCAGCATGACATTTCGATCGGTGCTGCGAGCGATGGGGCCGCCGACGGGAATCAAACCCGCCCGATATCCTGTGATGATGAGGCGCCCGGTGTCGAAAACCGTCGTGAGGCGTGCAATGAACCTGTCCAGATCGGGTCGGGCGGGGTGCCGGCAGGCAAGCCCGACCTGGGTGATGCCGACCCCTGGAACGATCCAGCCGATGTATCCCCGAGCCATCTCGGAGTCAAGAAAGACGTGTAGGCGGTCATCCGCGATTTCTCCGAATCCGCGGCATTCTGCTTCGATTCCGGAGAGGAGCCGGGTGTTGACGCCGAGACCGAACTCACGGGCAACCTGAGAACGTGGCCCGTCGGCACCCACGAGGAACCCGCAATCGAGGTCGGTGTCGTCGAGTTCTATCAAGGTGTCCGAAGCACGCGTCCCGCCGCGGAACCTCGAACCCCAACGGATCTCGACGCCGTACCTCTCGGTCTCACGCGCCCACCACCGCATCAACTCAGGAGTGTCGGTGGCGAGGAATGTGTAACCCGGCCGCTCGAGATCGATGCTTTTCAGTGATGGCGAGTAGAGTCGGACCTTGGCCAGTTTCCGGATCAGGCGAGGGGGGACATCGAGGAGATCGGCGGCCTCCTTGACCAGGATGCCGGTCGTTCGGATGCCGAGGCCGGGCTCGGACCGAGTCTCCAGAACGGTTGTCGGAACCCCGCGGGCCGCAGCTGCGCGGGCACAGGCGAGGCCGGCGAAGCTCGCGCCCACCACAACGAGCCGACGATTCTGCATGATCGCCTCCCACACTGATTACAGAGCCCCGCAGAGGCGGGGGAATGGCGCGAATATGACGGTTTGAAGGCGGGTGTCAGACGTTCGGTTGATCGACCGTGACTCGGGAGCGAATCACGCCCTTGCGGCAGCAGGAATGGCCGCCAGGCTGAGCAGGGCGAGACCGACCGCCGACCATGTCATTCCGACCCACGGAATCGCGGCGGTGCCGATGATCAACGCGGCGGACGCGGCGCCGATCTCGTCGGCAGCAAAAGCGATCCCCGCCCCGCGGCGGGCGGAACCGTCTCCGGCAAGCGCTCCGAGAATCGGGAATGCCACACCAGTGAGAAGCCCACCAAGGGTGAGGAAGAAGGGAACAAGCACACCAGGCGCCCATAGTGGGGTCCCTGCCGCAATGAGGATCGAGACCACCACGCCACCGCCGAGAATCAGGGGCAGAGCACCCACAGGTCGTTCGATCCGCAGACCGAGCCGACCGCCGACGGCAACCCCCGCCATCGTGAGCCCGGTCAGCGCTCCGATTTCAGCATAGATGGCGCCACGGGTTGCCTGCCAGATCGCAAGCAGAAGCAGCCACCACCCCATGGAGGTGGCGCCGACCACCCACGCGGTTGCGACGATTCGGTTTCGCCGTTTCAGGCCGATGGCGGTGGCGAGAAGACACGCGATCGCCCCGAGGAGAGCCCAGAAGAACATCGCTTCTGGACCGCGCATCCGGAGATCGCCAAGGACTCGAGCCGGCGTCGGCCGAGATCGAGCCTCGAGCAGGCCGGCGGCGAGGGCGACCGCTCGAGGGTGACGGATAGTGTTGGGCGGAGAATCGGCGGCATCGACGAAGGCGGCAAGATCCCCTTGCCGAGTGGGATCGACGAGGAGCGGGAGCATTGCCGGCGGGAGGGCATCGGAACCACCGGGGCGGTGGTGGAGACGGCGCTCGAGTTCATCCACACCCACCGAGACCTGCGCATCCGGCCCTCCCGCGACCAGGAGGATCCGCTCTCCGGGCACCGCAACGATCGAAGGAAAGACTTCTCTCAGGGTGCTGATCAACGTCGTGAGGAGTTCTCCTGCGATTCCGCCAAGGTAGGTATCGGGAACCCCCACGCGTAGGATCAGCACGCCGGATGGCCCCAAGGCCCGCCGACAGCGGAGAAAGAACTCGGTTGTCCTGGTCCGGTTGGCCCTCAGGGTGGTGGGATCACCATCGGCGAGGATGATGAGATCGAGGTCTCGTGCTGTCTCGATCGCCGTCAACGGGCCGGTGCCGGCGAGCCGAATTGTTGGGTGGTCGAGGACCCGGTCAAAGCCGTTGCCGTACCACTTCTCGAGGAGTGGCAGAAGGTGCGGATCGTCCTCGACGATGACGAGTTCCTTCACCTGGTGACGAATCATCGCCTCAACTGATCCATCGGCGGCGCAGCCCACGGCAAAGACCCGTCGCGGGTCGGGGTGGAGCAGCATCATCAGGTGAGCCTGGGGCAGAACCGAGTAGGGATCCGGATAGCTTGCCGAAAGACGACCGTTGGCGTAGAGCGCCGTGGGCTGGCCGGCCGAGGCCTCGAGACGCTGCTGGCGGGTCTCGGTCCAGAATCCGAGCTCAGCAGGGTGTCCGGACCACCGCCATGTGGCGCCGGCGAGTTGGTCGCCGGCGAATGAGGCGAGGACGCCACACGTGGTGAGTAGAAGCAGGGCGACAACCCGTTGTCGAGGCCAGATCTGTATCCCGGCGATGCCACCGATGGCAATGAGGAGCGCAGCGGCGGATCCGAAGCGGATCAAGAAAAAGCTGAGCACCAGCCCGCCTGCAAGGGCCCCGACGGCCTCGATGACGTAGGCCCGGCCGGCGCCGGATTCCCCAAGCGCCCCTGCGAGGATGGGAAATGCAATGCCCCCCGAACACGCGGCGGGGATGATCGCCAACGCCCAGAGCCAAACCGCATACCAGGTGGTGAGCGACTCGCCCGCCGTGGCGCCGGTGACCGCCGGGGCGGCCCGGAAAAGTACCGTCCCGCCAGCT
>Ga0209344_10004265_pt1 | contig 13258 bp, 11 predicted proteins | sample Cruoilmetagenom6_FD_187293 | JGI IMG/M metagenome (GOLD analysis project Ga0209344, IMG submission 187293) | Oil polluted marine microbial communities from Coal Oil Point, Santa Barbara, California, USA - Santa Barbara Oil Seep Sample 6 (SPAdes)... | ecosystem: Environmental > Aquatic > Marine...
ACTCGGCCGGTGGCATGTCGTACCAAGATTTGAAGGCCGTCGTGAACGTACTGATGTTTGAGTAGCCCAGTAGCATGGCGATCTCAAGTGATTTGAGGCGCTCATCGCTGAGGTAGTTGACGGCCAATACCGCGCGAACTTCCTGCAATACTTTCTGAAAACTGGTTTTCTCGGCCTTGAGGCGGCGCTGCAATGTCCGACGGCTTAATTTGAGGGCGCGACAGGCGGCATCGGCATTGGCCTCACCGCAAGCCATTAGATCCGCCAACTTGCGTTTTAGCTCGCCTGCGATATCGTCTTGCTTGTAGAGTGAGAGAAGATACTTCTCTGCCTGATCCGTAAGTTGCCGGTACATCCGCGCAGTATAACCTACGAAGCCACCTAAAAAGGAAACAAGATGTCATCACCCGTGAGCTACGAACTACAAGACAATATCGGCGTCATTCGCGTCGACAATCCACCCGTTAACGTGCTATCGCATGCGGTTCGGGAGGGGCTTCTGGACGCGATCACAACGGCGGGTGACGACAGTTCAGAGGCCGTAGTCATTCTGTGTGCGGGCCGAACGTTTATCGCTGGAGCGGATATTACCGAGTTCGGCCATCCGCCTCAGGAGCCGTTCCTGTCGGATCTGTTCAACACTATTGAGGCATCCTCAAAACTCGTTATCGCGGCAATTCATGGCACCGCCCTCGGCGGTGGCTTTGAAACAGCGCTAGCGTCACATTATCGATGTGCTGTCGGATCGGCGAAGATCGGTCTGCCGGAGGTAAAGCTGGGCTTGCTCCCCGGTGCCGGTGGTACACAGCGGACGCCGCGCCTCGCCGGCGTGCAGGCATCACTGGACTTACTGACATCCGGCGTGCCTATCACCGCGGCGTTGGCGGCCGAGGCTGGCCTGATCGACAAGATTATTGAGGGTGACCTCGGCGCAGGAGCGATAGCCTGGGCGAAAGAGCTCGTCGCGAACGGAGCACCGATTCGACGCAGCAGCGAAGAATCAGTTGCAGCGCATGAGGCATCAATTTTCGACAATTATCGTGCGTCACTCGAACGCAAGGCGCGCGGGCAGATCGCGCCCGGGTTGATCGTTGATGCGATAGAGGCGGCAGCCACGCTGCCGTTTGATGAGGGCATGGCCGTTGAATGTCAGGCGTTCATGGATTGCATGGCCAGTTCGCAGTCTGCAGGCATGCGGCATATCTTCTTCGCCGAGCGGCAGGCATCGAAAATCGAGGGGCTGTCGAAGGATACGCCCAGGCGTGACGTGAACAGTGTCGGCATTATCGGTGGCGGCACCATGGGCGGCGGCATCGCGATGAGCTTTGCCAATGCGGGCATTCCGGTCACGATGATCGAAATTAACGACGAGGCACTGGGCCGCGGTCTGGGAATCGTCGAGCGCAATTACGCCGGCAGCGTGAAGCGCGGCAAACTGAGTGAAGAAAAGGCCGCTGCATGCCGCGGTCTGATATCGGGATCAACCGACTACGCTGCGCTGGCCGATGTCGACCTGGTCATCGAGGCGGTCTTCGAAGACCCGGAGTTGAAGAAAAAGATATTCGCGCAGCTGGACGCGGTTTGTAAGCCCGGCGCGATTCTCGCGACCAATACCTCGTATCAGGATGTTGATGCGATCGCGGCCGTCACCAATCGACCGCAGGACGTCGTGGGCACCCACTTCTTTAGTCCGGCTCATATCATGAAACTGCTGGAGGTCGTGCGTGGCGAAAAGACTGCAGACGATGTTCTTGCGACAGTGATGTCGCTGGCGAAGAAGATTCGCAAGATCGCCGTTGTATCGGGTGTTTGTTACGGCTTCATCGGCAATCGTATGTTGCAGCCCTACGGCAAGACCGCTCAGTTGCTGCTGCTCGAGGGTGCTTCGCCGCAGCAGGTCGATACTGCGATGGAGGCATGGGGCATGGCGATGGGGCCGTTGCGGGTGTTTGATCTTGCGGGGCTGGACATTGGCTATAAGGCGCGAGAAGCATTGGCGGATGATCAGAAAGGCGATCCCGAAAGCTACCGCGTACCTGATTTGTTAGTTGAGGCCGGACGTCTGGGTCAGAAGTCGGGATCGGGATTCTATGCTTACGATGAAAATCGCAGGGCTACGCCTGATCCAATCGTCGATGAGCTTATTGCAACGGCCGCTGCGGACCTAGGCGTTGCAAGGCGCGAAATTTCGGACGACGAAATCGTTGACCGCCTGATTTCGTCATTGGTTGATGAGGGCCGTAAGATACTCGATGAGGGAATTGCGCAACGCGCGAGTGATATCGATGTAGTCTACGTCTATGGTTACGGATTCCCGGTTGCTCGCGGTGGTCCGATGTTTTATGCGGATCAGAATTAGCCGGTCCGAATTACTGGAGGTGCTCTATGGATAGTGCATGGATTGAAGTATTCATTCTGACGCTCTCAGAGTGTGTTGCCCCGGCGGGAAAGACGGTCTGTCAGGAGCAGCAATTTGAGCTGCAATTTCTGACAAAGAATGACTGTGAATATGCGCTCGAACAAATCATCGCAATGAAGGACGAGGCCGAATACGTCATTATTAATCGTGCGAAGTCTGGCTGTACGCCATCAGCGGCCGAAGGTCGGACCTACGAAAACCTTGACGCTGTTAACCAAGCCAACAAAGACACGGCAGGCTGGCAGGCGCCGGGTGACGACGATGCCCGGCGCAAAGCTGTGAATCCGGATCACAGCGACCGCTTGGCCGACCTGATGTCCTGCGAAGAGACCAGCGGTGTCGTGCCCTGTAAAATCGGCGACATTATCGTCGAGGATGCAAGCGGTGACAGCGTCGAAGTCTGGAAGCGCGACAAGACGTGACGAGCGACTCTTCGTGGCCGGGTTCGGAAAGCAGCCATACGTCAGGATCACATTTTCGGCAGTGGCTGTTATCCACTCGACCAGTTCAGTGGCTTTATCATCGTCTACGGGTTGCTGGATTTCGACATGCAGCGTTGCACCTGCAACCTCGACTTGCGTGACATTGGCGCTAGTCGCTGCGGATGCAGTCAGCGCCAGCAGAAAAAATGGAGTCCATAACCATCTGCTGATCAACGTCAACCATCTTGCGAATACAGGCATCCCTAACGTCGGCCGGAATATCGCCAGCTTTGAATTATCCGAGCAGCATGTGAATGGCGATACCATCCGCGTCGAGGCGATCCATGGCCATTCTGCAGAGCTCTTCGTGAGCCAGGTGCATGGGATTACGGGTCTGAAATGCGACGACCTTTCCCCAGCCTCGAGCGGCGATGTCTTCGCGAATCTCGACAGTGGTGTGAAACGGTTGCAGCGTATCAGCGCCGTGTGGAGCGATTGTGACTATGCTTCTGCGACGAGGTCGCCGGCTCTCGTTCGTGGTTGCTGCATGATGAAGCCATTCGACTCGAGGTGGTCGAGAATAATCCGGACCTCTTGCTCCAGCGTCATCTGGTCAGTATGCAGATGAATCTCGGCTTTGTTCGGTGCTTCATAGGGGTCGTCAATACCGGTGAAGTTCTTGATTTCGCCGGCACGCGCTTTCTTGTAGAGGCCTTTCGGATCGCGTTTCTCAGCCTCAGCAAGTGAGCAGTCGACAAAGACTTCGATGAACTCGAGGCCTGCGGCCTCGTGTAGTACACGAACCTCATCACGATCAGCCTTGTAGGGGCTGATAAAGCTGGATAGCGACAACACACCTGCATCGCCAAAGAGCTTCGCGACTTCGCCGATGCGGCGAATATTTTCTGTACGATCAGCCTCGGAAAAGCCAAGGTTCTTGTTGATGCCGAGTCGCACGTTGTCGCCGTCGAGACGGTAGGACAACTTGCCGAGGCTACAAAGCGCGCGCTCGAGCGCAACAGCAATCGTGCTCTTGCCGCTTCCTGAGAGACCTGTAAACCAGATCGTTGCGCCGCGCTGGCGAAGAATGTCGAAACGATCTTCGCGCGAAACCTCGCCGTCCTGCCATGTCACGTTCGTTGCTTTTTGATTAGCCACTTCGAATCCCTGTTCAGTTAAGATTTTTCCGTAAATCCATTGATCAAAAGGTCGGTGCAGTTTTGAATGACCGTGAATAATTCAAGATCAGTATCGCGAACAATAAGATCGCCCCATGCATTGCACATTCCTATGACCGCATGGGCCGCGAAATTACAATCAACTGATTGCCGCACTGCGCCGTTCTTTTTTCCGTCTTCAAATATTTCTTCGAGCTGCTGCCTGTATTCGCTGCCCAAGCTCTTGAGCTTGCTGCGTCGTTCTTTCGGCAAATACAGCCGCTCGTCGTTGTAAACTTTGAGAGCCTCGTCGCGTTCGCGGTAGCTACTCAAGTGTGAAGTCACTGTCGCCGTTAGCTTCGCTTCAAACGATTGCTCGCTGCTCGCGATCGATGCCATATGTTCGACGTAGTCCTGAATGCCATAGAGACAAACCTCGCCCAGCGCCTCTTGCTTCGATTTGAAATAGTAGTAAAGGCTGCCTTGCTTGATCCCCATGCGCTCTGCGATGTCTTTGGTGCATGCGCCGTGGAAGCCTTTCTCGGCAAACACGGACGCCGCCGCGCGAATGGCGGTTTGGCGCTGTTGGTCGTACTTGTCGGTGTTGCTTGCTGCCACGGAGCTGCCTTTATAAAAACTTGTGAAATTCTATACATGTATAGAAAACGTAGCAATAATGTCAGAAACTAAAGTAATAACAGTTAGTTACCGAGTTACATAATCTATAGATTAGTCGAAAAATGAGATCGCGACTATTTCTTCTGGAATTTCTATAATCGCCTTATTGCACCGAAACCATACTTAGACTCAGAGAATTCACATTGCGCCTAATACGTCTCCTTAAGAAAGATCTGGCAAAGGAAATCGCGAGCTGGGTCGATAAAGATCTGATTTCGACCGATCAAGCGAAATCTATCTGTCGTCTCTACGGTATCGATTTCGACTCGATTCAAGACCAGTCGGGCGGTTACAGGCTGCTGGTCTCGTTGGGCTACCTGTTTCTTGGACTGTCCGTAGTTACATTGCTCAGTGCCAATTGGGATGAGATCCCTCGTGGCTTACGCATGGCTGGCTTGCTCGCATTAACAATGGTCACGCACGGCTTTGCGCTGAAGTACTTTTTTGCATCGAGGGAATCATTTGCGAACGGATTATTCCTTCTGGGCAATCTGTTCTACGGCGCATCAATAATACTGATCGCACAAATCTATCATCTGGGCGAGCATATGCCCGATGGTGTGTTTTGGTGGGCGCTTGGCACTTTGCCGTTTGGATTGCTGCTTCAGAACTCCAGGCTGATGCTATTCAGTTGTCTACTGGCCCTGTTGTGGTTTTTTCTTGAGTACAGCATGGGGTTTGCGGCAACGTACTTTCCCTTATTTATCGCCGCGGCGACGTATGTCTTGATCAAGGGAAAACCGAGTACTTTATTGTTCCTGGCGACTGTGGCCAGTGTCGGTTTGTGGGTGGAGGCCTCGTTGGCCGCAGTCTGGGCTGGCGAACGGCACGGTCTCGATTTGCATGCTGAACACGTTTTCGTCAGTGCGGCCCTGTTTATTTTTGCCTACGCATTTAGTTGCTGGCTACATTCGCGCAATAGCTCGAAAGCAAAAGATTACGGTGTATTGCTCTCCTTGTGGACATTGCGGTTCGGCCTGATCGTCATGCTGATATTCAGCTATGAAGAGCCTTGGAAAGAGCTTGTTGGGGCGGATTGGGACCATCGGCTATCAATGTGGCAAATTGTTTCTGTGCTGTTAGGCGGTTCGCTTTGGCTCGGTTGGAAAACGACGTCCTTGCAGACAATTGTGCCAATTTCGGTTTTTTTCGGCATGTCGATGATCGCAGTGGCTCTGTCACAAGACCCGACCAACGCGGTGATATTTCAGGTTGCATACAATATCGCACTGGTTGGGCTGGCGATCTGGCTGATCGTGCGCGGTTTTCAAAGCGGCGTATCTCACTACTTTTATCTGGGTGTGGCGACGATCTTGCTGACGGCGTTTATGAGATATGTTGACCTGATTGGTGAGTACGTCGGTGGCGCCATTCTATTCATGGTATTCGCCATCTTGCTGCTGGCAGCCGCTCGATACTGGAAGATGCACCAGAATGCGGAGAAGCGATCATGAGTCGGTTATCTGTTGGCGGTGGGCTCGGGGTGGCGGTCGCGCTGCAGTTTCTAGTGCTCGTTGGTATGTTGGCAAAGGCTGCTATGCCGCTGTGGACCGGTAGCGAAATTCACGTCGAAACGGTGCCTGTCGATCCACGCTCAATGTTTCGCGGCAACTATGCGCGCTTGAATTACGATATTGGATCGCTTCCGCACGACGTGCGAATCGATGCTAGTCGCCTTCACACTGGCGTAGTTGTATACGTGGTTCTTCGAGAACGCGAGAACGGATTGCACGAATATGCGGGCGCCTTCCTCGAACAACCAGAGGAGGGTATATTCTTGCGAGGCCGCATCACCAACGATTATTCGCCGTACCGGGTTAAGTACGGGATCGAGGCCTTCTTCGCGCCGAAACAAAAAGCACTGAAGCTAGAGAGCGAGCTTCGCGGTGGCGGCGTGGCTATTCTGATGGTTACTCGTAGCGGTAGTGTGGCTTTGAAAGACGTTGTCCCCAATGTTGCCGAACAATGACTAAGATATCCGTCGCTCCCATGATGGACTGGACAGACCGGCACTGCCGCTATTTCATGCGGCTTCTCAGTCCGTCGGTTTTCCTGTACACCGAAATGGTGACGGCCGCGGCGATCCATCATGGCGACTCTGATCGCTTCCTCCGATTCAACTGCGAAGAGCACCCGTTGGCGTTGCAACTCGGCGGAAGCGAGCCCGACTGGATGGCCAGTGCGACGACGAAGGCGCATGACTACGGTTTCGACGAGATCAATATTAATGTTGGTTGTCCGAGCGACAAGGTTCAAAGCGGACAATTCGGTGCCTGTCTTATGGCGCGTCCTGATACCGTGGCAGATTGCTATCGCGCAATGACGGGCGCAACGGATATACCCATTACGGTCAAAACGCGAATTGGTATCGATGACAAGGACAGCTACAGTTTCCTTTCTGCTTTCGTTGATCGTTTAGTAGACGCTGGTTGCCAGAAATTCGTTGTACACGCGAGAATCGCGATTCTGGATGGACTCAGCCCGAAGGAAAATAGAACGGTCCCACCACTGAATTACGAGCGCGTTTATCGCTTGAAGCGTGACTTTCCAGATCTTGAGGTCGTCATTAATGGTGGGCTCACTGATCTGGATCAGGTGGACGAAGTCTTGCAGCATGCTGATGGCGCAATGATCGGCCGTCAGGCTTACCACCAGCCGTATTTCTTGGCCGAACTAGAGCATCATTTCATGCCGGAGGTCGCGCTGCCGGATAGGGGCGAAATCGTGGAACGTATGTTGCCGTATATAGAATCTGTGCTGGCCAACGGCGAACCCTTGGGACGTATCACTCGCCATATGCTGGGGCTTTTCGCCGGGCAGCCCGGTGCGAGAGCCTGGCGCCGTCATATTAGCGAGAACGCACACCGCGACGGTGCGGGTACTGAAGTTTTAATAAACGCACTTAACGCTATGCCTCAGGCGGCCTAGACCGCTACAATGCACGGCCGCAAAAGAGAGTTTGGTATGAGCGCAAAGTCCGCGAGTAAGAAACAGACAATGGCCGACAAGGCCGATATCCATGAGCTCTATGAGCTGTCTGTGCAGAATGTCGAGAACGAAGTCGAATTCATGCAGACAACGTTCAAGTCACTCCGCGGAAGAACGGCCTACCTGTATCGCGAAGACTTTTGTGGCACGGCGAGCGCGTCATGCCAGTGGGTAAGACAGGGCAGCGACTATCAGGCGATCGGTGTTGATATTGAGCCGTCAGTGCTGGAGTGGGGCCGCAAGAACCGAGTCAGCAAGCTGAGTTCTGAGGATCAGGCGAGAGTTAGCTTGATCGAGTCCGATGTGCTCACGGTTGAAACGCCGAAAGTGGATTTGCTCGCGGCCTTTAATTTTAGTTTTTTTATATTTGATTCACGCGACACCTTGCGTACCTATTTCGAAAAAGCACATGCGTCTCTCAAGGACGATGGCGTTTTCTTTTGCGACATGTTCGGTGGTCCTGAAGCTCAGGAAGAAACGAAAGAAAAGACCAAACACAAGAAACATGGTTTCTCCTACATCTGGCACCAAGCCAAGTTCCACCCGATCACCAACTTCATCCGCTGCCACATCCACTTCCATTTTAAGGATGGCTCGAAACTCAAGAAGGCATTTACCTATGAATGGCGATTGTGGTCCGCTCCGGAAATTAAGGAATTGCTGCTCGAGGCTGGGTTCAAAACCGCGACCGTTTACTGGGAAGGCGAAGACGAGGAAGGTGACGGCAACGGTGAATTTGCCCCGGATGAGAGGGGCGTCGCAGATCTTGCGTGGATCGCTTATATCGTTGCTGAAAAATAGTAGTACTATTAGCCGCTTGGGGCATTAATCTGTGAATCGTGTTATGGCAAAAGATCTTGAAGTAGCAATTGTGTTTGCTGACGTTGTCGGTAGTACACAGCTGTACGACAAGTTCGGTGACACCAAAGCCAGCGAGACAGTCGCGGCTTGCCTCGATATCATGAAAGACGCCACCTTTCAGTTCAACGGTACGGTCATCAAGACCATCGGTGACGAGGTCATGTCGACCTTCGAGACTGTCGATGAAGCGATGGGTGCATCAGTGATGATGCAGAACCGGATTTCGGCCGAAGGCAAGAAAGAAGACAATATTCCCGTTTCGATTCGCATCGGTTGCCACTACGGCCCGGTCGTGCAGGAACAGAACGATATTTTTGGCGCGGCGGTGCATACGGCAAACCGCATGACATCGCAGGCCAAATCCAAGCAGATAGTTATTTCAGGGTTCACGGTCGAACAGATGAGCCCCGAGCTTCGCAACCAAACTCGCCAGATCGATGTGGCAACGGTCCGCGGCAGGCTCGATGAGGTAGCTCTGTTTGAGTTGGTGTGGCAGCCCGAAGAGTCGACCAGCATGCTGCCCACCATCGAATGGGAGAGCAAAGGCCGCAAAGCCTCAAAATTGTTGTTAAATTTCAAAGACACAACGGTTGAAGTGTCAGATCAACACAAAAGCATCAACCTTGGTCGCGCTGACGACAACGACGTGGTCGTCAAAGGCAATTTGATTTCACGCATTCACGCCAAAATTGAAATGCGACGTGGCAAGTTTGTGCTGATCGACCAAAGCACCAACGGCACTTTCGTGCAGAACATCCAGGGTCAGGAAAAGCTGGTGCGCCGCGATTCAACCGAGCTGGCTGAAGAAGGCACGATCGGGCTAGGTCGCACAGAAGAGCCGGGATCCCCGCTCGCCATCTACTACAAAACCATCGAATAAAAGCTAGCAATCCAAAGGTACCAGTTACCTTTCGAAAGGTAACTGGTACTTGTTGAGTTGCCTAGGCCAGGTCGGCTGCAATCGCTTTGTGCTGTTCGCGCAGTGCTTCCGGAAGGCGGTCGCCGTAGGATTCCAGGTATTCGCCGACTGACTTCATCTCAGCCTGCCATTGGTCGCGGTCGATCGATGTCAACGCAGCCAGGTTCTCTGCGCTGATGTCGAGGCCTGTTATATCCAGATCGCCGGGGTTAGGCAGGTAGCCAATCGGTGTTTCATTCGCGTCAACGCGGTTTTCACAGCGATCTATAATCCACTGCAGGACTCTGAGGTTTTCACCAAAACCCGGCCACAGGAAGTCACCTTCCTTGTTCTGGCGGAACCAGTTGACGTGGAATACTTTCGGAAGCTTATCGGTGCGTTCGGCGAATGACAGCCAGTGCGACCAGTAGTCGGCGAAGTTGTAACCACAGAAGGGCTTCATCGCCATCGGGTCGCGGCGAACGACGCCGACTTCGCCAATATTGGCGGCTGTGGTTTCGGATGCCACACCAGCGCCGACCAATACACCGTGTTCCCAACTTTTGGCTTCATAGACCAGGGGCGCCAGTTCTTTGCGACGACCGCCGAAGACGATGGCCGAAATAGGCACGCCTTCCGGGGCGTCGGCAAGCGTGGAGTAGCCCGGGTTATTGCTGGCGGCAACGGTGAAGCGCGAATTCGGATGAGCGGCCTTGCCGTTAGCGGCATCGAACGGTCGACCTTGCCAGTCTGTTGTTGGCGTACCGTCCTGCTTGCCTTCCCACCAGGGCTGGCCGTCTTCTGTGGTCGCGACATTGGTGTAGATCGCGTCGTGCGTGATCATGTCGTAGGCATTCTTGTTGGTTTTCTCGTTGGTGCCGGGAACGACGCCGAAATAGCCGGACTCGGGGTTGATCGCCCGCAGCTGGCCTTCTTCGTCGAGATGCAGCCAGGCGATATCATCACCAACGGTCCAAACTTTCCAGCCAGGCAGCGAATCAGGTGGAATCAACATGGCGAGGTTGGTTTTGCCACAGGCCGACGGGAATGCACAGGCCACGTAGTGGATATCGCCATCCGGGCTTTCAAGTCCCGCAATCAGCATATGCTCGGCAAGCCAGCCTTCCTGACGAGCCTGATAGCTCGCGATGCGCAGTGCGTGGCACTTCTTGCCCAGCAACGCATTGCCGCCGTAGCCGGAACCGATGCTCTTTATCGAGAGCTCGTCCGGGAAATGCATGATCAACCTGCGTTCCGGGTCGAGGTCGCCAGTGGAGTGCAGGCCTTTAACGAAACTTCCTTCGTTTTCAATCCGTTGCAGCGCATTTCTGCCCATTCGCGTCATTAGTTTCATGTTGACGACAACATAGGGACTGTCGGTGATTTCGACACCGCAGCGTGAATAGGGCGAATCGATGGGGCCCATGCAGTAAGGAATAACGTACATCGTCCGGCCCTTCATGCAGCCTTCGAACAAGGCATCGATCCTGGCGTGGCCGTCCTCGGGTTTCATCCAATGATTGTTGGGTCCGGCATCTTCTTCGTCGGCAGTGCAGACGAAGGTCAGGTGCTCAACGCGGGCGACGTCGCTGGGGTCTGACAGGTGTAGGTAACAATCAGGGTACTGCTCTTGATTCAGGGATGTCATCGTGCCGTCAGCCAGCATTTTCTCGATCATATCCTGATATTCGGCATCGCTTCCTGTGCACCATCGAATAGCATCAGGCTGTGTTTGGGCTGCTACCTGATCTACCCAGGCCTGTAAGGCCGGCAATTTGGTCGTCATTGGAGTTATTCTCTGTGTGTAGTGTTATTCGCCGCGACGCGTTTAATTGTCACGATTAGGTGGCGAATTATACTCATCCGAACCCAAAATGCAGTATGCAAAACACGGTAGGCGTTATTCCCGCAATGGCGGCGATTCGATCGAGCCAATTCCGCCGGAACCGTGTAACCTTCTGGCCGTGAAATCTCTGACTGAATTCTTCGGCGACAACAGCCCGCTCAAAGACCTGCTGCCTGGGTTTCAGCCGCGCGCAGGACAGGGCTGGATGGCCGAATCCGTGGCTGAGGCGATAGCCAACAAGGATAAGCTCGTCGTCGAGGCCGGCACCGGCACGGGCAAGACTTTTGCCTATCTGATCCCGGCACTGCTGAGCGGTCGTAAGACGATTATCTCTACAGGCACGAAAGCGCTCCAGGACCAGCTCTATCACCGAGATTTGCCCTTAGTTGGCAAGGCGATCGGCCGTCCTGTGACGACAGCTTTGCTCAAAGGGCGCGCGAACTATCTTTGCCTGCAACGGCTGGATCTGGTCACAGAAACGTCGCCGACATTGCAAGATGATCTCAACGATGTTCGCCAGTGGCGCCACCGAACGAGAAGTGGCGACAAGGCGGAGTTGATCGAAGTCCCGGAAGAATCAATGATCTGGCCGCTCGTGACCTCGACTGCCGATAACTGCCTGGGGCAGAAATGCGCGGAGTACTCAAAGTGTCACGTAGTGAAAGCTCGCAAGGCGGCTCAAGAGGCCGATCTGGTCGTCGTGAATCACCATTTGCTACTCGCCGACCTGGCCATGAAGGAAGAAGGATTTGTCGAATTCCTGCCCGGCGCGGAAGCGATAATTCTCGACGAGGCGCACCAGGTGCCCGATCTTGCCGTACAGTTTTTCGGCGTTTCTTTAGGCAGCCGCGAACTGGACCGACTGGTCGACGAGGCCAGAGCAGCATCCTTGCCCTATTCGCAGCCGGAATTGATTCGTCGGGTCGACGTTCTGCAGACCGCCATTCGGAATTTGCGTGCAGATGCGCCGCGTAAAGAAGGGCGCCACGAACTCAACGACGTGATGGTCGAAATACGCGAGTCTCTGGACGCGCTTGCCCATGCTCTTTACGACGTGCGGGTAGCCATCGCCGATCTCGGTGACGCCACGCCCGAGCTTGAGAAGATTCACGAGCAGATAATTGGCGTAGCCGAAAAGCTGGCTGTGCTGACGAGCGAGGAATCGCGCGATGGTATGCGTTGGCTAGAGGTACACGCACGGAGTTTGCGCTTGCATCTAACCCCGCTGGACGTTTCCGAGAAGCTTAACGGATTGATTGATAACGAGTTTCAGGCGTGGGTATTTACGTCGGCGACACTCGCTGTTGGCGAGGATTTTTCACATTTCGGTACGCGCATGGGTCTGACAGGTGTAGCAGGTCTGACATTTCCAAGCCCATTCCCACTGCAGCAGAATGGCCTGATCTACTTGCCGGAGGATCTGCCACAGCCGTCTGATCCGGGGCACACCAATGCGATGCTTGAGGCGGTTACGCCGCTGCTGGATTTCACGACGGGCGGCATGTTCTGTCTGTTCACGAGCCATCGAGCGCTGAATAATGCACGGCAGTGGTTCAGGGATAACAAGAAAGTGCTCAGCGGCAGGACGCTGCTGGTGCAGGGCGATGCGCCTCGCGATGACCTGCTGCGCCGTTTCCGACAAGCCGGCGATGCGGTTCTGCTGGGCACTGGCAGTTTTTGGGAGGGCGTCGACGTTCGTGGTCCCGCGTTGAGTATCGTCGCAATTGACAAGCTGCCGTTCGCTTCACCAGCCGATCCGCTGATGATGGCAAGGCTCGAGTTCATTCGGCGGCAGGGCGGCAATGGGTTTATGGAGCATCAACTGCCGCTCGCGGCACTGTCGCTGAAGCAAGGTGCTGGGCGCTTGCTGCGAGATATGACGGATTATGGTGTTGTCGTCCTTTGCGACCCGAGAATAAAGGGCAAGCGCTACGGCAAGATGTTCCTCGACTGCCTCTCGCCCATGCCGTCGACATCGGCATTGAATGA
>Ga0209344_10004266_pt1 | contig 13257 bp, 9 predicted proteins | sample Cruoilmetagenom6_FD_187293 | JGI IMG/M metagenome (GOLD analysis project Ga0209344, IMG submission 187293) | Oil polluted marine microbial communities from Coal Oil Point, Santa Barbara, California, USA - Santa Barbara Oil Seep Sample 6 (SPAdes)... | ecosystem: Environmental > Aquatic > Marine >...
TGAATTTTATCATCACCGGCCCCACACCCTCTGTGGAGATCGCGCCAGCACCAACGCTCTGCTCCCAGGGTAATGCCACGTGCCGATTTGTGATCAAAACACCTCCATGACCAACTACAAAGCCGGTGCCTGTGAATTGCAGTTCCACCAAGGGCCCATCACCCTCTAATGACAACAACGGTCGACCTCTGGGTGAAAACAGCGGTAGGCCATCAGGGCTGATAATTTGACGCAACATACGGTCGCCATCATTTTCCTGAAAGCCGTATACACCTTGGAGAAATGCTACGGCAGAACTTGTTTCAGCTATTATGCGACTACTGGCTTTGGATCGTAGTTCAAGTTCTTCCAATCGCGTCATATTCGACAAGACGCGCTGTTCCAGATTATCGCGTAGTTCTGTCAGATCACTGGGCCGCAGCGCCTCTTTTTGTGCATTGACCATGGCCGTTGCAACGCTATCCAGTTGGTTGGCTGCATTTTCAATGCTTTGCTTTAGGTTTTCGTTTAACTGCTGTTGCTGATAAGCAAGCAACCCAAAGCCAAGAATGGAGGCAAGCACGGTTATCCGAAACAGGATGCTCGTTTCATACGAAAGGCGTCCGAACAATGCGCTAAATGCTCGTATCACCCGCCTTGCAGGTGGTTCACGACTGACGCGAAGGTACTTTCCGATATCGCTCAAAATATCCGAAACGGTATTACGAACAGGCGAATGATCGGTATAGAAACGAGCGCGGCACAAAGGCCCGGTTTCCCCAAATTCGATCGTATCGCCATGCTTTAGGTGGCTTGCAGTAATCGAACTGCCGTTTACCCAGACCGACCTGCCTGCGGTCGCTTCTATTTCATAGGAATCACCAACACGGTGAAGTCGTGCGATCAGGTTTTTTCTCGGCTCGCCCGCTTGCGCTTCCAATATATGGATAAAACAACCTGCGTCCAAGGTTACATCCAATGTCGATGAATTGAGCCATGTTACAGAACCCCGGGAAGGCCCGGTCATGTGCTCTAAGGCCACGGCAAGTGACGCATTGTCTCGTGAGTTATCCATAACTTCCGATATACCCAGCCAAAGTCTATCATCGGCATTTATTAATCATTGTCCAATTCGACCAGGTCGTTCCCGATTGTTTCATCCACTGCAAGAGTACAGTGGCGAACACATACCTCCAAGTCATTTTGAGAGATTTCTATCTGTTGCCCAGCGTTAACTGCTTAGTGCGAGGAAAATCGTATCCTGCATGAGATTACTGTATCAGGCAGTTTTACCTTCAGACACAGACATTCTGTTGCAATTAAAGAGCATCAGTGACAGTCTATGGCGCGAAATAACAAGCTTCCGGCATAGACAAATGTCGGCCCAGAGCCGATAGTTAAACCGGTTTGTGTAGCAAATGTGTCATACCCAATAATATTAGGCAAATTTTTACAACTTACTTTATCCAACCAGATAAAATTATTCGCTCTTATTTTCCGCCAGTACGTAAGCTCTTTATTGCAACGTAAAAAACTGGGGTGAAGAAAAGCCCAAGAATTGTTACACCCAACATGCCAGAGAATACAGCTGTTCCAAGTGCTTGACGCATCTCCGCACCTGCACCAGTTGATATCATCAGCGGCACAACACCAAGTATGAAGGCAAATGCAGTCATCAAGATTGGTCTTAACCTCAGACGGCTTGCCTCTACTGCTGCGTCTACCGCACTAAGCCCACGCTCTTCTTGTGCTTGCTTTGCAAATTCAACAATTAAAATGGCGTTCTTCGCCGCCAAACCGACCAGAACGATCAGGCCAACTTGGGTAAGAATATTGTTGTCCATACCGCGAGCCATGACCCCAGATAAAGCGGTTAGGATCGACAAGGGAACAATCAGAATAATTGCAAAAGGCAGTGACCAGCTTTCATAAAGTGCTGCCAAGAACAAAAATGCAAACAGGATTGAAAACGCGAATATATACATGGCCGTGTTGCCTTGGTTACGTTCTTGTAAAGCTAATTCCGTCCATTCGTAATCAACCCCGGGCGGCAAGATCGCTTCAGCCATCTGCTCCATAGCTACCAATGCCTGGCCTGTTGAAACACCCGGCGCCGCAGAGCCCTGAATAGGCACAGATACACGTTGGTTATAGCGTTGAACCAATGCAGGGCCAGCTGTATCCTTGATTGCAACCAATGTTCCAAGAGGAACCAATGCACCGGTTGCCGATCGCACTTTCAATGCAGCAATATCGGATTTTTCAAGACGGAAATTTTGATCGGCTTGTGCTTGTACCTGAAACTGGCGCCCAAATGCATTAAAATCATTTACAAATGATGATCCAAGATTTATCGCAAGCGTTTCAAAAATTGCACCAATCGGAACATTAAGTATTTGTGCACGAACGCGGTCAATTTCCAAATATATCTGCGGATTACTGGCAGAGAACGTTGTGAACACGCCAATGACATCACCCGTTTGAGCCGATGCCCCCATTATGGCGTAGGCAGAGCCCAGAACACGTGACATGTCAGAACTTTCGTTTTCTTTCAGTTGCAATTTAAAGCCGCCGCCATTCCCTACACCGCGCACCGACGGGGGTGCAATCGCGATAATAAATGCTTCGCGCAAGCTTTGCATTCGCCCAAAAAGATTTCCAACAATAGCATCAGCACTGAGGCCCTGCTTAAGCCGGTTATCAAAGCTGTCGAATGGAGTGAAAATTACACCCTGATTGGATGCATTGGTAAAAGTAGCACCCGAGAATCCAGCAAAAGCGACGGCGTTAATAACCCCTGGAGTTTCTAGAGCAATTTGAGAAGCCTTGCGCATGACTGCATCTGTACGTTCAAGCGATGCGCCATCAGGTAGTTGAACAACAACAATCGCATAACCTTGGTCTGTCTGAGGAATAAAACCTGTTGGAACTTTTTGACCTATCCAGACCGTTGCAAAGATTAGTGCCAGAAAAACTGCCAAAGTAACCCCTAATGTTACCCATGACCGTACAAGAAAAATAACTATTTTTACGTAAACTTCTGTAACAAACTCGAAGCCTTTGTTGAAAACATTCGCAAACATAGACCCAATAGCAGAAATTGGATTACGGGCAGGTTCGTTACTTTTGGATTTCAACAAAATCGCAGATAAAGCTGGTGATAAACTTAAAGAATTGATCGTCGATAGAATGGTTGCCACCGAAATTGTTACTGCGAACTGCGTATAGAACTGCCCTGTTATGCCCGGTACAAACGCCGATGGTATAAAGACTGCAATCAGCACCAATGATGTTCCAATTATTGCATTTGAAACCTCTTTCATAGTACGTGCCGAAGCCTCACGCGGGGTTTTACCTTCATCAATATTTCGTTCTACGTTTTCGACCACCACAATAGCATCATCGACTACGATCCCGATCGCTAGAATTAAACCAAACAACGTCAGCAGGTTCAATGAGTAACCTAAGACTAACATCACCGCAAATGTACCCACTAATGAAACGGGTATCGCCAACAAAGGAATGATTGCCATACGCCAGCTTTGCAGGAATATAAGCACCACTATAACAACAAGGATCACTGCCTCAAAGATTGTCTTGTATACGGCATTGATCGAAGATTCGATGAACTCGGTCGGGTTATAGACAATCTGATGCTCCAGACCCGGTGGAAAATCTTTGCTTAGCTCGTCCATTTTGGCAATTATTTCATCTGCAGATGCCAAAGCGTTTGATCCGGGGCGTTGGAATATTCCTAATGCTACAGCTGGCTTATTGTTTAAATAGGAATTGGTCACATAGGATCGCGCACCAATTTCCACACGCGCTACATCTCGAACCCGCACGATGCGACCATCCTCAGTTGCACGTACAATAACATTGCCAAATTCTTTTGGGGTTTCTAAACGGCCAGCAGTTGTTACGGAAATTTGAAATGCACTGTTACTATCGTTTGGAGGCGCCCCAAGTGAGCCACCTGAAACTTGTACATTCTGCTCGCGCAATGCAGATACGACATCACCTGCAACCAACCCAAGGGATGCTAATTTATCAGGATCAAGCCAAACACGGGCTGCAAATTCACGTTCCCCAAAGATAATCAAATTGCCAACACCATCTAATCGGATCAATAAATCGCGCACGCGAGATCGGGCGTAGTTTGACACATATAGTTGGTCATAGGTTTCGTCTGGTGACAACATATGGATCACCATCATCAAATCGGGTGATGATTTTGTTGTCGTCACGCCTAAGCTGCGGACTTCTTGCGGCAATCGCGGTAGCGCAGTGGTTACCCGATTTTGAACAAGAATTTGAGCGGCATCCAAATCTGTGCCTATCTTAAATGTAATAGTCAGGCTCATTGAACCGTCAGATGTGGAATAGGACGACAAATATAACATGTCCTCAACACCATTAATTTCTTGTTCAAGAGGTGTTGCTACAGTTGCAGCCACAGTATTGGCGTCAGCACCCGGGTAATTGGCCTGCACAACAATAGATGGTGGTGCAATTGCAGGATATTGTTCCACCGGCAATTGCGTATAAGCCACTGCACCTAGGATTGTCATTATAACGGAAAGAACAATCGCAAAAATGGGGCGATCAACAAAAAATGCGCCCATTTTACTCAACCGCCACTAATGGAAGGTCAATTATTTCAGGCGTCACAACAGCACCAGGTCGCGCGCGAACAAGTCCCTCTACGACAATTGTCTCAGTACCATCCAAACCCGAGCGAATGATACGATAACCATCAATTTTCGGCCCTGGACGCACGAGTTTTGGTGACACATTGCCTTCTTCGTCAACAATCATAACTAGTCGTCTGTTTTGATCCGTTACCAAAGCTGCATCAGGTACCAAAACCCCTTGATAGGGCAATGACCCCGGTACGCTTACGGTACCAAATAGACCAGGCGTTAAGATGCCGTTCGGATTGTCCAGTACCGCACGTACCCGCATTGTCCCAGTCTGTTCATCAATTCTGTTTTCAGAAAAATCTAAAATGCCAATTTGTGGTGGGATACTCTCATCTGACAATTGGACACTGACCTGTAGACCACCCCCGCCTTCTTGCAAGACCGAACCGCGCGAACGCGCATCACGCGCATATGCCAAAAAATACCGCTCATCGATATCAAAGAAAAAATAAATCGGATCACCAGAAACGATTGTCGTCAAAATTGTATCGTTCACAGATACCAGATTTCCAGGGTCTACTAAGTTTCGACCAATACGCCCGGAAATTGGTGCTCGGATTTCCGTAAACTCGAAATCAATTTGTGCAAGTTCTTTCGCAGAGCGTGCTTGCTCTAACTCGCCTCTTGCTGCTAAAAATGCCTCTTGGCGCTGATCAACCGTGCTTTGTGGGATATTACCACTTTTTACCAACACCTCGGCCCTTTCCAACTGGTCCTTGGCGAATTTATGGGCAGCTTCTGCGATTTTAATTTGTGACATAGCTTGCCTAAGTGTCGCTTCAAAGGTTCTTTGATCAATTGTGAACAGAAGATCGCCTTTTGCCACCGAAGTGCCGTCTTTAAAATGAACCGAACTTAGATAGCCCGAAACGCGCGATCTAAGCGCCACCTCAGACTCTGCATCAAAGCGCCCAACAAATTCGTCATTCTCGACGATCTCTTTGACAACAGGTTTTGCAACACTTACCAATGGCGGGGTTTGTTGAGCAGCTGCCGGCAGGGCTAAACATATAGTTAGAACCATAAATGTTTTTAGACATAATCTTCTCATCGCATCATCCTGAATTACTGCATTCAACTGAACATTGTTGCATCCGCATGGCCAAACTAGGTGGCACTTCCAATTAAGCAATAGCTATTTCAATATGTGCTGTAAAGATTTGGGAACATTTGCTGGGCACCCATGCCTTTCATTCTGGTTGGGTTCAAACTCTACTGCTTACTTTACCGGACGGTGACACAAGTGCACTTCGCCAGATGTGAAACCTTGTGGGAAACTGACCCCACCAAAATACCTTTAAGATCGCTTAAACCTCGGTTACCCATAACAATCATGTCGGCAGGCACCTGTTCGGCGATTTTGATTATTACATTTGCTGGGTTACCTTCTTCGACCCGTTCTTGGACCGTAGCAATTCCTTTATCACGACAGATTGTGGCAACGCTAGAGAGAACATATTTTCCGATATAATTGAGTTCTTCAAGGGAAAACTGGGTGTCTTTCTTGCTTCCAACTCAGGCCATGATTTGCTGTGGCATATTGACCAAATGATCGGAGCCTGTCTTGCGAGTGCCGACTTCAATCTCAATCGCTTTTTTGAGGCCATCAGGCATGTGCCCGCGCAACAGAACATGCAAAAGCACAATTTCCGCCTCGTATTTGGAGGCTAAATCACTTGCCAACTCAACAGCTTTTACTGAATGTGGTGAACCATCAACTGGCACAAGTACCTTCTTGATCATTGGAATTCTCCTAGTCTCATTTCTGATGCATTTTATGTGACATACACCGCAACTCCTACTGCAAACTCTAAGTCGGCTTGGCCAGCCTCGTAACCCGCACCAGCAGGATCGTCAGGCCAGCCTCTCCGGAAGCTACAAAGAAAGGCCACAAGAACGCATACTTCATAATGAAGTACGGATGAACTTTTCCACTCTGGTGAAATATTCGTCAACGGTAACCCCGCGACGTTTATATTTCCATGTTTTTAAATACCAGTCCTGCAATAAAGGCTTGATCATCGCTGCAAATGCTTCCGGGTCATCACATTCAACCTGACCTGCGCGAGCGCCCTCTTCCAGGCAATCAGCAAGAATTTTTTCAGTAAAAAGTTCACTTTCTATAGCATCATTATGGCCATCGGTCTTAAAATTCCTAGCTTCCATAAAAGCAAAGAAGAACCATTCCTGCATTACTTCGCTTAAATAAAGATGTGTACGTATAATCCAGAAAAGTCGATCAATTGGATCTGTTGGTTGTTTATCCTGATCCCCGATAACCAATCTTATTGATGCCATGACCTGTTGAATAATCATGCTCAACAGGTGATCTTTGCTTTCAATATACGAATATATTGCCCCAAGACTGATACCGGTTTCGGCACTTAAATCCCGTAAATTCATACCCTGAAAGCCACTGCGGTTGCTGATTTTTAGGGTTGTAGTGAATATTTTCTCAAGATTTGGTACTGCAGTCTTTATCTTCTTTACCTTTATCATTTCAGAATTTTCTTCAAATACTGTACGATATACTTGTGGTGTGTTGGTTTCAAACTGGGTTCTAAAATCTTGAAAATTCACGTGTGTTTACCTGTTTTATACTGCCTGTAGAGTAGTCTTAGCCCTACTTGCATGTTTGATCATACCAAACCCAGTAAATAACCCCTTGACGAAATGCTTGCAATATAGAAAAACGAACAAACGTTCAGTTTTTACGTACGAGGAAATAAAAATGCCAGAGTTATATGACCTAACATCACGGCATATACTAATAACCGGTGCAAGCAGTGGGTTGGGGCAACATGCAGCCCGTTTATTTTCTAGCAGAGGCGCAAATCTGACGCTTGCGGCTCGGCGCATTGATCATCTTGATGCTTTAGCGCACGAATTGCGCACAACACGCCAGACCAACCGCTTTAATGCATCAGCGAATGATTTGCGTACGCATAATGCACAAATCTGCGTGGTGGAAATGGATGTTTGTGATGAAGAAAGCGTTACCAATGGCTTTGCAGCATCAGTCGAATCTTTGGGCGTACCTGATGTTGTGCTGAACAATGCAGGTGTTGCCCATACTGCACCCGCTTTGAAAACCGACAGTTCTGATTGGGAACGGGTTGTTGACACTAATCTGAAAGGGGTCTGGTTTGTAGCCCGTAAAGCGGCCCTGCATATGACCAAAACCCAAACCAAGGGCAGTATTATCAATGTCGCTTCAATTTTAGGAATGCGTGTTGCCGGCGGTGTCTCGGCATATGCCACGTCAAAGGCCGCTGTAATTCAGCTGACAAAATCGTTGGCACTTGAATGGGCAAGACACGGTATTCGGGTAAATGCACTGGCACCAGGTTATATGGAAACCGAATTGAACCGCGAATTTTTTGCCACTGATGCAGGCAAAGAATTGATTAAACGGGTACCGCAACGCCGTCTTGGCAATCTTTCGGAACTTGACGGGCCAATACTGCTTTTGGCTTCGGACGCTTCCAGCTTTATGACCGGATCGATAATTGCGGTAGATGGCGGGCATCTGGTCAGCAGCCTTTAACATACGAGCAATGATAGGATAACACAGTGGATTTCTCACTCTCCCCCGAAACAGACGCATTACGCAAACGTATTCGCAGCTTTGTGGATGAAGAAATTATCCCGTTGGAAGCGGATAAAGCGAATTTTGACGCACATGAAAATATCCGTGAAGATATACTTGCCATCTTGCGCGATAAAGTGAAATCCGCGGGCATGTGGGCACCACAAGTATCAAAAGAGTTTGGCGGGCTGGGGATTAACACTGTCGCTATGGCAGCCTGTTATGAAGAGATGAACCGCTCCATCTTCGGCCCCGCCTGCTTTAACTGTGCAGCACCTGACGAAGGCAATATGTTCATCCTGAACCGTGTTGGCACATCTGCACAAAAAGAGCGCTGGCTGCGCCCGATCACAAATGGGTATGTACGTTCCGCCTTTGCCATGACCGAACCCAAAGGCTGCGGTTCCGACCCGTCGCTAACCTATACCACAGCGACAAAGAACGGTGATAACTGGATTATCAACGGGCGCAAATGGTTCATAACTGGGGCCGAAGGGGCACAGCATTTTATCCTGATCGCCAAAACCTCGAACGATCCACGCAAAGGCTTGACCGCATTTCTGTTTGATGCGGATGACGCGGGTTGGAATATCGAGCGACGCATTCCCATCATGGGCCCCGAAGAACATGGTGGACATTGCGAGTTAAGCTTTGACGGTTTGGTGATCCCTGATGAAAACCGACTGATGAATATCGGTGACGGATTGAAAGTGACGCAAATCCGTCTGGGTACGGCACGGTTGACCCACTGCATGCGTTGGCTTGGTATGGCAAAACGCGCGATGGAGATTGCACTGGAATATGTAGAAGACCGCGATAGTTTCGGTGCGAAGCTGATCGACCATGAAACCATTCAAACCATGTTGGGCGATGCGGCCATGTCTATTCAGGTTGGGCGTTTGTTGACAATGAATGCGGCCTGGAAACTTGATCAGGGCAATTATGCCCGCAATGATGTTTCCATGGCAAAGATACAGGTCGCCGACACTTTACACAAAGTCGTTGATACTGCTTTGCAACTGAACGGTGCGCGGGGTTATTCCAAGGATACCCCCCTAGAATGGATGTATCGCTATGCACGGCAAGCCAGACTGGTTGACGGGGCATCAGAGGTGCATAAAATGGTGTTATCGCGCAATCTGTTGAATGACCGTACTGACTTTTGGGCTTGGGGGAATGATGCCTGATGGATATCCGGCCCGGAATTGAAAGTTATCTGCTACATTTAGACGAGGTGAACGCGGTTGATATAACCGATTTGCGTTTATTGTCGGGTGGAGCGATCCAACAAAACTGGCTGCTGGATCTCATAGTTAACGGAACGCCGCTGGAAACGGTTTTGCGTACAGATGCGACTTCATCTCTGGAAGACAGCCTGTCGCGGGCACAGGAATATGCCATATTCAAGAAAGCCCTTGAAGCTGGCGTGACCGTCCCTGAACCGCTATGGCTATCTGTTGATACGCAATGGATTGGTAAGCCGTTTTTTATCATGCGCCATGTTGCCGGAACTGCCGCTGGTCATAAAATCGTGCGCAACGATGCGATGGGCGGTGGGCGCAAGGTTCTTGCCAATCGTCTGGGGCAGGAATTGGCACGCATTCACTCGATCAAGCACGGACAGGCTGAACTTGGTTTTTTATCTTTGCCCACACCAACCCCGGCTTTGCACCGGGTTGCTGAATACCGCGCCGCATTGGATGCGTCTGATATGCCGCAACCGACACTGGAATGGGGCCTTTACTGGTTGGAACAAAATGCACCCCCAGCGGTTAAGGAAATTGTGTTGTGCCATAATGATTTTCGCACAGGAAACTATATGGTGACCGAAAAATCATTAACAGGTATCCTGGATTGGGAATTCGCCGCGTGGGGTGATCCTATGGTCGATATCGGATGGTTCTGCGCCAAATGCTGGCGCTTTGGAATGGTCGATAACGAAGCGGGCGGTATCAGTTCCAGAGATGATTTTTATGATGGTTATGAACAAATCACAGGGGTGCAGATTGATCAGAATGCAGTTTTGTACTGGGAGGTTATGGCAACAATGAGATGGGCGATTATTGCTATGAAACAAGGAGATCGTCATATTTCCGGGCGAGAACCGTCGTTGGAACTTGCTTTGACGCGCCATATCGTGCCCGAGCTGGAACAAGATATACTGCACATGACGCAGGAGACTGGCCATGCGTGATACCCCACAAGCAGATGACCTGTTGAAGATCGCAGAGACGACATTCAGGCAGGAAATATTACCGCATCTTCCAGCCGATAAGAAATATACAGCTTTGATGATTGCGAATGCCATGCGTATTGCGACACGGCAGTTTGCGTGCGATGAAAATGAAGCCGCGGCAGAGATTGCTGGACTTTCGGCATTACTGGGCCAATCAGCGGTTGATAACAATCCGGATGCGCTTTTAAATCTTAATAAACGATTTGCCTCAGCTATTCGCTCTGGTGCGTTTGCATCCGGCAACGAGGGTCATAACATGGCTAGGAAACACCTGTTAACTTGCATGCAAAACCGCTTGGCAGAAGTGAACCCTAAGGCAATAGTAGGGGATAGCGATGATAGGTGATGAACGCGGTATACAAAACGAGTTGCAAAAGACGCAAGCAAACTATGTACCGTTAAGTCCAGTTTCATTCCTGACGCGGGCAGCAAAGATTTACCCCGACAGACTGGCAATTTCTTACGGTGAGCGCCGTATCACTTACGGGGTATTTTATGACCGCGTTCGACGTTTCGCCTCTGCTCTGGTAAACCTGAATGTTGGTGTTGGCGATACGGTCTCTATTATTGCCCCCAACATCCCCGCATTATTGGAAGCGCATTATGCGGTGCCTGCAATTGGTGCGGTTTTATCTGCGATCAATACAAGGTTGGATACAGCCAATGTGGCGTTTATTCTGGAGCATAGTGCGTCAAAAGTTCTGCTTGTCGATGATGAATTTGCCGATTTGGCAGCAGAAGCTATGCATTTATCAAAGACTAAGCCCCATATCATCCGTATCGCGGATACCGCAATTGATCCAATGTTGCAAATCAGCCCGGTTGAGTATGAAGATTTTCTATCATCGGGCAATCCGCATTTCGCATTGCAATTGCCAAAGGACGAATGGCAGCCGATTACACTGAATTATACATCCGGCACAACGGGTGATCCCAAAGGGGCGGTTTACAGTCACCGCGGTGCTTATTTGAACGCCGTTGCTAATACGATCTCTTTCGGGATGACCGCGGACACGGTTTATCTATGGGTGCTCCCCATGTTTCACTGCAATGGCTGGTCGCATACATGGGCGGTGACTTTAGCAGGTGGTACCCATGTGTGCCTGCGTAAGGTTGCGCCAGAGGCAGTGTATGAACAGATCGAAAACACGGGGATTACACATGTTTGCGGGGCTCCAATTGTGTTGAATATGTTGATACATGCACCGGAAAAGGTAAAAAAACGCCCCGCGAAAGTCATAAAACTCGCAACAGGCGGGGCGCCACCACCCAGCACTGTGATTGCCGACATGGAAGATATGGGTTTCGAAGTTGTGCATCTTTACGGGTTAACTGAAACCTATGGGCCAGCAACAATTTGCGAAAAGCAGGACGGTTGGAATGCATTGCCAAAAGAACAGAGTGCACTGCGTCTTGCGCGCCAAGGGCAAAGCCATCCATTGGTTGAGGATTATCAGGTAGGCAACATCGACAACTCAAAAACCGTTGCGACAGACGGCAATACTGTTGGTGAAATTCAAATTCGATCAAACACGATTATGATGGGTTATCATAACAATCCAAAAGCGACCAAAACCGCCTTTGAAGGGGGCTGGTTTCATACTGGTGACTTGGCAGTGATGCACGCGGGCGCGACACTGGAAATCAAAGACCGTGCCAAGGACGTTATTATTTCAGGTGGCGAGAATATATCCAGTATCGAAATAGAAGAGGTTTTGACCCGGAATCCGAAAATCCGCGCATCAGCTGTGGTGGCAAAACCGGATGAAAAATGGGGCGAAACCCCTTGCGCTTTTGTTGAACTTGCCGAAGGTGCTGCCTGTGGTGCGCAAGAGTTGATTGATTGGTGCCGCCAGAACATGGCTGGTTTCAAGGTTCCCAAGAATGTTGTATTCGGTGAATTGCCAAAAACCTCAACTGGTAAAATCAAGAAATTTGTGTTGCGCGAACGAGCACGCGACATTGATCTCTGAACCACATATTAATAGAATACAGCCTGCCTGTCAGGCCTTGAAAGCAAAGGAATATCTGCATGCCCGACGTTGTAATTTTAAACGGTGTCCGCACCGCAATAGGTAGTTTTGGAGGCGCGCTAAAAGATTTCACACCGACTGCATTAGGCACGCTTGTAGCAGCAGAAGCTATTAAACGCGCAGGCATATCACCGGAAGATGTGGATCAAAGTTTTTTCGGCCACGTGATCCACACAAACACAATTGACGCATATATCTCGCGGGTTGTCGCGGTAAATGCAGGGGTTCCGATTACCACACCTGCACTGACGGTGAATCGTCTTTGCGGCTCAGGCCTGCAAGCGATTGTATCTGGCACCCAGGCGATCCGTGATGGCGATGCAACTACAGCACTTTGTGGCGGTGTCGAGGTGATGTCGCGGGCGCCACATTCAACACAGGATATGCGCTGGGGCAAACGGCTGGGCAATCCAGAGTTTAATGATATGTTACTAGGCGCGCTTTCCGATCCGTTTGGCCATGGCCATATGGGCATTACCGGGGAGAATTTGGCGGAAGAGTATGATATTTCGCGCGAAGATCAGGATGCGTTTTCACTTGAAAGTCATCACCGTGCCGAGGCAGCCCAAAAGACGGGTTACTTTGATAGTCAAATCATGCCCGTTAAGAGCACAAAGCGTGGCAAGGTCACGGTGTTCGATAAGGACGAACATATCCGTTATGGTGCGGTTGCCTCTGATTTCAGCGGTTTACGACCTGCGTTTCGCAAGGATGGTA
>Ga0209344_10004267_pt1 | contig 13255 bp, 12 predicted proteins | sample Cruoilmetagenom6_FD_187293 | JGI IMG/M metagenome (GOLD analysis project Ga0209344, IMG submission 187293) | Oil polluted marine microbial communities from Coal Oil Point, Santa Barbara, California, USA - Santa Barbara Oil Seep Sample 6 (SPAdes)... | ecosystem: Environmental > Aquatic > Marine...
AAGTGCCCAAAATTTAAATCGGTTTCGTTAAAAGGTAAATTTAGGTATTGATTGTTTTCAGTAAAATCGGCATGCATTAAAATATAATTATAGCGTAAACCAGATTGAAGTATAAATTTTTCAGTAGGCTTAAACTTAACATTTGTATAAGCTGCCATAGACTGCCATGTAGAACCATTTGGATATCTGGAAACTGTTGGAGTGGTTTCGTTAGTTTCAATATTCAACTCATTGCCAGTTGAATTTACTTTATTATAAACGTATTCTATACCATAAAATAATTCTGTTTTTTGTGACAGCAGTTTTTCAAAATCACCATTAAATGAAAAAGCATCTACAGCTTCTTTTCTTATATCTTTTATGTTTGATTGATAATTTCTATCATTTCTACTTTCTTTAAAATTCTGATAGGCCAGAGTGGTTTGAATTTTATCGTATAAATTAGAACTACTGCTTATTTTTGTCATTTGTAAATTCCCTAGAAACCATTGTTGAGGTCCATAATACCATTCTGCAGAACGTAATTCATCTACTCGATATCTAATAAGTCTGTCGTATCTTGAGTAATCTGAGGTCGTGCTATAAAACAATCCTAGATCAAAATCTAAATTTTCTTGTGGCTCAAATCGCACCTTTTGCATAAGGTTTATTTGGTTATAACCTGTAGGTACTTGAATTTTAGGATTAGAATTTGATACTATTTGGTCTTGACCATTAATAGTAACAACATATTCTGGTCTTAAATAATCGTCAGGACCATGACTTCCCATACGTAAATCGTCGAAATCTGAATAAGAAATACTAGATAAAAATGCCCAGTTTTTTAACCCAAAATTCAAATCTAAATGCCCAGTTTTTTCTTTATTTGCTGTTGCGTATCTAGCTACTGTATTGGCTTTAAAATAGGTTTTATCTGAATAAGATAATTGAGGTTTCTTGGTATAAAAACTCATAACGCCACCAATGGCATCACTTCCATAAACAACAGAACCTGCGCCTAATGTAATTTCAGTGTTTTGAATTGTAAATGGGTCTATGGATATGACATTTTGAAGATTTCCACTTCTAAATATAGCATTATTCATTCTTACACCATCAACAGTTAAAAGCAATCTGTTTGTTGAAAAACCCCTAATCATAGGGCTTCCACCTCCTAGCTGACTTTTTTGAATAAAAATATTTCCAGTACTCTCTAATAAATCTGCACTTGTTTGAGGATTGACTAATTGAATTTTTTTAGCATCAATTCCAATAATTTTTTGAGGAATATCTCGTTTGCTTTGTTCGAATTTTGAAGTCGATATAACCACCTCGTCTAAACCTTCAATTTTAGCGTCTAATAAAACAATATGATTATTAGCCAGAATAGTCTTCTTGTTAGTTTTTAATTTTATATGAAGTAAATCTTCAAAATAAATGCTTTCTGAGTCTGAAAAGGAATTTAAGGAAGCTTTACCATCAAAATCTGTTATAACAGTAATGCTTTTTGTTTCGTTTGAGATAGTTACTCCAGGAATTGGAATTCTACTTTCTTTTTCTAAAACTTGAATTTCTTGTGCATGTGATGTTTGTGCAAACAATAGCCAAAGAAAAGACAATAAAATAAATTTCATTTTTGTTGGTTAAATACTAGTTGTTAAATACTTGGCTGAATATTTTCAAAGATTGTGGCTTTTTAAACCCGTCTAAATGCAACTCAAAATACATAAGCATCATTTTTAAAAAGGATTGTCTTTGTTTTGAGTTAATTTTTATTGAAGTTAACTCATCAAAATTTATGCCTAAGAGGTGTTTTAATAGAATTATATTTTCGCCTGAAATAGAATAAATATTTGTGTTTTGATTTTCAAATTTTCCTTCACTTAAATTAAAATAGGAATTTTCAATCTCAGTCATTTCTGGATAAAAGCCTAAATGTTTAGTAAGTTTTAATAAAAAAAGCAAATGAAAATTAGAATACTCGTCTTGAGTATCAAGCCATTGAAGTGTTGTTTCTAAATATGAAAATAAGTTTTTGTTTGGTTCTTCTTCTTTTAAGCTAGTTGCTAAAATTTCAGATAAAAAAAACACTATAGAACCTTTAATTACATGTGTTTGTAAGCTATTGTATAAGAAATGTGTTCTTACTTCTTTAATATTTTGTAAAGACCTATTCTGTTTGTGTAGTGTGACTAATTGTAATTGAGATAATAATTGAAAATATGCAGATTTTGAGCTTCCTTTTTTAGTATTAGAAACATTTCTTAATAGATAACTAACTGTCCCAAAATTTTGAGTATAACATTTTATGATTAGATCGTTATCTCTATATTTAATTTTTGATAAAACAATGGCGTTTGTAGTTGTTAGCATTATCTTACTACCAGTAATTTAATAACCTTAGTTTCGAATGTTTCTAGGTCATTTAACATGACTAAATAAACACCAGACGCTACCGTATTATTTCCTAGATTTTTACCGTTCCAGTATGCAGTTCCACCATCTATTTCTAAGTTATATCCTTTATATCGTAAATTGGTATTAGATTGGGCTTCAGCAACTAAATTACCTTCAATATCAGTAATTTTAATATTCATGTCTTCTGTAATACCTCTTATTTTTACTTTTTTATTAGTAATATCAAAACCTGGTCTAACAGGGTTTGGGTAAATAAAAGCATTTTCTAAAGTAACCTCTGTCTCAGACCCACCAGCACTATATGAAACAAGACCTTTTTCTGTAGCAATGTATACTACGCCAATCGCATCATCAAGAGCGACATCTAATACATTATTTGAAGGGAGTGGTGAATTGTCTTTTGTAAAATGGTGTATGGTTTGTTGTCCGTCTGAGGTGAAATAAAATAAACCAGCACCAATGGTAGCGATCCATTTATTATTTGAACCATCTACTTCTATATCTGAAACATATGTTTGAAAAAGGAGTTCTTTAGGCACACCATCGTCCAAAATAATAATTTGTTGTGCTTCAATGGAGGGATCTGTAAAAAATCCTGATGTATTATATAAGACTCTTAAGCCACTAATGGTTCCAATCCAGACTTGATTTCTTTTATCAATTGCTACTGATGACACGAATGTTGATGGCATATTTTGTTCTTCAGTGCTTAAGCTTTTTAATTGAATGCCATTATTATTATTAAAACCAATTAATCCGTTATTATAAGCCCCAATCCATTTCGTACCATTATTATCCACTTCTATGTCACTATAACCCCATTCACCATCAAAGGCATCAGGAATTAAACTAGAAAAGTTAAAACTATCCCATTGACCTGAATTAGGATCATAAGAAGATAAAGGTTTAGCAACTCTGCCTGTCATGGTCCATAGAATACCATTAGAGTCGAAGGTTGAAGCACTAAGTCGAACACCTCTAGAGCTAGGGTTCGCTGGGTTTACAAGAGATTGTAGGCTGCTGTTAGTCTCGTCGTATAGAATTGTAGCTGTATTGTCATTTACTTCTAAAACGCCATCAATAAAAGAGCTAATAAAGACCTGTTCATTATTAAAAGGGTTTACCGCAATTTTATTTAAGTTTCTTGCACCTAAAACACTATCGAAAGGTATATTAACCCACGATTCAATATTAAAATGACTAAAACCTCTCTCTTTTTCAGGATAAGAGTTATAAGTAAGAGAATAATCACCAAAAGTAACCCAAAGGTTATTTGGAATAGTTTGAATAGCAAAAGGGCTGTTCAATAATGGGCCATCTGGATGAACTTCAGTAATATCAGTATGATTAAAATAAGCTACCTTTAAGAGGCCAAAATCTTCAGTGCCTATATACATATAGTCACCATCCATCGTTGTTGCAGTAAATTTAGTAGGGTATTCTACAGGAATTGGAATAAGGTCTATTTGTTCAAACGCACCATTAAAAAAATAAGACTCGTTTTTTGTTGTTAAAAACAAATTGTTATTTACATTTCTAAAATCTATGGTTTGATCAGGAATTTGTGTTAAAAGCTCTAAATTAGTATCTACAACCTCATAAACTCTCCTGTTTGCTTTAACAGTATACACTTTTCCTTCATCTGTAGACTCAATTGCAGCGACATTTCCACCACTTATAATTTCCCATTCTTGAAAATCTATTAAATCAGTGCTGTTAACTAACGCTCTTTTAAGACCACCACTATCCAGACAAGCTGCAAAAATATAATCTCCTGAAACGGCCGTTTGTCTTACTCTTAATTGTGTGCCTCCATCACCTATAAAATAAGTGTCACCAAATTCTAGTCTTGATAGATCATATACTGATATACCATAATCTGTAGATATGTAAACAAACTCATTATACTCTTCAAAATGATTTATTTTTTTATCTGAAGGAGGAATTGTTGGTTTATCTAATATATCCACAACGGTTAAAATATTTTCATCGTTATCTAATGCTATTTCTATGAGCCCATTTTCATAGCCAATAATCAATAATTGATAAGCTTCACTATAATAAATTTTTGAAATTTCTTCACCAGATAACCCATCAATAGTTGTAAGGGTTTCCATTTCTAGTGTTTCTAAATCATAAGTGAAAATAGCATTTTCAGCAGCCACGTATATTTTACCATTTCCTTTTGAGACATCTTTTACATTTATATATGAAAAATACCCGTTCCAAAGTTCAGAATAATCTTGAGCTATTGTACTTAGTGAGGAAAATAAAATAAATAATAAAATGATTCTTTTACACATACTATTCTTAATCTTTCAAATATATCTATATATAACGAGTTTTATAAAAAAAACATATATTTTGAATAAAAAAAGCCCCCATAAAGGAAGCTTTTTCATTATCTTTTATATTAATTTATACAACACCTTGCCCAAGCATGGCGTCAGCAACTTTAACAAATCCAGCAATATTCGCTCCTTTAACATAGTCTATATAACCGTCTTCTTGAGTACCATAAGTTACACAAGATTCATGAATATCATTCATGATTTGCTTTAATTTAGCATCTACTTCTTCACTAGTCCAATTTAATCTTAAAGAGTTTTGACTCATCTCTAATCCTGATGTTGCAACACCTCCAGCATTTGAAGCTTTTCCTGGCGCAAACATAACTTTAGCATCTTGAAAAGCCGATACACCTTCGGGAGTTGTTGGCATATTAGCACCTTCAGCAACTACTTTTACATTGTTGTTGATAAGCATATTTGCTTCAGCTTCATTTAACTCATTTTGAGTTGCACATGGCATAGCAACATCGCAAGACACATTCCAAGGCCTAGTTCCTTCGTGGAAAGTAGCTGATGGATATTTATTAAGATATTCGTTAATTCTACCTCTCTTAACGTTTTTGATTTCTTGAATGTATGCTAATTTTTTAGAGTCAATACCATCTGCATCATGAATATATCCTGATGAATCTGATAATGTTACAACCTTAGCTCCTAATTCAGTTGCTTTTTCACAAGCATATTGAGCAACGTTTCCAGATCCAGAAATAACTACTGTTTTTCCATTAAACGAATCGTTTTTAGTAGCTAACATATTCTTAGCAAAATAAACACAACCATAACCAGTTGCTTCAGGTCTAATTAAAGAACCACCAAAAGAAATTCCTTTCCCTGTTAATACACCAGTAAATTCGTTTCTAAGTCTTTTATATTGTCCAAACATATAACCAACTTCTCTACCACCAACTCCTATATCTCCAGCTGGGACATCTGTATTAGGTCCAATATGACGAAATAATTCAGACATAAAAGATTGACAAAAGTGCATAACTTCTACATCGCTTTTTCCTTTTGGGTCAAAATCACTCCCACCTTTTCCTCCACCCATTGGTAAAGTTGTAAGAGAATTTTTAAATACTTGCTCGAATCCTAAAAATTTTAAAATACTTAAATTAACAGATGGATGAAAACGTAAACCACCTTTATAAGGTCCAATGGCAGAATTAAATTCTACACGAAACCCTCTATTAACTTGAGTTTTGCCTTGGTCGTCAACCCATGGAACTCTAAAAATAATTGTGCGTTCCGGTTCTACCATACGCTCTAATAACATTTTGTCTTGGTATTTAGAGTTTGCTTCAATAAACGGAATAACAGTTTCAGCTACTTCATGTACGGCTTGTAAAAATTCTGGTTCATGCCCATTCTTTTCTTTTACAAGATTTAAAAACGCATCTATTTTATTTTTCATTTAAATATTATTATTAATGTGTTATTCTTTTTTTGAATTTTGAATGACAAATATACATTAAGTTTAAAAATTATATATTATTTTTTTATTTTTCACAATGTTAGTTGAAGAATAAATTATTAGATTTAACCGTTTTATAAACTGATTCCCAATAAATCGCATGTTGTCCGATTTTTTGGTGGTTTGTCGACTTTTTATATATTTGTTTATTAATATGCTCTAATTATTGAAAGATACTATGTTCAATTTGAAACGATTATCCGTAATTATATTCCTACTTCTTGGCAGTCAATTGAGTTTTTCTCAACTTGGATTCTCACATGAAATAGGAGCTATAGTTGGTCCTGTACAGTTTCGTTCAGATTATGGGGTTCGAAATAATGAAGAAACTAATATTGGAAATACAGGAATAGGAATAGGTTTAATCCATTATATTAATTTTGCTTACAGGGCAGATTGTAACTGTTATTCTACAGACACTTATTTTAATGATCATTTTAAATTACGAAGTGAAATTTCTTGGAATAAAACAAAGTTAGAACACTTTGGGCAATGGGTTGCTCCTGACAAAACAAGTGAAAATGCAGATAGATTAAGAGCTCACAGTGGTGAGGCACAAAATTTTGATATTGGTATGCAATTAGAATACTTTCCTTTAAGTATTCGGTCTTTTCAAGCCTTTAGCTATCGTTTTGCTCCATTTGTAAGTTTAGGGATTCATTATACATCTTATAATCCAAAATCTAGTTCGACTAGAGGAGATGTTTTAAATGAAAATACTATTTATTCTTACTGGTATGCTAATGAAGTTTTATTACCAAGTATTCCATTAGGTGAAGAAAGAGAATATCCAATAAACCTAGACTCTGGTAGTATATGGTCTGTAGTAGCCAGTGTTGGTGTAAGGTACAAACTGACACATCTGTCTGATTTAATGCTAGATTTAAGATGGCAATATTTTGGGAATGATTGGATTGATGGATTTAACCATGAATTAGATAGTAATAAAAATAACGATTGGTTGTTGTGGTTGAATTTTGGATATATCTACTATCTAGATTAATTTTCAACATTAATATATAAAAAAAACCAAGAAACTATTCTTGGTTTTTTATGCTTTTAATTGATGGCTTGTTTAAGGTCTGCAATTAAATCATCTTTATCTTCGATTCCTACACTTAATCTTATTAGAGAATCTAGCACACCAGTTTTTTCTCGTTCTTCTTTAGGGATGCTAGCATGCGTCATACTTGCAGGATGTCCTGCTAAAGATTCGACTCCACCTAAAGATTCAGCTAATGTAAAAACCTTTAATCTTTCAACAATTTTGATTGCTTCCTTGAAATTATTTCCTTTAGTTGTAAAAGATAACATTCCTCCAAAATCAGACATTTGTTTTTTTGCTATTGTATGATTTGGATGAGATTCTAATCCTGGCCAAAACACTTTTTCTATTTTTGGATGATTTGATAAATACTCTGCAATAGATTTACCATTTTCACAATGACGCTGCATTCTAACATGTAGTGTTTTGATTCCTCTTAAAACTAAGAAACTATCTTGAGGACCACAAATAGCTCCACTTGCATTTTGAATAAAGTATAATTTCTCCGAAAGTTCTTTATTTTTTACTATTAAAGCTCCCATTACCACATCACTATGTCCACCTAAATATTTCGTAGCAGAATGCATAACAATATCTGCACCTAAGTCTAAAGGTCTTTGCAGATAGGGAGTAGCAAACGTGTTATCTACTGCTAAAAGTACATCATGTTTTTTAGAAATAGCTGCACAAGCTTTAATGTCAATAATATTCATCATCGGATTGGTTGGAGTTTCAACCCAAATAAGTTTCGTATTCTTATTAATATAATTTTCAATATTGGCTGCTTCTTGCATACCAATAAAATGAAATTTTATACCAAATTTCTTAAAAATAGAGGTAAATAACCTGTAAGAACCACCATATAAATCGTTAGTAGAAACCACTTCGTCGCCTGGTTCCAATAACTTTATTACAGCATCTATTGCAGCTAGACCAGAACCAAAAGCTAAGCCATAATTGCCGTTTTCAATACTTGCAAAAGCATTTTCTAAAGCATTTCTAGTTGGATTATGTGTTCTTGAATACTCATATCCTTTATGACCTCCTGGAGTTGATTGAGCATATGTTGAAGTTTGATAAATTGGAGGCATTACTGAACCATAAGCTGCATCATACTCTTGACCTCCATGTATTGTTTTAGTATTGAATTTCATATACTTAAATTTTTTCAATAAAGTTACAGTTTAATTCTGTCTACTCAAATGTAATAATTACCTTTATTATGAACTTAATAAAATTGTTCTATGCGATATAAATTTATAATATATACGCTTATTATTTCTTTATTCTCTCAAACGTGTAAAGAAGAAAAAGCACTTGAATTTAAAGAAATAAATATAACAACTGTTTCTAATAAAATTGTTGAAATTAATATTCCTGAAGCTCTTGGTGATTTGGAAATATCTAATGCTATTAATAATACCATAAATAAAGTCATTATTGCTTCATTGAATCCAAAAGAGGAGCCAAATTTATCTACAGGAACAGTTAGTAAAAGTATCGATTTTTTCAATAAAGAATATATTGATTTTAAAAAGGATTTCCCTGAAAGTGCTATGGAGTGGGACGCACAAATTGATGGTGAAATAATGTATCAGTCAGATGAAATTGTTTCAATAGCTTTAACATCTTATATGAATACTGGAGGTGCACATGGGAGTTTAGTAATTACTTTTTTAAATTTTGATGTTTATACAGGGATACAATTAAAAAACGAAGACTTATTTGAAGACTATTTAAGTTTTAAAGAAATAGCTAAAGATTATTTTAATGAAGAAATAGCTGATAAAAAGGACTTGTATTTTGAGCCTGATAATTTTAAATTACCCGAAAATATAGGTTTTAACTACGAAGGCGTTATTCTTCTATACAACACCTACGAGATTGCACCATATTCATCAGGAATAACAGAAATAAACATTCCTTGGAATGACTTAGACACTACTTTAAACTTTTTATAAAGACTTTTTTAAAGCTAAAATATATCCCAAATGGATGCCTTCATGAAAGTTATTAAAATCAATAGCTTCATCAACATTAGTTAATGTACTCTTTGTTGTAACAGTATATTCGTTATACGTTTGAAAAACTTTATTGTTGTAATCTTCTTTGGTTTTTTCAATCGTAGAAAACAATAGGCCTTTAATTAAATCTACTTCAGCATAAGTAACATCTCGTTCTGGTTTGGTTCCTTTTCGGTACATATCGACCATTTCTTGTGATAAAAGCATAGGAACTCCAGATAAACTATACACCAATAATTGTTGTGTTACAACTGTATGAGCAACGTTCCATATAATATTATTATTGAAACCTTTAGGTACTTTGTTTAGTTCTTCTAAACTAAAAGATTCTAAAAAAGATTTTAATAAATTTCTGTTTTTTAAAGTAACATCAAAAGCCCATTCCATGATTTTATTTTTTATTTAAAAGTAATTATTTTTCAATAAAAATGGGCGTTCTTTGTGCATAGAAATTAAGTTTAATTTAAATGTCAATCACTTTCGTGAGCATAAAATGAAAAAAGTCTATTACTTAAAAACGTGTAATACCTGTTTGCGAATTTTAAAGGAACTTAACCTGTCTTCAGAATTTACTTTACAAGACATTAAAAGTGAGTCGATTACAGTAAAGCAGCTTGAAGAGATGAAAGAACTTTCAGGATCTTATGAAGCCCTTTTTAGCAAACGAGCTAAGCTTTATAAAGAAATGGATTTAAAAAACCAATCTCTTAAAGAAATAGATTATAAACATTACATTTTAGATCATTATACATTTTTAAGTAGACCAGTAATTATATTCAATAATCAAATATTTATTGGAAATTCTAAAAAAACAATAGTACAAGCCAAACAAATGATTCATGGATAAAACCAGAATTTTTGCATTGATAGCTGTTTTTTTGGTTCAAGTTATCTATGGCTTCACATTTACATTTGCCAACGATGTTATTGATGGTGGCTTTATAAGACCTTTTGGTTTTATTTTTCTTCGTGTACTTGGAGCTGCTATTTTATTTTGGCTCTTAAGTCTCTTTACTCCAAAACAAAAAATTGACTCTAAAGACTACATCACATTTTTTTTAGCATCCATTTTTGGAATAGCTCTAAACATGCTCACTTTTTTTAAAGGTTTAGAGTTTACCACACCAATACACGCTTCAGTAATTATGACTGTTGTTCCTATAGTAGTACTTGTACTATCTGCACTTTTCTTAAAAGAAAGAATTACAGGATTAAAAATTACCGGAATTATTTTAGGGTTTTCTGGAGCTATTGTGTTATCCGTTTATGGTAAAGCAGCCCTTATTGGAGATAATATATTATTAGGTAATTTTTTGGTGTTTATTAATGCTGTTTCATATAGTATTTACCTCATTATTATTAAAAAGATAACTAGTAAATATCATCCATTTACATTTATAAAATGGTTGTTTTTGTTTGGATTAATATTGGTTTCTCCATTTGGATATAACGAATTTTCTCAAGTCGATTGGTCTTCATTTACGCCTTATATTTTATTCTCAGTGATATTTGTTGTTGTAGGAGCTACCTTTATTACATATTTATTAAACCCTTTAGCACTTAGACATTTAAAAGCATCAACAGTTAGTACATTTTTATATATTCAACCAGTAATTGCAAGTATTTTTGCATTGTTAATAGGAAGCGATACCATAAATACAGTGAAGCTTGTAGCTGCAACTTTAATATTTTCAGGTGTTTATCTAGTTACTAAAAGACCAAATTAAGCAGTTAGTAGAATTGATTTTTTAACAAAACACTCAGTTATCTTATCAGGATAGTGTTTTCTAAACCTCTAGTTTTACTTACCTTTGTTTAACAATATAAATAATTTATGATACACTCAATGACAGGTTATGGCAAATCTATTTTGCAATTACCTACTAAAAAAATTACTATTGAAATTAAATCTCTTAATAGTAAGAACCTAGATTTAAATGCCAGAATGCCTTCTATTTATAGAGAAAAGGAATTGAGTTTAAGAAAACTTATTGGGCGTAATTTAGAACGTGGTAAAATAGATTTTTCTATTTATGTTGAAATGACAGGAGAAGAAACCACAACTCAATTAAATAAAAGCGCTGTTAAACAATATATTAAACAATTAAAAGAAGTTGTAGATGGAGATGAAACCGAGCTTTTAAAAATGGCAGTCCGTTTCCCAGATGCTTTAAATACAGAGCGTGATGACATTGATGAAGATGAATGGCATACCATTTTAAACGAAGTAAAAGTGGCCCTGAAAAACATCGATACTTATAGATTAGATGAAGGAAAAGCTTTGGAAGCAGATTTTAGAATTAGATTAAATAATATTGAAGATTTACTTGGACAAGTAATTGCTATGGATCCGGAACGTATTGAAGGTGTTAGAGAGCGTTTACGTAAAGGAGTTGAAGAGCTTAAGGAAAAAGTTGACGAAAATAGATTTGAACAAGAGCTGATGTTTTATATTGAAAAATTTGATATCACTGAAGAAAAAGTACGTTTAAAAAATCATTTAGATTATTTTAATTCTGCATTAAGTTCAGAAGATTCTAATGGAAAAAAATTAGGATTCATTGGGCAAGAAATGGGAAGAGAAATAAACACCATAGGTTCTAAAAGTAATTATGCTCCTATGCAAAAACTAGTGGTTCAAATGAAAGACGAGTTGGAGAAAATTAAGGAACAATTATTGAATGTCCTTTAGCCAATAATCAACTTTTAAAGATTATTAAGGATAAGGTAGTCGAAATCTATTCAAAAAAATAAAATTAGTGACAAATAGCAATTCAAATAAAGGCAAACTCATTGTATTTTCTGCTCCTTCAGGATCTGGGAAAACAACCATTGTTAGACACCTTTTAAAACAAGAAAAATTAAATTTAGAATTTTCTATTTCTGCAACATCCAGAGAAAAAAGAGGTGATGAGATTCATGCAAAAGATTATTATTTTTTATCAGCCTCAGAATTTAAAAGTAAAATAAAGAGCGATGAATTTTTGGAATGGGAAGAAGTCTATCGCGATAATTTTTATGGTACATTAAAAACAGAAGTAGAACGTATTTGGGCAAAAGGCAAACATGTTATTTTCGATATTGATGTGTCTGGTGGCTTGCGTATAAAACGAAAATATCCAGACGAAACATTAGCAGTTTTTGTAAAACCACCTAGTATCGACGAGCTTAAAATAAGATTAAAAAAACGCAAGACAGAAAGTGCAGATAAAATAAATATGCGAATAGCTAAAGCATCAGCCGAACTTGCAACAGCGCCTTTGTTTGATGTGATTATTGAAAACGATAATTTAGAAAAAGCACTTTTAGAAGCCGAAACATTAGTTGGTAATTTTGTTGAAGATAAATTATAATTTATGAAAGTAGGACTCTACTTTGGTTCTTTTAATCCAATCCACATTGGTCATTTAGTTATTGCAAACCACATGGTAGAACATAGCAATTTGGATAAAGTTTGGTTTGTAGTAACACCACATAATCCGTTTAAAAGGAAAAGCTCATTGCTTGATAATTACCAACGGTTAGAAATGGTATATAGAGCAACTAAAGATTACGATACGTTAAGTCCAAGTGATATTGAATTTAATTTACCACAACCAAACTACACCATAAATACGCTAGTGTATTTAGAAGAAAAATTTCCAGATTACGAGTTTTGTTTAATTATGGGAGAAGACAATTTAAAGAGTTTTCATAAGTGGAAAAATTATGAATTGATTCTAAAAAATCATGATGTGTTTGTCTATCCACGTGTATCTGAAGGTAAGATAGAAACTCAGTTTGATGGACATAAAAAAATCCATCATGTTAAAGCACCAATCATGGAGTTGTCATCAACCTTTATTAGAAAATCTATTAAAGCAGGAAAAAAGGTCAAGCCTATGTTGCCAGAACATGTCTGGGAATATCTGGATGAAATGAATTTTTATAAATAAAAAAACGCCAACTTATCAGTTGGCGTTTTTTG
>Ga0209344_10004268_pt1 | contig 13249 bp, 10 predicted proteins | sample Cruoilmetagenom6_FD_187293 | JGI IMG/M metagenome (GOLD analysis project Ga0209344, IMG submission 187293) | Oil polluted marine microbial communities from Coal Oil Point, Santa Barbara, California, USA - Santa Barbara Oil Seep Sample 6 (SPAdes)... | ecosystem: Environmental > Aquatic > Marine...
CGACCCCGCACTCTCAAATCAGGGGCTTTGGTGGGAGGTGGGGGATTTGAACCCACGACCCCCTGGGTGTAAGCCAGGTGCTCTACCCCTGAGCTAACCTCCCAAACGGTTATCCGTTGGGACGGTCATACTAGATGTCAACGGGTCTTCTGTCAACCCTGTTGATTCGGTTGGAGATCTGTCGGGCTCCGGACAGCGGTTCAGCCCGGATTATCATGGGCAAGTCGTTCATTTCGAGCACATGAGATCTGGGTTTGGGCCACTTCTGGTGCTTTACAACAGAGACGGCGATGAACTAAGCTCGCGCCATGCAGGATTCGAATCAGACTTGGGCGTTCGGGCATTGGATTGCGCAGCGGGATCCGAGTTCGGCAAGGCTCCTTTGGACCGAGGGAGAGCTCGTTCTCGGGGTGCGACAAGGACGGATTCACAGCGCCGAGGGGTTGGATTCCAATGAACTGGCGGCCCGTCTTGGCTGCCAGGGTTCAGGCGAGGAAGATCTCCTCGCCGAGGCTCGGTACCTCGGTCAATCAGAGGGCATCCCCGAAACCCGCGCCATGGGCGCAGCCAAAGAGATCCTCCAGGAAGCGCTTCACCAGTGGCTCCTGGATCCCGACCGGCAGTTCATCATTGACGAATTGGAACCTCCCGCGGCTGACGGCGCCACTATTTCGATCACCCATGCGATCGTCGAGTTGGTTCTGGCGGATACCGAGCACAACGTGTACGCCTCGATTCTTCCCGACAGCGAGACCAAGCTCCAACGTTCGAAGGACTTTATCGAGCTCTACGCTCCGCTCCGGCTCACCGAAGAGGCGGACCTCATTGTCGCGAGTATCACCGCAAGCGCAACCGCAGCGAATATCGCTGCCGAGTCCTCGCACCATCCCGATGAGGTGGTTCGACTCGTCGCCGCTCTGGTGGCGACGGGAATTCTGGAAGCATCGGAACCGGTCATCCTCAGTGAAGATCTCGAGTGGCCCGGGACTGAGTTCGACGAGGAAGAATCCGCAAGGAAGAAGATCCCCGGTTGGATGATCGCCGCAGCGGCCGGGTTGCTTCTCATCGTCATCGTGATCATCGCTTTTGTCGTCATGCGTGGCGGCGGTGAGGACGAATCGGTGGTGGCGGGATCCGGCGACTGGGGCGTTGTCGTCGAGATGGGCTGCGAGCCGCAGGATCTCCAGCGAATGCTGCGTAAGCGAAACACTGAGCGTAAGGCACTGCGCACCGTCAAGGCCGACCCGACCAACGGCGACACCTGCTTCCGTCTCGTTTGGGGGAGTTTCCCGACCCGGGAGGTGGCCGAAGAAGCCGTAGGAGATATTCCGTCGGCCTTAGTCGAGGATGGTTTCCAACCTCATGTCATCGAGGTCACCACTACCGACGATGACGGTGCGACCGGGATCGAGGGTTAGCCGTGGTTGTCGACGAGAACTCGCCCTCCTTTGCCCGGCCGCTGCCGACCAGGATGGCAGGCCTTGCGGCCGATCAGTCGACGGGGACCCTGGTCATCGGTTCGGAAGAAGCCCGCCGTGAGATCTTCTTCGTCAATGGAGAGATTCGCGCGGCCCGATCCAACATCGAGGGTGAGATGCTCGGGATGTGGCTTGTCGACCGTCAGTGGATCACCGAAGAAGAACGAGCCCTGACCCTTCTCGCCCAGGGTGCCGACGAGATCGGAACCCTCGGCCATATCCTGGTCAAGCGGGGTTGTATCACCCAATCCGAACTCGAAGCCGAACTCCAGGAGCTGACGCTCGAGATCATCCGCCGCGCAGCCTCGGAAAAGATGCCTCGGTTCGGGTTCATGGGAGGCCAGGGCGACCCTCAACCGGATACCCTGCCCAACATTACGACTTCGCAGATCATCCTGACGGCGGCACGTGAATGCCGGGATCAGGTCGCCATGTGGGACCTCCTCGGTTCCTTCGACCAGAAGGTGAGCCTCCAGTTGAGCATCGAGAGCGTGCTCGGCCAACTCGAACTCACCCCGAGCGAGGGATTCATCCTGTCCCGCCTCGATGCCGCCAAGGATCTCTCGGCCCTCAAGCACCTCTCGACCATGCCCGAGCAGGAGGTGGTTTCCAGTCTCTACGCCCTGGTGGTGTCCGGAGTCGTCGCCATCGATGCCGCGGTTGGATCCGACGATCCGACGGTGGTTTCGGCCACGGACCCGGCCCCGGATCCGGATCCGGTCGAGCCGACTGTCGAGGAAGCGGCCGGCGTCGAGATCGATGTCGGCATCGACGAGAGCGAGTTTGAAGAACGCCACCGAGAAGAACGCCACCGGATCATCGAGTTGGCTCAGAAAGTTACGCGGATTGATCACTATCGGGCCCTCGGTCTCAAGCCGGGCGCCGGGACGGATCAAATCGAGAAGGCCCTCACTGTGATCCGAAAGCGCTATTCGCCAAAACGGGTGGATGAACCCCACCTTGTCGATCAGCGGGCGAATCTCTCCGCCATTGTCGATCGAGCCCGTGAGGCCTACGAGTTGCTGTCTGATCCCAAGGCCCGCCGACGCTACGACAAGGTTCTCACCTCGGTGGAAAAGGCCCAGGCGGAGACTCTCTCGACCAAACCCCGAACCGATCCTGCCGCTCGGGCGGCTCTGGTCAAGGCGAACATCGCACGTGCCGACCAGCTCATCGCGACGGGAGAGACCTATCTCGCGATTCAGCTTCTCGAGCAGGCCTGCTCCATGGAACCTCGACCGGAACAGCTGCTCAAACTGGCCAAGCTCCAGATGCGGAACCCGCTGTGGATCGGTCGGGCGCTCGATCGCCTGCGGATCGCAGTTGAGGTCGACCCCACCTTTGTTCAGGGTTGGATCGAGATCGCAAATTTTTGGAAGGCCCGTGGCCACACCGAGCGGCAGCGGAAAGCTCTCGAGCGGGCGGTCGGAGCCGATCCGTGGAGCGAAGCGGCGGCCGAGATGTACAAAAAGCTCGTCGGAGGCCGCGAACTCGAACGGCTGCTGCGCCGGGTTCGGTAGCCGGCCCGCCGCGGAGCCGCCCGGATGCCCATCCTCCTGGACGGTAACAATCTCCTTCATCGGATGCCGACGCCTCAGCGCAGTCGATCCGCGGTTCGAAAGCAGGTGCTCGAGATCACCCGGAACGAGACCATGTCCGTGACCGTGGTTTTTGACGGACCACCGCCCGCCGGCGCCCCGGTTCGCGAGAGTCTGGGCAAGGTCACCGTGCTGTATGCCGGCTCCCGGACCGCGGATGACGTCATCATCGGCATGCTGCCCGGAGGCGCCGGCGCCAAGCAGTTCTCCGTGGTCACCGATGACCGGGGGCTCGCCGATCGAGCGCGGGACCGCGGCGCCAAGGTCCGGCCCCTCGCCGAGTGGCAGGGGCGAAAGAGGCAGAAGCCGCGGCCGGGCAACTTCGAGTCCAAGCTCTCGAGCCACGACATCGCCGACTGGGAGAACTTCTTTGCCGGGGGTGAGCGGGACGAAGAGTAGCCTCGGACTTCCTGTTCAGATGTGCGTTGCCGACGAGGTTCTTTCGAGGCTCTCCCCGAGCGGATGCCAGGCACCTTTTCGTCGGACGAAAAGAGAGCCAGGCACCGCCACCGCACGCGTCCTCTCGCTTACCCGGAGCGCGAATGGAGACAGCAAGACATTCACGAATGTGGCCCTGATCGGACGTGCCGTCTCAAACGATTTTGGGAACCACCACCCAAGCTGAACTTTGCGCGTCTCCGGCCCAAGCATCGTTTGAGGGGGCACTCTCGGCCACTCACGATGGGAGCATCGGGTTCAGAAACGCCCCACAGGAATTGAAGAACGCCCCGTGTCGTTGCCGACACGGGGCGTGAAATCGTTCGCGTCTTCGAATCAGTCGATGTCGAAGCTCACACCCTGCGCCAGCGGCAACTCGGTGGACCAGTTGATGGTGCAGGTCTGGCGCCGCATGTAGGCCTTCCAGGAGTCTGAACCGGCTTCGCGACCACCGCCGGTTTCCTTTTCACCACCGAAGGCGCCGCCGATCTCGGCGCCGGAGGTACCGATGTTGACGTTGGCGATGCCGCAGTCGGAACCTTCATGTGACAGGAAACGCTCGGCGGAATACATGCTCGATGTGAAGATCGCCGATGACAGTCCCTGATCGACCGCGTTGTGGACCTCGACGACCTCATCGAGGGTGTCGTAGGTCATCACGTAGAGGATAGGTGCAAAGGTCTCGTCGCATGAAATCGGGATCTGACTCTTGAGTTTGACGATGGTTGGCTCGACGTAGTACCCCGGACGGTCGATCCGGTGGCCGCCGCAGACGATCTCGCCGCCCTGTTCGCCAACCTTCTCGAGAGCGTTCTCGTAGTCGGAGATGGCGCTTTCGTTGACCAGCGGGCCCATGAGGATACTGTCTTCGAGGGGGTCGCCGATGGTGATGCTGCCGTAGGCCTTGACCAGTTTGGCGATCACGCCGTCGGCAATCGACGAATGGAGGAAGAGCCGACGCAGGCTGGTGCAGCGCTGACCGGCGGTTCCCACCGCGGCAAAGAGGATCGCGCGCAGGGCGAGATCGAGATTGGCGTCGGGCTCGACGATGATGGCGTTGTTGCCGCCGAGTTCGAGGATGCTGCGGCCGAACCGTTTGGCGCAGGATTCAGAGACGTGCCGGCCCATCTTGGTCGAACCGGTGAAGGACACCAACGGAACCCGCGGGTCGTTGATCATGCGCTCGCCCACGACCGAGCCCGGTCCGATGGCGACGTTGAAGACACCGGTGAGCCCGTGCCGCTTCATCACCGTGTTGCAGATATTCTGCACCGCGACCGCGGTCAGCGGGGTGGACGACGAGGGCTTCCACACCGTGGTGTCGCCGCAGACGGCGGCCAGGGCCGCGTTCCAGGCCCAAACGGCGACCGGGAAGTTGAACGCGGAAATCACGCCCACCACTCCCAGCGGGTGCCACTGCTCGTACATGCGGTGGCGGGGTCGCTCGGACATCATGTTCGGACCGTAGAGCTGGCGAGAAAGCCCGACGGCGAAATCGCACATGTCGATCATCTCCTGAACTTCGCCGAGGCCCTCTGAGAGGATCTTGCCCATCTCGAGAGAGACCAGCCGGCCCAGGGGGTCCTTGAATTTACGCAGTTCGTTCCCGAGGTCGCGCACGACCTCGCCGCGCACGGGGGCGGGCACCATTCGCCATTCGGGGAAGTTGTCGGCAGCGGTCTGCACGACCTTTTCGTAGGCCGCTTCATCGGCCTGGACCACGGTGGCGATGGGCTCACCGGTGGTTGGGTTGACGCTGACGAGCTCGCGGCCGTCTGCGGAGGCGATCCACTCACCGGTGCAGGCGCCGGGGTTGGTTGCTTTGAGTCCGAGATCGTCGAGAATTTTCTGAACGTCGCTCATGTATTCCTCCCGCAGCCGGTTGCTGCGACGGGATTCTACTCTGAGATGGACGGGATGTGAAATCCCTCACCAATGCGGGCGAAATACGGCGGCGGCGTCCGGCTGCTACCATATCCGCATGGAAGGCCGAATCCTCATCATCGACGACGATCCCGGTGTGCGTCGCGTACTCGATCGAATCCTCAGCGGAGCCGGATATGAGGTCGAGCAGGCGACGGACGCGTTCCAAGCACTCGACCTGCTCGACTCGCGGCAGCCCGATGCGGCGCTGCTCGATATCAAGATGCCGGGGATGGACGGCTTTGGTTTGCTCGACAATCTCTCTCGCCGGGGCCTCGAGATCCCGGTGGTGATCCTCACCGGCCACGGTGATCAGTTCACCGCTCAGCAGTGCCTCGACGCCGGCGCCGCGGCCTATCTCACCAAGCCCCCCGATCGCGCTGATTTACTGCTCACCGTTCGTGGCGCGGTCGCCCAGGGCCGGGTGGCGAGGGAGCTCGACGGGGTGGACGAACCGCCGCCGTTGCTCGGTTCGAGTGACGCCATGGCTCGTCTGCGTGAGGAGATCACCCGCGCGGCGCCGACCCACGCCACGGTCCTCATCCTCGGCGAGTCCGGCACCGGCAAGGAACTGGTGGCTCGTCGTCTCCACCACCTGTCCGGAAGGGCGCGCAAACCTTTCATCCGGGTCAACTGTGCCGCCATACCCGAAGAACTCATCGAATCCGAGCTCTTCGGCCACGAAAAAGGGTCCTTCACCGGCGCCCACCAGCGCCAGGTGGGCAAGTTCGTCCAGGCTGACGGGGGGACCATCTTCCTCGACGAAGTCGGCGACATGAGCCTCAAGACCCAGGCCAAGGTCCTGCGGGTCCTTCAAGATGGTGAGGTCGAGCCCGTGGGCGCCGAACGGCCGTTCACCGTCAATGTCCGGGTCATCGCGGCCACCAACAAGGACCTGGCCGGTGGGGTTGCCGACGGGAGTTTTCGCGAGGACCTCTATTTCCGTCTGGCGGTTCTGGTGCTCAAGACGCCGCCGCTGCGTGAACACCCGGACGACATCGTGCCCCTGGTGGAGCACCTCACCGAGCAGTTCTGCACCGAGTACAGCCGCCGGCCGAAGAAGTGGAGCCGGGGTGCGCTGGCTCGGCTCTCCCGCCACCCTTGGCCGGGCAACGTCCGAGAACTCAAGAACGTCGTCGAGCGTGCGGTGATCATGGAGCTCGAGGACATCATCGAGGGGGTCGACCTCTTCGATGCCAGTTCGGCTGGGGACGAGCTCCAGCAACTGCTGTCGGCGCCCACCCTTCAGGAATTCCAGCGAGCCTCCGAGATTGCATTTCTACGCCACCACCTGACGGCCAACGGCTGGAACGTCGCCGCCACGGCGCGTGCCGTCGATACCCCTCGATCCAACCTCTACAAGAAGATGCAGGCCTATGGCATCTCAAGGGAGGACCAGTGAGCAACGCACTCGGCCTTGACGACTTCACCGCCTGCGGCTCGCATCAGCACGGGCACTTTCTGCTCTCCTCAGGCCTCCATTCCGGCGACTACCTGCAGTGCGCCCTCTATCTTGCCGAACCGAGTCGCGCGGCCCATGCCGGGGCTCTGCTCGCCGCGGCGATTTCCGGCGCGGTAGCCGAGATTGACCTGGTGGTTTCCCCCGCCATGGGTGGGCTCATCATCGGTCACGAGACCGCCCGCGCCCTCGGTCTTCCCTTTCTCTTCACCGAGCGCGCCGATGGAGAGATGGTGCTGCGACGTGGATTCGCGGTGGCTCCCGGCCAGCGGATCGTCATCGTCGAGGATGTGGTGACGACCGGGAAATCGACCCGCGAGGTCATCAAGATCCTCGAGGCCGACGGAGCCGTTGTGGTTGGTCTGGCCTCGATGGTCAACCGCTCAGGCAACCCGAACCCCTTCGAACCAAGACCCTACCGAGCGCTGCTCGAGGCGAGCTTTCCAACCTGGAGCGAGGACGAGTGCCCGCTCTGTGCCGAAGGCACACCCACCAACAAACCCGGTTCGCGACCGATCAAGAAGGCTTAGCGGCCGGGCGCGCTCGGGCGGATGTTTTCTGGTTGTCGTGACCCGTGTTTTGAAACACGAAGAACACAAAGATCCACAAAGAGACCACAAAGGTCGGATTATTGGCCCATCGCAAGGCCCGGTTCGCCTTCAGGGTCGGAGGGAGCCCGGGCCAAGAAATGTGATGCTTCGTGGACCCTTCGTCTTCCTTTGCGTTCTTTGTGTTTCAATGCGCCGCTTCGGCAACCACGATCGATGAGCCGCAGGCCAGCAGAGCCCTCAAGAACCGATTCGTCCTAGTGCCTCTGTGTTTCCGTGGTTGAGTTCGGCGTCGCCGCCGGGTCAGAATACCCGGGGAAAATCCGGTGCAAACCGGTACGGTTCACTCGAGATGAGCGCATCGGGATCGCCTCGCAGAACCTCCTCAGCAAGTTCGCCGATGGTCCGACCAACGAGGGGATGGACCCACTCGGGCACGAGTTCGGCGGCCGGGACCAGGGCAAAGGCCCGCTGGTGGAACCGAGGGTGGGGCAGATCGAGTTCGGGTCCGCGCCAGACGAGATCGCTGGCCATGAGGAGATCGAGATCGAGGACCCGGGGGCCCCATCGCTGCTCGGTTGAGCGGTCCCTTCCAGCTGCAGCCTCGAGGTCGCGACAGGTCTGAAGCAGGGCCGCCGGCGTTCCTTTCCAGCGGATCAGGGCGGCGGCGTTGCAATAGTCGGGTTGGTCCGGTCCAACGGGCCGCGTCCACCACAGGCGGGAGACGGAAACGACGTCTCCGCTCGAGGTGAATGTGGCGATCGCGGTTGCAAACGTCCTCGCCGGGTCGCCGAGATTCGCACCGAGGCCGATGAGCGCATGAAACATGACTGTGCATGATACAGATCACCAACTCACGGATCGAGAGTAACTAGTCTTGAGTGGGGGGCAGAACTGTACAAGGAGCGAGCGATGTCTATTCAATACGTGAAGTTGTCGGTTGTCGTGTCATTTTTGATTCTCGGAATCGGAGTCCTCCCGGCAGCGGCGAATGGATCTCCCGGCAGCACCGAGTGGGTTGAAGGATCCCTCCTCCTCGCCTGGGGCACCCCAGCTCCCGGTGAGACCCAGTTCAAGGCGATGGTTGCGAGTCTTCGACTCGATGACGGCTCGCGAGTCGGTCTCGAGATTGGTGAGGAACATCTGTCGGCCCTCGGGGGACCCATGGCAGCCTATGGGCGGCGGGTCCGGATCCAGGTGTCCGCCGATGGCGGCGATCTGGGCTCCTCCATCGTTCGTCCGTTGGCCATCGAGGCGGCGGACGGTGGCGCACCCGGCCCCGACCGTGCTGCCGGGTCGTACCCCTATGTTTCGCTCATGTGCAAGTTCTCCGATATTCCTCTGCCGTCGGAAGGCCTGAGCTATTTCCAGAACATGTACGGTAATACCTACCCCGGTCTCGACCACTACTGGCGGCGTCAGTCGTACAACATGGTCAACGTGGTGGGATCGACGGCAGCGGGGTGGTTCACCCTGCCCCACACCCAGGGGTACTACGAGGGTCTGATCAACGGCAGCAGCTACAGCACCATGTTGAGCGCGCTCTACGACGACTGCACCGGTGCGGCCTCCGGCAGCGTCAACGTCAGTAGCTACGCCGGCGTCAATTTGATGTTCAACGACACCTTCGGCCCCTACGCCTGGGGTGGTTGGGGAGGGGTCACATGGGAACCGCCCTGGGGTTGGCACAACGTTGCCGTCATCGGCCACGAGATGGGGCACGCCTTTGGTCTTCCGCACTCCAACAACGCCGATGGAGACTCGAGTCCCTATGACAATCCATGGGATGTGATGAGCGACTCCTGGGGCTATGCCGACCACGATTCCACCTACGGCACCGTCGGCAAACACACGATTACCTACCACAAGGACTCACTCGGCTGGATCCTCGCCGGCCGAAAGGCGGAAGTCTCCACCGATGGGTTCCATTCGTTCAATATCGACCACTTGACCCATGCAATGACGAGCAATCTCCACATGGTCAAGGTCCAGATTCCGGGGTCAACGGGTTTCTATACCATCGAGGTCCGTGACCAATACGGATACGACATCGGCCTGGCCGGTTTTGCGGTGATCATCCACGAGGTCAACCACGGACGCCAGGAGCCGGCATGGTTGGTGGATGTGGAGAACGTCAACAACGGCGCCGACGCCGGCGCCATGTGGCTGCCCGGCGAGTGCTTTGAGGACGTACCCAACGAGATCATCATCTGCGTCGAGTCGGTCACCACCGAGGGTTTCACGGTCGGTGTCGGATACGGTGACTGGTACATGATCTTCGAAGACGGATTCGATAGTGGGACCTCGACCGCCTGGAGCGCGGTTCTGAACTGATCCGAAAAAGCCCCGGATCGGCCACCCGGCAGCCACACAATCGCCGCTTCTCGTCTGCTACCCTGTCGGCATGCGCGAGAAGCTTCTTCGGCTGCTCAAGTTCGTCTCGATCGGGATCGTCGCCGGCGTGTTCGTGGGCGCCCTTGCCGGCTGGGTCGTGGCCCAGTTTCTGCACGTGCCGCAGGTCGATACTCTCGAGACATTCCGACCCGCCACAGCGACCCACGTCTATGCAGATGACGGGACGGAAATGGCTTCCTGGGCGGTGGAACAACGGGTCGAACTCAAACCCGAAGACATCCCCGACCACCTCAAGCAGGCCATCGTCGCCATCGAGGATGCTGATTTCTATAACCACGGCGGGGTTGATCCCCGGGCAGTGACCCGAGCCGTCTGGTACAGCCTGCGTGACCGCAAGTTCGGGTCTCGCGGTGGAGCGTCGACCCTGACCCAGCAGCTTGCCCTCAACCTCTTCCTCGAACGTGAGCGGACCGTCAGCCGTAAGGCGAAGGAAGCTCTGCTCGCCATCGATATCGAGAAACGCTTTTCCAAGGACCAGATCCTTACGATGTACGCCAACCAGGTCTTCTTCGGTCACGGCGCTTTTGGCGTCGAGGCCGCATCGCAGCTCTACTTCAACAAGACGGCGATGGAAATCTCGCTGGCCGAGGCGGCGCTGCTCGCCGGGATGATCCCGAGCGCCAACAATCTCTACAACCCCATCAAGCGACCCGAGAACGCCCTCGCCCGACGAAACAAGGTCCTCGACAGGATGCTCGAACAGGGCTATATCGATGCCGATCAGCACGCCGGTGCGGTCGCCGAACCCCTCGAGGTCGCGCTCCATCGCGACCGGGTGGCATCGGGGGCGTACTTCCTCGAGGCGGCGCGCAAGGAGATCGAACAGCGCTACGGCACCAATACGTTGTACAAGGAGGGTCTTCAGGTCCACCTCACCATGGACCCGTATCTCCAACAACTGGCTGAGAAATCTGTTCGTGAATGGCTGGTCAAGCTCGAGATGATCTATATCGGCTGGCGGCCGCCGCCCAACGTCCTCGAGACCGAAGGGATCGAGGACGTCGCGGAGTACGAACACCCGTCATGGCGGCAGCTCGAGCTCAAGCCGAGCGCCATGGTCCACGCGCTGGTGGTTGAAGTCGGTCGGCGGGAGGCGATGCTCAAGATCGGTGACCACCGCGCCCGCCTCGATATGGAGGCCGTCAAGTGGACCGGCGCCGTGTCCATGAAGCGGCTGCTCGATATCGGTGATCTGGTTTTTGTCCGTTTGCCCGAGGAGTTCCCCGAAGAACTCCCCGAGGATGCCGAAGCGGTGATCCCGGCGAAGCTGCTTCAGGAACCCGAGATCGAGGGCGCCCTGATCGCCATGGACAATCAAACCGGCGCCATCCGGGCCATGGTCGGGGGTTTCGACTTCGGGCGCTCGGAGTTCAACCGGGCGGTGCAGTCCACCCTCCAGTGCGGCTCGGCGTTCAAGCCCTTTGTGTATCTCACGGCCTTTCAACAGGGCTATTCGCCGGCAGACACCCTGTTCGATGGGCCCTTTCTACTACCGGACGGTACCGGTGAACTGACCTACTGTCCGAAGAACTACTACAACATTTACTACGGGATCACGACTCTGCGCAGAGCCCTCGAGCTCAGCTACAACGCGACGGCGGTCAAGCTGCAGCAGTTGGTTGGCTCCGAGCAGGTGGTGGAGACCGCCCGACGATTCGGCATCTCCACTGAGCTTCACCCTTATCCCTCGCTCGCCCTGGGTTCCCTCGGGGTTCGCCTCGTCGATCTGGTCCGCGCCTATTCGGCCATCGCCAATCTCGGTGAGCTGCCCGATCCCTACTTCATTTCCGAGGTCTATGATCGCGACAGTCGTCCCCTGGAGCGTTTCTATCCGCGCATCGAGCCCATCATGTCGGCCCCGGCGACGTATCTGGCCCTCCATGTGCTGCGGGGGGTCATTGAACGCGGGACCGGGCAATCGGCGCGTTGGCTCGATGCCAATCTCGCCGGCAAGACCGGCACCACCGATGACTATTCCGATGCCTGGTTTGTCGGGTTTTCTCCCCGGATGACCGTCGGGGTCTGGGTGGGTCGCGACCGCAAGGAAGCCATCGGAAAGAAGATGACCGGCGCCAAGGCGGCGCAGCCGATCTGGAACGAATTCATGAAGGGCTATCTCGACACCCTCGATGAGGCGACGCGGGCCGAGGACTTCTCGGTGCCGGCGGGGGTGGTTTTCACACCCGTCGATGCGTACACCGGCGAGCGGGCGGTGCCGCCGTGCAGCCACCAGACTTCGGTTGTGCTTGAGGCTTTCCTCGACGGTACCGAGCCGAGTGAGCCGTGTCGCGAGCAGGAGATCCCTCTGCGTGAGTTGCCATGGCCGTTCCAGCTTCCGTTCTACGAGCCCAAGCCGGGCGAGCCCATGCCGGACTCCATGTCCATGGCAGCCGCGGACGAGAGACTCAAACCGACGCCGACCGAGGCGGAAGCCGCCGCCATCGCCGCCGAGGAAGCGGCCGCGGCCGCCGCCGAAGCCGCAGGAACGCGCTAAGCCCCAAAACCGCAGCGAGGTTTTGAGGCTTAGCTCATACCTAAGAGCCAGTACCTCGACGAGTTGCGCCTAGCGGCGCAACTTGTCCATTTCGACCAGCCTCTGCTCCTGCCGCACCTTGACCAGGGTGCCGGCCGGGTAGTAGCCGCCGCGGAGGCTCGCGTTGGTATAGGTCACCGATCCCGGACCCATGACAACGCCGGGGTTCAACACGGTGTTGCATCCGGTCTTGCACTCATCGCCGAGCACCGCTCCGAACTTCCTCAGACCCGTCTTGATGACCTCGTCGCCGGCTCTGAATGTGACTTCACTGCCGATGTTCTTGACGTTGGAGCAGATGGTGCCGGCGCCGAGGTTGACATTGCGGCCGAGGATCGAGTCGCCGACATAGGCCTGGTGGGGCGCCTTTGCTCCGGGCAGTAACACCGACCCTTTGACCTCCGAGTGGGCGCCCACGAGCGAGCCCTCTGCGAGGATCACATTCTGACGAACATAGGCGCCGGTCCGGATCGACACGCCGCCTGAGATGATCGCCGGTCCGACAATGACCGCGCCTGGTTCCACCTTGCAGTCGGCGGCAATCGAGATCCGATCGCCGAGCAGGTGGACCCCGGCGGGAAGATCACAGGCGATGTCCCATTCTGTCCACGCTTCGAGGTAGGCAACGAGGCGTTGCCCCAGGGCGGTCCATACGGTCTCGTTTTCGGCAAAGAGATCGCGGTGGGCAAAACCTGTGAGATCAAAGAACGAACGTGGGGTGAAATCGATCATGCAAGGGCCTCTTCGGGTTCGGGGAGCATTCGTTTGACGACCACGACCGTTTGGTCGTCTTCGGGTGTGGTGCGCTGGGAGAAATCGGCGACCTCGGTGAAGATACGATCGACCACGGCCGGTGG
>Ga0209344_10004270_pt1 | contig 13242 bp, 12 predicted proteins | sample Cruoilmetagenom6_FD_187293 | JGI IMG/M metagenome (GOLD analysis project Ga0209344, IMG submission 187293) | Oil polluted marine microbial communities from Coal Oil Point, Santa Barbara, California, USA - Santa Barbara Oil Seep Sample 6 (SPAdes)... | ecosystem: Environmental > Aquatic > Marine...
TGACGAATAGCTATAAACCTTTCGTTTATTTGACCTGGGAAATTTTCAGACAAGACTTCAGCATCCGAAAAGTTTTTTACAAAGATAAATTGCTTTTTGCGAATGTATTCGATGTTAGGGTCTTCTTTGTCGAATCCCTTTGGAGCCGTCTTTAACTCTTCGCCAACTAATGCCCCCCAAAGTTTTTTAAATTCTTTGTCATCAATAATCGCTACTAATTCAGAAGTGTCTATCTCCCACTCTTTTCTAATTCGTAACAAATCGTTCTTTTCTGGATTCCAAAATCCTGTTGCAATAAAACTATTGCCAGGTTCTATCTGTAAATAATAGCCCCCACGTCTATGTTGACCTGCTCTAGAAAAAGAGGCGGAGAAATTATTTTTATAAGGAGTCTTATTCTTTGAAAAACGCACATCTCTATATATTCTAAATATTTTTAATTTTTCAATTTCATCATGTACCTTAAGTAATTCGAGTATATGATTAAAAAAGCCCTTTACTTTATCTTGCTCTGTTTGAAATGCCGGCTTATGTTTTGCAAACCAATCTCTATTATTGTTTTTTTTGAGTGTATTTAAAAATACTAAAGTACTTTTTGTAATATTCGTTTCTAACATACGACTTAACTCTTGTGATTTTAAGCTAAAGTTAACCATAAGATGAAAAGTACTTTTAGTTATTTGGTTAATTTTGGTGAATTAATGTAAATTTATGAACCATCGATCTATAATCGAGAAGATTAATACCCACAAAAAGCAACCTAACTTAAGATTCCGCTTAAAGAAGAATACGGAGAAATTCACCGATCTTCTTTTTTACACCCTGTTTGATATTGAAACACCAGTAGCGGATAGCTTGGACAAGCTAGAAAAACAATTTGATGAGCTAGTTGACCTTGCTTGTTGGGAGAGTGAAAAGCCATGTAAAAAGGTTTGGGAGAATTATGTAAAGAAATTACCTTTGGTTTTAGAAAGTTTAAATCTAGATGCAGAAGCCACTGTAAATTGCGATCCAGCCTCCTTATCAATAGAAGAAGTGTATATGGCCTACCCTGGTTTTTATGCAATTTCAGTGTATCGATTGGCGCATGAGCTTTACAGAACAGGTTTTCCATTGGTACCACGGTTAATGACAGAATACGCACATAGACAAACTGGTGTAGATATCAATCCTGGTGCACAAATAGGCAAGTCTTTTCATATTGATCACGGCACAGGAGTAGTTATTGGCGAAACTGCTATTATTAAGAACGATGTGAAAATTTATCAAGGCGTTACATTAGGCGGACTCTTTGTTGCAAAAAATCTACAGAAGACCAAACGTCATCCAACTATAGAAAATAATGTTACCATTTATGCCAATGCTACTATTTTAGGTGGAGACACTATTATCGGAGCTAATAGCATTATTGGTGGAAACGCATGGATTACAGCGTCGGTTCCTACTCTTTCTACTGTTTTTCACACACCTGAAATTAAAATAAAAACATTACCCCATGTCTAATTCTTTACTATCGCTTATTGGTAATACCCCATTGGTAAAATCAAGAGCTCTGAATATCAACCCTAACGTATCCTTATACTTTAAAATGGAAGGTCATAATCCTGGTGGAAGCGTAAAAGACCGTGCGGCCTATAATATGATCAAGTCAGGTTATGACAACGGCGATTTTACCGTAAACGATAAACTAATAGAAGCCACTAGTGGTAATACAGGTATTGCTTTGGCGATGATAGCTGGTGTTTATGGACTTGATATAGAATTGGTAATGCCAGAAAACTCAACTAAGGAACGTGTGCAGACCATGAGAGCTTATGGAGCAAAAGTAACTTTGACCTCTTCTGATGCCGGTATAGAAGGAGCCCGAGATTATGCCGAAAGTAAGGTTGCAAATGAAGGGTACTTCATGATGAATCAATTTGGGAACCCGAATAATTGGAAAGCACATTACGACACTACCGGACCTGAGATTTGGAATGGTACGAATGGTGAAATAACACACTTCGTATCCGCGATGGGAACCACAGGAACTATTATGGGCACCTCTACTTTTTTAAAGGAAAAGAACAGTAGTGTACAAATAGTGGGTGTACAGCCAAGCGATAATGCGAGTATACCCGGTATTCGCAAATGGCCGAAAGAATATTTACCGAAAATATTCGATGCCAAAAAAGTCGATCGTATCATGGAAGTAAACGAGATTGAAGCAAAAGCGATGGCAAGAAAATTGGCTGAAAAAGAGGGGATCTTCTCTGGTATGAGCAGCGGGGGCGCTGCAACCATTGCTTTTCGTTTGGCACAAGAACTAGACTATGGTGTTATTGTCTCTATTATATGTGATCGTGGTGACCGTTATCTTTCGTCCGACTTATATGATTAAAAATAAAATTAATACTATAAAAAAGAGCCGTAATAACGGCTCTTTTTTTATAAATATGTAGAAGAATTACTCTTCTAACAAAACAGTATCATTAAGCTTGCTATATTCTTGAACCAAGAATTCTAAATTTTCACCATGTTCATTGGTAAATATATACGTGGTTTTATCTTTCATCAACTTTTTACTCTTAAGACTAATGTTTTCGATAATATTAAGGTTATCCCCATCATTCATAGCCACTACTAATTCATCATTTTTAGAAACTAAAACAAAATCTTCAGGTGTTTTAGATTCATAACTAAAGACGATTTTTTCATCGAAAGCGTCATCTTCATCATTATCTATTTGTACGGTTTTAATAATAGTAGAAATACCGTCCACTACTCTATCTTGATTGATTTTACCTTTGTCTTCCTTGTCTCTTTCAACCGTATTCAAACGCTTCGTTGTAATCTCTACCGTATTCTTAATAAGTTTTTTTCCATCATTTACAGTATATGATTTGGATATTTTTGTATTTAACACTTCTTGATTTTTCTCTTGCGCAACTAACGTTCCAGATATAAGTAGAAACCCGACGGTCAATTTATAAATTGCTTTCATTTTTATGTAAATTTTTAATTTATTAGATATAAGTAAGTTATAAGAAAAGTAACATCCCCAGTAATCCATATAAATTAAACTTTAATGGGATAAATATTAAATATATCGGATTTAGCAATAGCAATCTGTTCAAAATGAAGGTTTACAACCATTTTTTCTTTTTAAAATAAATCAACATTCCTATAAACAGAAGAATCATAAGTGCCCAAACTACGTAGTAGCTATATTTATAGTGAAGTTCAGGCATGTGGTCAAAGTTCATCCCATATATACCTGCAATAAAAGTTAAAGGAATAAAAATAGAAGCCATTATGGTCAGAACTTTCATGACCTCGTTCATTTTATTGCTCATGTTGCTCATATACATTTCCATTAAACTCATAGACATCTCTCTATATATCTGTAAGCTCTCATTTATTTCAATAGTATGATCTAAAACATCACGTAAGAATAGTTTCGTGTCTTTTTTAATAAGCGGATTTTCGGTATCGATAAGTCTACTGATTAATTCCTTGACCGGAAATATCCACCTTCTAATCTTTAAGATTTCTTTCTTTAACTGCTGAATGTGCTGAGCAACTATAGGTTCAGGATTTTGATATACCTCTTCTTCAAGAGTTTCAATTCTATTATTTAAATTCTCTATGGCCAAAAAATAGTTGTCTACGATGGCATCTAGTAACGCAAAGAACAAATAATCTGCACCTCTTGTTCTAATTCGACCTAGCTTGCTTGTAATTCGTTCTCTAACTCCATTAAAAACATCTGCTTTTACTTCTTGAAATACTAACACTGTATTCTCATGTAAAATAACGGCAACATGTTCTCCCACTATTTCGTCTTCCTCAGAAATATATAACATACGAAATATGCCGAAAATATAATTTTCATATTCATCAATTTTAGGTCGTTGATCTGTATTAACAATATCTTCTAATACTAATGGGTTCAAATTAAAATGCCTGCCTAATTGTTCTATAAAAGGCTCATCGGAAATGCCGACTACATTGATCCATGAAGTATAATCTGCTCGTTCTTCTTTGAAAAATTGTTCTAAACTTGAAAACTTTTTGGTTTCAAAACCTTCAAGATTATAAGTTGTACTATAAATAACACTATCACTTCGCTCCTTATCACCCATATAACTAATGGTTCCCGGTGCTTTACCTAACTTATTCTGCTGGCGAGATTTCTTTTTTTTTCGCTTAGAAAAGTTGAGCTTATTATTTACGACCATGTATTATTTTTTATAAATATATTAAATATGCACTTTAGTTATTGAAATACAGTTGGTTTAAAATTAACCCTGAACCAGGCGCTATGGTTGTTAATTTAAGTTTAGAGCCTTTTTTTAAAGACGACTTAATATCGTTTAGGGTCAGCTCATTTTTACCAAGTTGAACCAAAGATCCCATAATCATTCGAATCTGATACCTAATGAATCCCTCTCCTTTTATTTTTAAAATATAGCTATGCTCCGGAAAAAAATTAGCTGTCAATATATCATTTGTAACAATACTACATGATTCAATTTTTCTAACTGTTTTGGTATTAGGTTTTATGGCAGCCGTATAAACCGTGAAATCATGCGTACCAGAAAATAAATCGGCACCTTTCTTCATGGCATTTATATTTAGGTTATCCATATAATTAGCAATGAAAGGAGCACTAAAAGGATGATTTTTAGACCCGAAAGAAAAAAAGTAGTGATACTCTTTGGTCTTACTATCCTTAATAATATTAAAATCTTGGGGAACGGGTTCTATAGAAAGTATCCTTATATCCGTGGGTAAATTTTTATTGAAATTTAGAATGAAGTCATCAAAACACTCTATTTCATCTTCTGCAAATAACTCAAAAGCACCATTTAAAGAAGAAACTTTTGCATCTGTTCTGCCAGCTCCTAAAATTTTAAAAACTCTATCAGGGTATATAAACTCAAATGTTTTGCTCAACATACCGGCTATGGTACGAAGCTTGGGCTGCACCTGCCATCCATTAAATCTAAACCCTAAATACTGTAGTCGTACCAAATAGCAATAACGCTGTTTCTTCATAACTGTAAAAGTAATTACAATTAATAAATGATGTATATGTAATCTGGACCGCATTATCTTATTCTAAATATCGTTGAAAACCAAAAAAGATTTTCACTATATTTCCATAAAATAACGCAGACTACACATAGCACCGCGTTACCCAACATAAAAAAAACATCGAGAATGATACGAAATTATTGGAATGAAGAATGGAGAGAAATTGAATTTGACGACAAGATTTCCGAAAAAGAAAAATTTAAAATATCAAATCATGGCAGAATTATAAACTGCAAAACGGACGAGGAATTTATTGTTAAGCAGTATTTTATAAACGGATATCAGAATTTACCTCTTAAACAAAAAAAGAACGGAAAACAAACAAGCAGATATGTTCACAAACTTGTTGCGGAACATTTTCTGGAAAAAAATAACGGAATCTGCGTTATTCATTTGAATTATGACAAAACCGACAATCGTATTGAAAACCTAAAATGGGCTACCAAAAGAGAAAAGGAACTTCATCAATTTAACAATCCAAATTGGGAAGGAATTGTTAAAAGAAGAAGTAAAAATATTGGTAAATTAAACGAAGGAAAAGTAAAAATTATTAAACGCCAATTAAAGAATAATAGAACTAGAATTAATATGATTGCAAAACGTTTTGGAGTATCTCATACGCAAATTAATAGAATAAAAACAGGAGAAAATTGGAGTTCTGTATCGGAATAAAAACGTTGGATAACAACGCTATGACAGGTTACATAAATATTGTAGGATAAGGGAATATTTGCCAAAAACGACGCTTAACGGAAGAAAACAACCCAACATTTCAGGTCGCTATATGTAATCTAGACCACTTTACCTGTTATTTACCCAAATCAATGAAGAGAATTTTTACAACAATCTTTTTTTTTACTTTTATATTTTTTGGATTTGCTCAAAATGGAAAATTACTGTCAAAAAAGTTGGTAGATCTTTCAAAAATACCCATTTGGAATAGGATTTCACAAGATAATGAATTGAAGACAAATTTTGAATATTTAAAAAAACTGGACTTCTACTACATTACTTACCAAAGTGACAGCTTAAAAGTTAGAGGTTTATTAATTGAACCAAAAAATCAAGGGAAATATCCAGTAGTGATTTTTAATCGTGGAGGAAACAGAGATTTTGGAAGATTAACCGTTGCTACAATGATAATGTACACTTCTAAATTAGCTGAACAGGGTTATGCAATAATCGGAAGTAACTATCGAGAAAAAGATGAATTTGGAGGAGCGGAAATTAATGATGTGTTGAATTTGACCGAAACAGTTAAAGAAATTGAAAAAGCTGATTCGAATTGTATCGGAATGTTTGGATGGTCGAGAGGTGGAATGATGACGTATTTGGCTCTTCAGAAATCGGAAAAAATAAAAACAGCTATTGTCGGAAATGGACCAACCGATTTATTTGGATTAATTTCTGACCGACCAGCAATGGAAACTAAAGTTATTTTGGAATGTGTTCCACATTATATAAAAAATAAAGAATCTGAATTAAAAAAACGTTCTGTAATTTATTGGGCCAACGAATTAGATAAGAATAGTAGTCTTTTAATTCTGTGCGCAACTAATGACAAAAGGGTAAATCCTGAGCAAGCTGACAAGATTAGAAGCAAATTAAATGAATTGAAATATGATTTTGAGTTAAGGAAGTTTAAGACAGACCATTACTTTTCAGAATACAAAATAGAATTAAACGAATTGGTTATAGATTGGTTTAACAAGCGATTAAAAAACTGAACCACTATGGACTTTGAGTCCATAGTGGTTCAGTTTTTTATCTAGTATTCTTATAGAATTTTGATTTAAGATTAGGGATTTAAACAACAAAGTATACCGTTTATCGAATTGTTTAAAATAAACCAAAAACATACCCTTTCTTGAAACAAAACTATGGTTCGCTTAAGACCATGAAAACTATTTCTATGAACTATATCAAAGGTATATTTACTTGGAATCGTACTTTAATTGTATCAATCGTAGTACTACTTATACTGAATATTTTTAGTTTCTATGGTTTATACACCAATAAGTTTTATTTCTTTAAAGCTGAAAATTATATCTTTCCGATATTGTCTCTTGTACATTTGATATTTCTATACGTGCTTTGGTTTAAAATAAACGAGGATGAGTTAAGTGATCCACCAATGAGGACATTAGAATATATTTTATATATAATTTCTTTAGTTTACATCTATAAATTGGTAGATACTATAATTATATTATTTAGCTATACTGAATTTGAAAATCATTTGATTCCAGATACTTTTTTACCTCTTGGATTCTTTATTTTAATGTTATATGCCATTTTAATATTGGTAACATTTTTAGCTGTAGTTTACCGAAAAGAAATAGTTGGCACTTATTTATTTGATAACATGAATCAACATGTTGATCACTGGAAGTAAATTTAAAATCCTATTATACAAGAATCTCGGTAAACGTTTATCGAGATTTATTATTATTTAAAGTTGAAGTTTGTCGATCACATTGAGCTAGATATATTTTAGAAATAGTATTAATATTCGAATTCCCTATAGTTATATTCTTAAAATTAGCTATAGGCTAAATTACCTAGTACCAAGCTGTTTACTCACCAATGTGATTTTTTTTTTAATTCTTAATCCACCATGAAACGTATATTAATAATTGAAGATAATCTTGAAATCATTAAATTATTAAACTTCACCTTTCTTAGGTAAGCTACGAAACAACTATGTCTATAGTGGAAATGAGAGATTTCAATTTGCTTTCGATATAAGTTTAATAAAAAGATAATGGCATGATAAATAACAAAAAAACATTGAATCCGAAACTGATCAAAAACTATGGATAACCTGAAACCAATAAATATTACTGATACCCTAAACAGAATACCATTACAATAAATTTAATTTTACTGTAAAAAGAGAAAGCCCTATTCATTACGAACAGGGCTTTTTTAATTCTAAATATCTTTTAAGAAACTACTATAGAGGTCTTTGAACTCAAAACCATCTGTAAATCGTTGTTTATTCAGTTTTTTGTAAGAGACCAAACCCCATAACAACAGTTCTTTTAAAAAGTACACATCTTTCACATTATATTCTGACTGATGATTTTCAAGTAATTGATTCAATGCGGGAATACCATTTAAAGCACGTTTATATTCCTCATCGGTAAAATCGTCCATCAATTCAAAACCTTCCCCTTGAAAAAACCAATGTAACAATTCATCATAAACGGTTTCTTCATCTTTACGTTCTAACTTATTTATTTTTGGAAAATACTTAGGGAACAACGTTTTAACGGCGTCATCGATTAAAATTCCGGCAACACCATCTGCTCCCTCCTGCTCTCCTTCGTACACCAATTCTATTTTACCGGTTATTGCAGGAATAATTCCCAAGAAATCACTTAAACGAACCATGGTATGGTCGCCACCGTTTAATAAAGATCTACGCTCTGCAGTACTTAACAAATTTTCAAAAGCTGTAATACTCGTACGTGCACTTACACCACTTTTAGCATCTACATATTCACTTTCACGGGCTTCAAATATGATTTGCTCTAACAAATCTTTTGCTAAGTCTGGCACATAAACAGCATCTGTTTGGCGTGAATCTAATTTTGACTCTTGTTCTGTAATTTTTCTGGCAATTTCAATATCATCTGGGTAGTGCGTTAAAATCTGAGATCCAATTCTATCTTTTAACGGAGTTACAATACTACCTCTATTGGTATAATCTTCTGGGTTTGCAGTGAATACGAATTGAATATCTAACGGTAATCGTAATTTGAATCCACGAATTTGAATATCACCTTCTTCTAGTATATTAAATAAGGACACCTGAATACGTGCCTGTAAATCTGGTAGTTCATTGATGACAAAAATACAACGGTTGGCACGCGGAATCATTCCGAAATGTATTACTCTATCATCTGCGTAAGATAATTTTAGATTTGCTGCTTTTATAGGATCCACATCCCCGATTAAATCAGCTACCGTTACATCTGGTGTAGCTAATTTCTCAGCAAAACGTTGATCTTTATGCATCCATGAAATAGGTGTATCATCACCTTTTTCTTTAATCAATTCCACTGCATACCTGGACATCGGCTTCATTGGGTCATCATTGATTTCAGAACCTTCTATTACCGGAATGTATTCATCCAATAAATTGACCATTAAGTGCGCTAAACGAGTTTTTGCCTGACCACGGAGTCCTAATAGGTTAATATTATGACGTGAAAGAATGGCACGTTCCAACTCTGGAATTACAGAGTCTTCGTAACCCCAAACACCTGTAAAAACGTCTTCTCCTTTTTTAATTTTTTCAATAAGATTGTCTCGCAACTCATCTTTTATACTCTTAGTCTGGTATCCCCCTGCTTTTAACTCTCCTAGTGTATGTATCTTTTTATAATCTAATTTCATAAATTCTCTTAGTCTTATTTCAACCTTTTTTTTCTATTCGCTTCGTAATCTTCAAATATCATTTCCCCTAATCCTTTTAATCCTGTGAAAAATGCCTTGCCTTTATTTGCTTCTGTAAAATGACGAATAAACTGCATTAAATATGGGTCTTGTGCGATCATAAACGTCGTGATAGGAATATGCAATTTACGTGCCTGACGTGCCATATTGTAACACTTCTCAACTATAAAATCGTCTAAACCTATACTATTCTTATAATACGTACCATCTGGCATGCGCAAACAACTGGGCTTACCATCGGTAATCATAAAAATCTGTTTATTGGTATTTCGTTTTCTACGCAACATATCCATAGCCAATTGTAAACCCGCTACGGTATTGGTATGATAAGGTCCCACTTTTAAATATGGCAAGTTTTTAATAGGTATTGGCCAGGCATCGTTTCCGAAAACTAAAATATCCAACGTATCCTTAGGATACCTTGTCGTTATTAATTCAGCCAAAGCCATAGCTACTTTTTTGGCAGGTGTAATACGGTCTTCGCCATACAAAATCATACTATGACTTATATCGATCATAAGAATAGTACTCATTTGCGCTTTGTGTTGGGTATCCTCTACCACTAAATCATCTTCGCTCAACTGAAAACTACCAACTCCGTGATTAATTTGAGCGTTTTTAATACTTTCGGTCATAGATATGTTTTCGAGACTATCACCATAACGGTATTCTCTTAAGTCTCCCGTATGCTCATCACCTTGACCAGACTTACCTGTTTTATGATTACCAGCACCATTTCTTTTTAATTTACCGAAAATTTGGTCTAAAGCCCGTTGACGTATAACACGTTCCATTTTTGCGGTAATGGAAATATCACCACCACCAGAACCTTCTTTACCCTCTTGACCGTTATCATCACCGCCATCCTTAAACTCTTCCTGAATATAACCTTTCGCCTTTAAATCTTCTATAAAGTCCTCAATGGTGTACTCTTTAGTAGTGAGTTCATATTCCTTATCCAATTCACGTAACCAATCTATAGCTTCTTCAAAATCGCCAGAAGTATGCGTAATGAGCTCTTGAAAAATATCAAATAGCTTATCAAAAATCGATTGTTCGGGTGCTTCGTAAGCTTCAAAGCGGAACCCTTTTCTTTCATTCATAGCCATAGTATAAAATTAACACTTTTACACTTGATGCCCGTGCTATTTAAGAAATGTTAACTTAATTTGGTTGTTAGTGCTGGGACTATTCACTTTTCGATATATGCTTGACGCTTTTCGCTTAGCGTTCAGTGCTTTACGTATAGCACTGATAAGTATCGTCATCGCGAGAAGCTTTTCAGCGACGAAGCAACTTGTTTGTTTCGTGTTTTTATTGCGCAGATTGCTTTGCTATACTTTTAATGCACTATACATTTTTACGTTTTACTTTTTATTTAAATATAGTAACTTCGTCTACGCTCAGCTACCGAAATAAAACAAATAAAATAAGAATATCAACAAACAACTAGCACCCATCAACCAATTTAAAGGCTTTCTAAGCACTCCGCCCATTTGGGAGCATATGCAGTTTGGTATGGAACAATTTAAATTTCCTGAGCTAGATGTAAACAGTTTTATCCCAAATACAATTCCAAAAAACTTACGCTTAGGGCATCAAATAGAATATGTTTGTAAGCAGTTACTTGATGCAAGTGAGAAATATGAGGTATTACTTCATAATATACCTATACAGAAAGAAAAACAGACTATTGGAGAAATAGATTTCATTATTCAAGAAATCGCAACGCAACAACTTGTACATGTAGAACTAACCTATAAATTCTACATTATCGACACAGAAATCAAGGACCCTATTCTTCAACTGATCGGACCTAATAGATGTGATGCATTTAATGTTAAACTAGCGAAGATAAAGAACGATCAATTTTCTTTGATACATACCGATATTGGACGTACAACGCTTTTAAAAAAAGGAATTAACACTTCAAATATTCAACAACAGGTTTGTTATAAAGCCCAGTTGTTTCAACCCTATAAAAGTTTACTCCTAGATATTCAACCATTAAATTCCCATTGTATTGTGGGCTATTGGCTACGAATAACAGAGTTTAATTCTGCTGAATTTAGACATCAAAAATTTTATGTTCCAAGTAAAAGTGAATGGGTTTTAGACCCTATAAAAGCCGTAGAATGGGTTACTCACGATGCTGCTTCTATAGCAATAGAAGAATGTATACAACATCAAAGATCTCCCATGTTATGGATGAAGAAAAGTGAAACCAAACTCGAAAAGTTTTTTGTGGTTTATTGGTGAATTCAAGCTATTATAAAAAGTAGGAAGCCATTTGTTTATAATCGTTGAAAAATAGGTTTTCTATTAAGTATGAATTAGATTACTTTCAAAATAGAAATATGTGAGTAGCCGTACGCATATTCATATATTAGCGATAAGCTGTAAAGAAACGAATATAGATAATTCTTTTTTTTCTTACAGTTCAAATATAAACTTTGATAGATTAAAACTAGTCCCTTTAGTTTGCATATTTCCCTTCTGCATAAGCTGATAAAATACTACTATTTGGTGTTTTACAATTCTGTGGAAAATCATAGAAATAAATACAATTGGGCAATCCGTTTTCAAAAGTAATACGAACAGAACCCTTACTATTTCCACTAAATCCAGAAAAACTATAATTGGCACTTAGTCCTCTTGGTCTACCTTCGCTATCACGAGATAAAGTAGTTACACCAGAAATGCTGCCAGCAGTATACCTATTAAAAGACCATGTTTTAGACTGGTCGTATACTAAATCATCAATCAACTTATTAAAGTTCTGAGTACCTGATGGACCACCAGATTTCTTCATTGTAGTATACTTACTGACCTTTTCCATTCTAATAGCCGGCTTATTCAGAGCAAACAACCTTAAATTTTTTTCGAAACGTTTTAAACCTGGACTATTACAAGCATTGAGCTTAAAAATTTTAACCATATCACCTTTTAATCCGTTGGTTTTATGTATCATATCTACTGAGTTGCCCATACTGTTTGGATCGGTAATCATTTGCATCATCGTACTTAATCCTTTTGATCTTTGTATTTGATCTATTTCGGCAAAAGCCTCATATAATTCTGGTTTAGCATAAAGTCCGCTTCCCACCCAAACATATTTCACACACACCCTACTAATCACATCTCCCCATCCGTTTTTTGTAACCTCTTCTGTGGCACATTCTTCGTTCATAATCTCCACTTTATCAACAGGTAAATAACCAGAACATTGTCCTCCAAAGGCACGTAAATATTGGTTAAATATTAATAAAAACTGCATGTCTTCCCTATTCACATCCAACTCTTCAAAATGCCCTCGAAATATATAATCATAAAACTCGGCGTAGTAGAGTCCGTCTGTATTTAACTCCAATAGTTCCGAATCAACTTCTTCAGTTAAGCTAAGGTTAGATATATAAAAAAATGAGGTGAAAAGTAGCCAAACAAGACCTAAAAAGCATACTCTAAATAAAATAGCAGGTGTTTTCATAGTTCATTGGTTATTATAAAATGAAATAGTCTGAGAGAGTGATAAATATATACAAAAATTCAATCGAAGAACAGTTTTTAATATTGAAGTCATCTTGACTTTTTAAGTTTATAAAATTTCTTTAACCCGATTACAATAAAAGCAAGAAAATTAAATCCTTTCCAGCTTGTTATTGTTGTGTCAAAACGATTTAAAATAGAACGAAAACTATC
>Ga0209344_10004272_pt1 | contig 13239 bp, 14 predicted proteins | sample Cruoilmetagenom6_FD_187293 | JGI IMG/M metagenome (GOLD analysis project Ga0209344, IMG submission 187293) | Oil polluted marine microbial communities from Coal Oil Point, Santa Barbara, California, USA - Santa Barbara Oil Seep Sample 6 (SPAdes)... | ecosystem: Environmental > Aquatic > Marine...
CAAGCCACTTTCGCAATGCAACAGGGCTGCCGGCTGAAAATCACCTCACGACAGCCAGAGATCTCGCGACTCTAGCGCAAGCGATCGTCAATGAGTTTCCGGAGTACTACAAATGGCATTCAGTGAGAGAATTCACGTTCAACGACATCAAACAAAGCAATCGCAACTCCTTGCTATGGCGTGACGATTCTGTTGATGGACTCAAGACCGGCCATACGGATGATGCCGGCTACTGTTTGGTCGCTTCTGCCGAGCGCGATGGGATGCGTATCGTTTCGGTCGTTTTGGGCACCTCAAGCACCAAGTCGCGTGCCGACGGCAGTCAGGCGTTGATCAACTACGGCTTCCGGTTTTTCGAAACACGACTGCTCTTTAAGGCCGGCGAAGAAATTTCTAACGCCCGTGTATGGAAGTCGGCCAATCTAACGTCAAGTCTGGGCGTACTGGAAGACCTTTACATTACGGTTCGTCGTGGCGCCTATGAAAACCTGGAATCCAAACTCGACATACCGGCAATTGTCACAGCGCCCATTGCAGCCGGGCAACCGCTTGCTGACTTGAGTATCAGCCTCGAGGGCGAAGAGCTTCTCAAGACGCCCTTGCGCGCCCTGGAAGATAATCCTGAAGGGTCTTTCTGGCAGCGCAGCAAAGACAGTGTGAGCCTCTGGTTCGAGTAACATGAGTGAAGAATCCGTCATAGAGTTCCCGTGTGAATTCCCTATCAAGATGATGGGCCGCGACACACCGGAGTTCCATACCACCGCCAGAGCACTGATCGAAGGTCACGTGGGTCCCGTTATCGAGGACGCCATTCAGACCAATCAGAGTGGTAAGGGAAATTTCGTATCTATCACGATCACGGTGACAGCCACCAGCCAGCAGCAGCTCGATGGCATTTACCGTGATGTATCCAGCCATGACGACGTACTGATGGCACTATGAAAACCGTATTTCGCGGCCGACAGGACTATATTCCGATATGGCGCGAGATGCAGGAGTTCACCGATACCCGCGACGAAAACACGGCGGATGAAGTCTGGTTTGTCGAACACCCGCCTGTGTTTACAATGGGTTTGAACGCAAGCGATGAACATCTACTTGCGCCAGGTGACATACCGGTCGTACAGATCGACCGCGGTGGCCAGGTTACATTTCACGGCCCGGGTCAATTGATGGTCTACCCCCTGATCGATATTCGCCGTTCGAATATCGGCGTCAGAAACCTTGTCACCGCGCTCGAACAAAGCGTCGTCGACCTCGCGGCTGAGTTCGATGTTGAGGCGATCGCTCGCGCGGATGCACCCGGCGTTTATGTCGCTGGTGACAAGCTGGCTAGCGTGGGACTCCGAATTCGACGTGGCGCGAGTTACCACGGCATGGCATTGAACGTCGACATTGATCTGGAACCATTCACGAGAATAAATCCCTGCGGCTACGCAGAACTTCAAATGACAGACCTACACCGTTTGGGCGTGAAGCTGAGCCTCGAGAAATGCGCTAAACAACTGCTACCGCATTTTCTGCGACATATCGAACTAGAGTAAAGCAGAGGAACGCAGCCTACGAAGTTATAGCGCCTCTACGGACTAGCCTTCGCGCAGCTCCTGCAGCTTCATCTCAGCTTCATCCTCAAGCTGAAAAAAATGGTCGACGGCACAGCCATTGACCAAGTCGAACGGTGCCCGAATTGTCAGCGAGCCCTTGTTTCCCTTCGCTTGCAAGTGGACTCTTGAATGTGCTTGAAGCCCACGACAACGGCGTCGAAACTGAACGAGATACTGATCGTTTCTCGCTGTAATCAAACCATAACTGTCGTTCACATAAACAAGGCGAATAGGATGCAAAGCGACAATGGTGTCAACGGGCTCAAGATTGTTGGCTACGACGAGCGCCTCGACCCTCTCATCGGACGGGATCAAATACGCGTCGGCACACGCCGAACAAAGAACGGCGATAACTAGAACAGCAAGAATATTTCGCATTTCGGTGTCTCACAGCGGCCACTGGCGTTAAATAATAGCACCCATCGGGATTAGCGGGTTTCTGACCCGGGTCCTGCGAGTCTCAATGCCTCCTAGTTGACGATCCAATGTGCACCCAGGATCAACACCGGCAAGATAAGGATGAGATCGGTAATGCTCTGTGCCAGCGACGGTTGCTACGACCAGTGCAAAAGTGATCGAAACAAACCGGAGAATCGTTCTGCTCACGAACTCTGCCTTGCATCGCATGCAGAGAGGCGTTCAGGCGTCCCCACATCCGCCCAATGACCTTGATACAGCGACCCACCTAACAGTCCAGCATCAGCTGCTTCGCGCAACATTGGCACGATCGAAAATCGACCCGCTTCGCAGCCCGCGAAAAACTCGGGCCGGTATACGGCTATTCCACTGAAGGTCAACGACTGCGAATCACAATTTCGGATGCGGCCGTCTTCGATATCGAAATCACCGCCATCTCGATACGATGGCGAAGGCACTAGGCACAGGTGTCCCATATCATCATTGGCTAAGGACACATTCGAAACTGGCATATCCGTATGGACGTCAGCATTGACAACGAGAAAAGGCTCATCGCCAAGTAGCGCCAAGGCTTTGTGTATGCCACCGCCCGTTTCGAGAACGTCATCTGCCTCATCACTGTAGACAACGTTCAGATCATAATTGGAGCCTGAGCCGATTCGCGCAACGATTTTTTCGCCCAACCAGCCCAGATTGATGACCACGTCTTCGATTCCCGCACGCCTGATGTTTTTCAGGTGTCGCTCAAGCAGACTTTCTCCATGAACCTCCACCAGAGATTTTGGCGTCGTATCTGTCAATGGCCGCAATCGCTCACCGCGCCCCGCTGCGAGGATCATTGCCTTCATTCTGCGTCGCCCCAAACCGGCAAGATTCTTGCCTTGATTAGCGGCACCAGAAATTGCAAGCAATCGTAGCGATCACCGAGCTCAACGATGTACGCGAGCGTGCGTGGCACATCGTTCAAATACCTCGCTTTGCCGTCACGGTGATTTAGCCGGCAGAAAATACCAGCGGCCTTCAGTTGACGTTGCACGCCCATCAATTCAAAGTGCCGCATGAATTGCTCTGCATTGATATGCGTACGTGTGCCGTCGCTCAGTTTGCTGTAATAGCCTAGCGCCCAATCAGACACTCTGTCCGCCGGCCATTGGATGTAACAGTCCTTGAGCAGACTGACGAGGTCATAGGTATACGCTCCCTCGACAGCATCCTGAAAGTCCAGAATGCCAGGGTTTCCTTCGTCAACGACCATCAGGTTGCGTGAATGATAGTCACGGTGCACGAACACCTGTGGCTGGCTCAAAGCATTCTGGACCAGGGCGTCACAACAGGCTCGCCAACTCTTCTCGTCGTCTTTCGTGAAGCTCAACTGCAAATGCGTGCCGCATAGCCAGTCGCGAAACAACGAAAGTTCAAATCGCAACAGCTCTTCGTCATAAGGCGGCAGCACATCTTGGTAGGCCTCACCGCTCTGCTGCAGTGCCAGCAGTGCGTCGATCGCGTCGCCGTACAGGCTATCCGCCGAAGCGGCATCGCTCAGAAGTCGGTCGAGATATTGTTCGTTGCCAAGATCGGACAACAGCAAGAAGCCCTTCTCCAGATCCGCCTCAATTACACGCGGCGCCGAGAGTTGCATTGCCTCAAGATAGCCCGCGATGCGCACAAACGGCAGGCAATCCTCCTCCGGCGGCGGTGCATCCATTGCGATGAAACTTTTGGCCCCCTTATGCAATCGAAAATAGCGTCGAAAGCTCGCATCATCGGAAGCAATAGCCAGATCATATCCGGCAACCGCATCAATACCGCTGATCCAGTCCTTGAGTGCGATCAAACGAGAGTCGTCGGCAAGCTTGTTGTGGCTAATTTGGTTTCTCCGTAACGCGTTGAAGCATATAGAAAACTATGCGAAGGTAACAAATAAGAATGCCTGTTAACATCCCGTCCCTAATGGCCTCGGCCGAAATCTGACCTGAACAGCAACTTGTCCACGAAATTCTTCATAACAGCGTGTCTGCTGCTGGCCGCCCTGAATGCGAATGGCGCCGAGCCACTATCCTGTCGTTCTACACTGCTCGAGCCGCTGGACACTGACCCGTTTCTACGACTCAGGCCAATTGCGGACCCGAATACGATTCAACTTGAAGCTGGAAGCTTTGAGGCGCAAATGGGTGCGCTGCCAACAGCAAGTATGTCGGGCGGCGTAGTGCTGCGGCGCGACGACAATCTCGTTGGCGCGGACAGTGCGCGCTACGATCCAGAACAGAAAGCACTGCACCTTGAGGGCGGCGTGCTCTATCAGGACCCGGGTACTCAGATCCGCAGCCAAAGCGCTGAGTTCGCTTATACCACCGGCCGAATTCGCTTCGAGGGTGCGGATTTCTCGTTAGGCAGTAGCGATTCGCGCGGCGCCGCAGATGCGATCGAGATCAAACAAAACGGCCTGTTGACGCTCGATGGTGTCGAATACACGACTTGTCCGCCGGGCTCGGAAGACTGGCTCATGCTCGGTGATTCCATCGTAATCGACACGAATCGTGGCGTCGGCACTGCCAGGGGTATGAAGCTGAAGTTCAAGGGCGTGCCGATCCTGTACGCGCCTTATCTGTCGTTCCCAATCAGCGACGCGCGCAAGACCGGCGTATTGACACCTGAGATCGGCAGTTCGGGCCGAAGCGGCACCGAAATTAGCGTGCCGTGGTACTGGAATATTGCACCCAATTACGACGCGACGATTACGCCACGCCTATTGACCAGTCGTGGACTGCAGATGGCGGCCGAGTTTCGTTATCTAACAGAACGCAATCAGGGCATTGTCGCGGCCGACTACTTACCGGACGACGATATTATCAATCGCGCCCGACATCAGTTTCGGTTTGAGCACCAAACCTTGTTTGACAATGGTTGGCGCAATCAGATCGATCTTCGCGAAGTATCTGATAGTCAGTACTACGAAGATCTCGGCGGCAGTCTTAGTATCTCAAGTATTACTCACCTGAATCAGAGCCTGCGCTTCGACTACTTCGGCGAGAACTTCATGGTTCTGGGCCAGGTACAAAACTACCAGACAATCGATGATGCCATTCTGCCGGATCAGGAACCCTATCAACGCCTGCCGCAGGTCGTCATCAACGGCGACTGGGAAATCCCGCTGGGATTCCGCTTTGGGCTAAACGGCGAGGTCGTCAATTTTGATCGCGACGTCGGGGTTACGGGTTGGCGCTTGAATGCTGCGCCGAAGCTGGATTTGCGAGTATCGCGACCTGGCTGGTTTATCAACCCGGCGCTGGAACTCGACTACACACGTTACGATCTTCGCGACACGCTGCCCGGCGAACAAGCCGCACCGACTCGCAGCCTGCCCATCGCGAGTCTCGATACGGGCATGATCCTTGAGCGGACGATGGCGAATGCAAAGCGAGTTCAAACGATCGAACCGCGACTTATGTACGTGCACATTCCCGAACGAAATCAAGATGGCCTACCCATCTTCGATACAATTGCGCCGGATATCAATCTGGTGCAGCTGTTTCGAAAGAATCGCTTCGTTGGAGTGGACCGAATCGGAGACACCGATCACATCAGTGTCGGCCTCACATCACGCATCCTGGATGTTTCAACAGGCCGTGAATTGATCTCTGCAACGATCGGACAAACACGCTACTTCAGCGACCGCACAGTTTCCTTGCCCGATTCGACAATGGCGACCAACGAGACTTCGGATTACATCGCACAACTGCGTTTCCTGCTTTTCAAAAACGTGAACTTCGATGTCGGTCACCAATGGGGGTCTAATGTCAGTGACACGACAAAGTCTGAGGCCAGACTGCAATACCGCCCAGCCGACAACAAGATTCTGAATCTCTCCTACCGCTATCGCCGCGACTCACTGGAGCAAGGCGACCTCTCCTGGTCGTGGCCGGTTGCCAGCCGCTGGAATTTCGTAGGTCGTTACAACTTTTCTTTCCGCGATCAGGAAGTGCTTGAGCAGTTTTTCGGACTCGAGTACGAGAGTTGCTGCTGGGGGCTCAGGCTGGTTTCCCGTCGTCATATATCGACTCGTGATGGAACTCGTGATTCGTCCTTTGGTCTGCAATTAGTACTGAAAGGAATGACGAGTGTTGGCACAGCAGCTGACAAACTCCTCGAACGTGGTATTCTTGGCTATTCTGCAGACCTCCGGTAGTAAATTGTGTTAAAAATCAAAGCTTTATGTGCGGTCGCCGTAATGGCCGCTGCGCCTCATGTTGTCGCTGACGAACTTTCAGAGGACGGTGAGTTTCTGGACGGCATTGCCGCCGTCGTCAACGAAGGCGTTGTTCTGAGGAGCCAGTTTGACAAGCAGCTCGCGTTGATCAGCAAGCGAGCGCTCGATCAAAATATGCAACTGCCACCTGAAGACATTCTCAATGAGCAAGTTCTCGAGCGACTCATCGTGAATGAAATCCAGATGCAACGGGCTGAGCGCATCGGACTCACTGAGCAAATATCAGATCAATACATCAATGCATCGATTCAACGAATTGCTGATCAGAATCAAATACGATTTGAGGATATGCCTGCCCTGCTCGCCCAAGACGGCATCGACTATGCTGAATTTCGTGAGAGCCTTCGCGAAGAGTTAACGCTCAACGAACTCAAGGGTATTGAGGTCACGCGCAACATACGCGTTTCCGAACGTGAAATCGAACAGTGCATCATCGACCTTGAAACTAATGTCGTCGTCAATTCTGACTGGCAGCTTTCGCATATTTTATTGACCATCCCGGAAACGGCTACGGCTGAGGTCGTCTCCGCTTTGCAACAGAGCGCAGACGACATTTATGCGCGCCTGCAAGACGACGCCGATTTTCGTGAACTGGCTGCGCGCTATTCGGAAGGCCCCACTGCACTGGAAGGCGGTTCGCTGGGCTGGCTGAATGGCCAACAGATTCCATCCATCTTCACCGATATTCTGCAAGACATGACAGCCGGAGAATTTACCGAACCGTTCCGCACTTCAAACAGCCTGCATATCGTCAAGGTCGACGACCTGCGCAGCGCGGTTGAGCGCAGTGAGATCAATCAAGCGAAGATCCGACATATTCTGATATCGCCGAACGAAATCATCGATGACGCGACTGCGAAACAGCGCCTGGACGAAGCACTTGAAAAAATTCGCGCAGGCGAAGATTTCGGCGAACAGGCGAAATTACTGTCTGACGACCCGGGCTCTGCAAATCTTGGTGGCGACCTTGGTTGGGCGGAGACAGACACGTTTGCACCGGAGTTCAAAGCAACAGCAGATGCGGCTGAAGTCGGCATCATCAGTGATCCGTTCCGAACCCAATTCGGCTGGCACGTTCTTGAAGTCGTCGAGCGTCGCGTCTATGACAACACCGAAGAAATCAAGGAACGCAACTGCGTCGCCCGTATTCGCAACAGCAAACAGGAAGAGGAAACCCTGTTATGGCTGCAGCGAATGCGTGACGAGGCCTTCGTCGATTCGCGCATCTAGATGTGGCACCGGGTAAGCCACTAGTCGTTACGGCAGGAGAGCCGGCCGGTATCGGCCCCGAACTCTGTTCTGCCATTGCCGACTCCCGCTTTGCATCCAGTGTCGTCGTAATCGGCGATGCGGCTCTTCTTGATGCCCGGTTGCAGGTCGTTGACACCCCCTTCCCCGCACCCGTTATCCACGGCAAGCCGGACTCTGCAAATGCACAAACCCTGCTCGATGGCCTTGCGCTAGCGGTGCAGGGTTGCCTTGACGGCCGTTATTCGGGTCTGGTTACCGCACCTCTGGCTAAGAGCGTCATCGCCGATTCGGGTGTGCCATTTACCGGCCACACAGAATTTCTGGCGGAGCTCACCGCAATCGAACTGCCGGTCATGCTGTTGGTCGCGGGCGACCTGCGAGTCGCTCTTGCCAGCACGCACTTGCCGCTCAGGGAAGTTTCCGACTACATTACTGTCGAGCGACTCACCGACGTACTGCGGGTTTTGCATGCCGACCTACAAACGAAATTTGGGATCCCAGAGCCGGAGATCATTGTCTGTGGTCTCAATCCTCATGCCGGCGAAGGTGGGCATCTCGGACCGGAGGATGATGCTATCGTCGCACCGGTTGTTCGCTCGCTAGCGCAACAGGGGATAAATGTCCGCGGTCCAATACCTGCCGACACCGCTTTTACGCCCGCCGCCGGTCGCCACGACGCAGTACTCGCGATGTACCACGATCAAGGCTTACCGGTGCTCAAATACGCTGGCTTCGGCCACGCCGTCAACGTCACGCTCGGCCTACCGATCATTCGCACCTCTGTCGACCATGGCACCGCGTTCGACCTCGCCGGCAAAGGTGAGGCCGATACTGGTAGCATGATGGCTGCGATTGAACTCGCCATTAGCATGGCGTCGAGCTGATGCCGGGACATCGCGCAAGAAAGCGATTCGGTCAGCATTTTCTCGCCGACCCTGGCGTCATCGACGGCATCATTCGGGCGGTCAACGCGACTAAGGACGACATTGTCGTAGAGATCGGTCCAGGCCAGGGCGCTATCACGACCGCACTGGCTGCCAGCGCTGGACATTTACACGCGGTGGAACTCGACCGCGACTTGGTGCGCCGCTTGCGCCATCAATACGATAGCAATCCTACGGTGACTATCCATGAAGCTGATGCACTGGCGTTCGACTTTTCCACACTCGGCAACCGACTGCGCATTGTTGGAAACCTGCCATACAACATCTCAACACCGCTGTTATTCCATTTGCTGAAGTACCGTGATCGAATCATTGACATGCATTTCATGCTGCAGAAAGAAGTTGTTGATCGGATGGCGGCAGGCCCGGGCAGCAAGACCTATGGTCGGCTCGGAATCATGCTCGGCTGTCACCTCCATATCGAATCCTTGTTCGACGTCGACAAGTCGGCGTTTGAGCCACCACCTGAAGTGACTTCAGCGGTTGTGCGCCTTGATCCTTTGCCGCCAGGCAGCTACGACATTGCCGACGAGAGGCTGCTATCTACAATCGTCACACACGCGTTCATGAAACGTCGCAAGACCATTCGCAATTCTTTGAAGGATCATGCGGAAGCTGCCGACTTTAGTGCAGTCGGTATCGATTCCGGCTTGCGCCCTGAGCAAATCAGCATCCAAGAATACGTTGAACTCAGTAACCATCTGGCGAGCTCCATACGTTAGAATGGCGCAATGACCGAAGCCAAAGGCAACATCCAGATAGAGGTAGCAACAAGTTACGTCGACGATCAGTCCGAGCCGGACTCTGATCGTTACGTATTTGCCTACACAATCACGATCTCCAACAGCGGTGATATCTCAGCAAAGCTGATTAGCCGACATTGGATCATTACGGACGCAAACGGCAAGGTACAGGAAGTGAACGGCGACGGTGTCGTCGGTGAGCAGCCTCATCTGAAACCTGGCGAAGAATTCATCTACTCGAGCGGCGCAGTCCTTGAGACGCCAGTCGGTGCTATGCAGGGGCTTTACCGCATGGAGGCCGATAACGGCCTAAGCTTCGACGCCATGATCGCACCATTTACGCTCGCAGTTCCCGGACTGCTGAACTAGGCGCACGACCATGGCCGTATACGCGATCGGCGATATACAGGGTTGTTACGACCCATTTCGAAGACTGCTTGACGAGCTCAATTTCGAGCCAGCTAAAGACACGCTGTGGCTGGCTGGAGACCTCGTCAATCGAGGCCCGAAGTCCCTGAAAACACTACGATTTGTGAAGAGCCTTGGCGACTCCGCCGTATGCGTTTTGGGCAATCATGATCTGCACCTGCTGGCACTGTCAGTCGACGCCGTGCACTTCGGCGAGCGTTTCGAGACGCTGGAAAAATTGCTGAATGCTCCGGATGCCGATGAGCTATGTGACTGGCTACGATGGCGCCCGCTCGCGCACTATGACAAGGGTCTGGATACGCTAATGGTACATGCCGGCACCCACCGTGACTGGGATGCCAAGAAGACGATCGCACGCGCTGCGGAAGTCGAAGCAGAGTTGCGCGGTGACGGCTATACGGCTCTACTAGAGAAAATGTACAGCAACACACCGATCAACTGGTCCGGAAAACTCCGCGGCGTCAAGCGACTGCGCTTCATCATCAACTGCCTGACGCGCATGCGCATGATCACAATGAAAGGTGCACTGAACTTTTCCCACAATGGCTCGCCATGGCGTGCCCGCAAGAATCTACAACCTTGGTATCTGGCCGAGGATCGTGCGACCGTCGATACACGAGTGGTGTTTGGTCACTGGTCGCAACTGGGCCTCATCGTACTGCCGAATCTGATCAGCCTCGATACAGGTTGTGTCTGGGGACGCCAATTGACGGCGGTTAGAATCGACAAACGCAAACCGCGGATCATTCAGGTCAAAGGACAAATCAGCTAAGAGCGGGCTGTTCGTTCGTAAGTTCTGAACTCAAACGCAAACTCATTGGCGTCACTCCGCGCATGAGCATCAGCTTCGATCAGTGTCCATTTGTCATTGTCGTCAATCGGCGGAAAAAAGGCATCGCCATCGACAACGGCGTCGACCCGTGTGATGTACAGACGAGCGGCCTTGGGTAAGAATAGACCGTAAATCTGGCTGCCGCCAATAATCATGATCTCGTCAGCATCACCGGCCACTGACAGCGCCGCAGCAGGTGAATCAACGACATCACAACCGTCAGCGACGAAATCGGACTGACGCGTGATGACTATATTCTGACGCCCCGGCAATGGTCGCCCGATCGATTCCCAGGTCAGACGCCCCATTACAATCGGTTTTCCCATTGTCAGCTGCTTGAAGCGCTTAAGATCGTCTGAAATGCGCCAGGGTAATTTGCCCTGCACACCGATGACGTTATTCGTCGACGCCGCGACGATGATGCTGATCATTGCGAAAATGCCTAGACCGCAACTGCGGCTTTGATATGTGGATGTGACTCGTAACTGAGGATCTCAAAATCCTCAAAACGGTAGTCGAAGATGCTGTCCGCCCGGCGCTTAATCGCGAGGCGCGGTAGCGGCAAAATCTCGCGACAAAGTTGTTCGTCAGCCTGCTCCAGATGATTCGAATACAGATGGCAGTCACCGCCGGTCCAGACGAAATCACCGACGGCGAGATCGGCTTGCTGCGCCAGCATGTGTGTTAGCAATGCGTACGAGGCGATATTAAATGGCACACCGAGGAAAATATCGCAGCTGCGTTGATACAGCTGGCAGGACAGCTTGCCGTCCGCAACGTAAAACTGAAACAGACAATGACAAGGTGGCAGCGCCATGTTCTCGATCTCGCCAACGTTCCACGCGCTCAACAAAATGCGCCGAGAATCAGGCGTCTCTTTGAGCTGCTGCATGATCTGCGATATTTGATCGACGTTGCGGCCGTCAGGCGTTGGCCAGCTGCGCCATTGTACGCCGTAGACGGGACCAAGATCGCCGTCTTCATCCGCCCACTCGTCCCAAATGGAGACACCATTTTCTTTCAGGTAACGAATATTGCTGTCGCCCGTTAAGAACCACAGCAACTCGTGAATGATCGAGCGCAAATGCAGCTTCTTCGTCGTCACGAGCGGGAATCCCTCGCTGAGATCAAAACGCATCTGGTGGCCGAAAACGCTCACCGTTCCGGTTCCCGTGCGATCGCCCTTCACGGTGCCGTTATCGCGCACGTGCCGCATCAGGTCCAAATATTGTCGCATCAGACTTTGGCCTTTGCCAGATACGCTACAACGATCATTAGCGCTCCGGCGAGAACCATCGGCAAGCTCAACACCTGCCCCATCGTCACCCAACCGTACGCGATGTAGCCCGGGTCCTGATCGGGCACGCGCACAAACTCGACGGCGAAGCGGAAAATCCCATAGAACAACAGGAACATGCCCGACACGGCGAGATAGGGCCGCGGTTTAGCTGAGTAGAACCAGAGAATCGCGAACAACACGAACCCTTCAAGAATTGCTTCGTAGAGCTGTGATGGGTGTCGGGCAACACCGTTGACGATGAATGACCACGGTACGTCTGTCGGCTTGCCCCACAATTCGCCATTGATAAAATTGCCGATGCGACCAAAGCCGAGTCCCAGCGGCACTATAGGTGCGACGAAGTCTGTCATGCGCCAGATTGATTGACCGAGCTTACGGCCATACAGCCACATCGCAGTCACCACGCCAACCAAGCCGCCGTGGAAGGACATCCCACCTTCGGTAATCTTAAACAGATACCACGGATCACTGGTGAGCTGGTCCCAGCCGTAAACCACGGCGTAACCAACGCGACCACCGACAATGACACCCAACATGCCGTAGAACAGCAGATCGTCAACCTGCTCGGAATCCACGGGTGAATCTGCCCGACTGCAGCGACGCTTGGCGAGCCACCATGCCAGCAGGAAGGCAATGACATACATCAACCCATACCAGCGAACCTTCAGGGGTCCGAGAGCAAAAATGATCGGGTCGATCTCCGGATATGTCAGCATGAAATCCTGCCAGTCTTAGAGGTAAGACGCGTATCATAGTAGCCACCGCCACAGGAAGCTAGAATATGCCGAATCACCTCGCCGGTGAGTCCAGCCCGTACCTGCAACAGCATGCCGATAACCCCGTCGACTGGTTCCCATGGGGTGATGAGGCCTTCGAGGAGGCTCGGAGGAGTGGCAAGCCGATACTGTTGTCAGTGGGCTATTCAGCGTGCCACTGGTGCCATGTCATGGCGCACGAGTCTTTCGAGGACGAGTCAATCGCCGCCGTCATGAATCGCCTCTTCGTCAACGTCAAAGTCGACCGCGAGGAACGGCCGGATGTGGACAAGATCTACCAGACAGCGCACCAGCTCATCACCCAACGCGGTGGCGGCTGGCCGCTAACGATGTTCCTTGATGGTGACAACCAGCGACCCTTCTTCGGCGGTACCTATTTTCCGAACGATGCGCGACATGGCATGCCGGCATTTCCCGATCTGCTGGAGAAGGTGGCGTCTTATTACGATGAACAACGCGATGAAGTTCGGGCTCAGAGCAAAGAGCTTGTTGGCGTTTTCAAAAAACTCGAACCCGGTGTCAGCGACGCCAATGTCGAATTCGATTCAGTACCGCTGCAAGCGGCTCGCAATACCTTCGCGCAGTCTTTTGATCGCGAATTCGGCGGTTTCGGCTCGGCACCAAAGTTTCCGCACCCTACGACACTGGACCGATTATTGCGGCACTGGAGAAGTAG
>Ga0209344_10004273_pt1 | contig 13234 bp, 12 predicted proteins | sample Cruoilmetagenom6_FD_187293 | JGI IMG/M metagenome (GOLD analysis project Ga0209344, IMG submission 187293) | Oil polluted marine microbial communities from Coal Oil Point, Santa Barbara, California, USA - Santa Barbara Oil Seep Sample 6 (SPAdes)... | ecosystem: Environmental > Aquatic > Marine...
AGCCAAAATCATTTTTGCTAGGGTCTGATAAAGCAAAATCTTGGTTTCTACTAGCAATTTCTTGTTCTAATTCTTTTTGTTCTTGTTCCTCTTGGGCTTTCATTTTAAGCTCTTCGGTGTACGCTTCAAAATAGGCTAATTGTTCATCTGGCGATAATCTGGTAATACTAATAATACTATCGTTAGCAAAGGCAATGTCTCCGTAATAAATAACATCGTCTAAATTATCTCTTTTTCGTTTTATAATTCTAAATGGTTTACTATTTGTAACCATATTAGTCATTGTGCTATCATAATACGCTCCAGCAATTTTGTATTGAGAGTAATCGAAAAAATAATCTCCTAAAATTTCATAATTAATCGCTTTTAATTTTATATCACTTGAATTGGTTCTTAGCGATTTGTTATAATATTCCACTGCTAACGAAGCAGAATCAATAGAACGAAAAAAATCTGCTTTTTGATGATAAATTTTATCTAAATAAGGTCTGTTTTCTCTGTTTTCTTCTAAATCTGTTAGTGTTTCTAAAAGGATTTCTTTATCACCACTAGCAATGCTAAAATTATTTGCTTGTTCTAAATGAGCAGCAATTAAATAAATACGTGGTGTTTTTCTGTTTAGTTTTATAACTTCTTCGAAGGCCAAGTTAGCACTATCTTTATAACCTAGTCTGTTATATAACTGACCTTGAATATAGCGATAACGACCTCTTTCGTCATGATTTTTTGTGTTTGTACTTGCAATTTCTAATTGCGTAACTGCACTATCTAGATATTTTAAGTTAATATATGCTTGAGCTAATGTTGAAGTCGCGTCGGCTAAATCCTGATTTACTAATTCTTCTTGATATAGCAAACGCTTAATGTTTTCTATAGCAAGTTCGTCGTTTTCTAATCTTAGATTTGTTTTTTCGCGCCATATTTTTGCTTGATTAATTTTATCGCTGGCAGCATATTTATAAAGAATGTAATTAAAGGCTTCTAGTGCTGGAACAAATCTTTGGTCGAAATATCTAGACTTTCCTAAAAGCAAATAAGCTTCATCCATTTGCGGATTTACTTCTTTGCCCTGAATATTCATACTATGCATTTGAATTGCTTTAACAGCTTTTTCTTCAGCTCTATTAAAACTTTCATTTTTACTTTGCCCAGGAAGTGTTACTTCTTCAGAAATTTGCATTCTCTCTATTGGAAGAATATCCCAGTAATCATCTTGATACGTTTCATTAAGAGAAAGCCTTCCTTCTTCTAAAGCTATGTAACCATTATACAAGGTATTGTCTTTTGCAGAAAGTGCATGATAATTTCTACTTATAAAAGAATCCTTTTTTCGAGAGCAACTCGTTACAATAAGAGCGACGCAAAACAGGAATGATATGATTCTAAAAGAGGTACTCAAAGTTGATTGTATTTGGTTTAAGTATAAACTAAAATTAGCTACATATATTATGTATAGCCGTAAAAATAAGGCATCTTTTTGAATTATTTGTATAGAAACATATCAAAAAAACAGCTAGGTGAGAAATATCGTAAATGAGATTTCTAGCTTTTTAATATATAAAAACTTATTTAACTGAGTCCAATTAAGCCGATTCTGCTCCAGAAAAATGAGCTTCTAATTCCTTTAAAGTAGCGTCACTAGTAGCTAAATCTTTAATAATTTTCCCTTTTTCTAAAACCACAATACGTTCGCAAACATCTGTTACATGCATTAGGTCGTGACTTGATATTAATACTGTAACTCCTTTTGTTTCAGCAAGATTCTTAATAATCCCTTTTAAACGAATTTGAGTAGTTGGATCTAAATTTGCGAATGGTTCGTCTAAAATAATAACTTCAGGGTTTCCAATTAAAGCAGCTACAATACCTGCTTTTTTCTGGTTTCCTTTACTTAAATCTCTTAAATATTTTTTCTGGTTTAGTATTTCTCCATGAAAAAAGTCATCAAATTGAGAGATTAAAGCATCAACATCTGCTTTGTTTTGTCCACGAAGTTCCCCAATAAAGTAGAAATATTCTTCTGGAGTTAAATAACCAATTAGAAAAGATTCATCTATAAATGCTGCCGTAAAAGGCTTCCAATCTTCACTGTCTTTTACTAGAATATCATTACTTATTATTTCACCTTTTGTTGGTTTTATTAGATCTAATAACAAGCTAAAAAAAGTGGTTTTACCTGCACCATTATTACCTACCAATCCAAAGCTTTGTCCTTTTGGAATATCTAAATTTTCTATATCTAAAACGGTATTTCCACTGTAATTTTTTATAAGGTTTGTTGTATGTATCATAATGTGTATTAATTATCTTGACTAAAAGCCTGAATCATTTTATATTTTGAATCTAAATATTTTTCTGTAATTAAATTCATTAGTTTTTGATGAAATATAATTCCAATTACACCAAGAATAGTTAATACTAGACAGCCAATTTCAAAACTAAAAAAGAAATAAGACGCTCCAAAAATAGCCAGTGGTAGTAACATTAATGGAATTCCAATAAGCCATTGTACTGCTCCTGTTCCTTGGTAATTAAAAGCTGCACGTTGGTTAAGATCGATCTTCTTTCTGTTAAAAGATCCACCAAATAATATAACATGTGTATTAATACCAATATTATAAACAGCTGCAGCAAAATGTGCTAATAAAATTTTCCATCCAAAATATACGTATGGAATGCTTAGAATAAATAAAATAACGACGCTAACAGCCATCAAGGTGTATTTAGACTTTAAATACTGTTTGTATTTAATATTCTGACTCATAAGCATTTTGTAGTAACCACTATCCCAAGCAGGAATAAATTGTCCGAAATTAATTAAAAAGATTCCTGTAACAAATATGCCAACAAAGGCAAACATCCAAGGCTGATCTTGATATACTGGATTTGGATAAAAAAACAAGCCATAAAGTAGCCCTATTACTAAAATAAAAACTGAAGATCGAGATCGTTTATTTCTCCAAATCAATTTTAAATCTAATTGCATAAAAGGAGCTGCATCGCCAAATTTTCTAGTCCATTCTAGATTAGAAGCTTTTACTTCTTGAGTTTTCGTTTTTAACGAACTATCTAAATACAATTGCTTTTTTAATTTGCTGAAATTGATTAGATATAAACCTATTAAAACTAAAATTGGAATGGCTATAAATAAAGGTGTTTCATAAATTGATGATACGGCATTTGAAACTAAATTTGTAAAAGAAATTAAGTTGAAATAATTAATAGCAAATAAGCCTCCAGCAAATGCGATAATAGGTAAATAAGACAACTCTGTTTCAGATGAAAGGCTTTCTATTATAAAATTTAAAAAATTAATAATTAAGGTAATTACAAAAACAGTAAGCACCCAAAAAACAACAGAAATCAAAGCATATCCATTTGCTATAAGCATCACTCCAAATGGTATTGCTGCAAAAAGTGGCAAGACATTAAAAAATGAAAAACTAGATTTCCCTAACACATAATGAACCACTTTAGACCTTTTTGTTGGTAAAGTCAACAATGGTTTTACACTCATTACTGGTAATTTCTGAAAGAAAAAACGCATAAGAACATCGGCTAAAAACCAATAAAATAAATAATTATTTACAATGTTTAACGGGTCTTGCTCTGGAAATGTTTCTTTTAAAATAGGATATAAAGCAATTCCTAATGCTAAAAACATAACCATAAAATACAAAGCAACAAAGACTAGTAAGACGTTTAATGCCATGCTTTTCTGCCAATATGAAGACCTAAAATATTGCTTCCATTCTAGGTTTATAAAGTGTTTTAATGTCATCTGTTTGAAATTTTTTATTCTTAAAAAATGAAGAAACAAAAAAATTCTTCACATTCAGGAATTCACATAAAAAAAACCATCATTTTTTGAAATTTAATAATGCTTATTGTTCATGTTCATTTCATCTGTTTAAGGTTGGTTTTCTCTATTAGTAATATTAATGTACATTTTGTTACAATCAAAACTAAATTCTATCTGTATTTCTTATTTTTGTGAAAAATTTAAATATGTCACATTTTCATAAACTTACTATAAAAGATATTTTAAGAGAAACCGACAAATCTGTTGTCTTAAGTTTCGATGTCCCTGAAGATTTAAAAACAACCTATGCTTTTAAAGCTGGTCAATATATTACACTAAAAACTAATATAAATAATCATGAAGTAAGACGAGATTACTCGTTATGTTCTTCTCCAAAAAGTGGCGATTTAAAAGTAGCTGTTAAAGAAGTTACAGATGGTACTTTTTCAGCTTATGCAAATAATACTTTAAAGGTTGGAGATGTTTTAGAAGTAGCACCTCCAAAAGGACGATTTTTATTCGAGCCAAACGATTCTAAAACCAAAAACATAGCTGCATTTGCTGCAGGAAGTGGTATTACTCCAATATTGAGTATTGTAAAATGTGCATTGGAAGAAGAAGTTTATAGCAAAGTTATTCTTGTTTATGGAAACAAAACGATTAAAGACACCATGTTTTTGCAGCAACTTTTAGACTTGCAACATCAATATAAAGATCGTTTTTCTATTCAATTTGTATTTAGTCAAGCTGATGAAGCCGATGCTATTTTTGGACGAATTGAAAAAAGCACTGTTAATTTCGTAATGAAAAACACTCATAAAAATGTGGTTGTGGACGCCTTCTTTTTATGTGGTCCTGAAGCCATGATTCATACAGTAAAAGATGTATTGACGGAACACAACATTCCTAAAGAAAATGTGCATTACGAACTTTTTAAAGCTGCAAAACCTGCAGATGTAAATGAAGATGAAGTTGCCAGTGGAAAAACTAAAATTACGGTTGTTGTAGATGAAGAAGAAAGCACTTTTGAAATGTCTCAAAAACAATCTATTCTTGAAGCAGCTTTAGATGAAGATTTAGATGCGCCTTATTCATGTCAAGGAGGTATTTGTAGTAGCTGTTTAGCAAGAGTGACTGAAGGCGAAGTGACCATGAGGCAAAACAATATTTTAACTGATAGTGAAGTTGCTGAAGGGTTGATTTTAACTTGTCAGGCACATCCAACAACGCCAACGGTTAAGGTTGATTATGATGATATTTAGGAAATAACATTTGACAACAGATTATAAATTAATATCGAAAGACGAATTAACAGAACTTGCTAAAAGTTATGAATTAAATTCTTGGAACGAATTAACAAACTTCGTTAAAGAATTGCCTTATGGGAGGAATAAAAATCGTAACGACTTAAAACTCGTTCTCACTGAGAAAAAAGGGTCTTGTAGCTCAAAACATGCTCTTTTAAAAGCTATAGCAGACTTAAATAATGTTCCAAATATTAAGCTAATTCTTGGGATTTATAAAATGACCCAAATCAATACGCCTAAAATTGGAAATGTATTGACTGAAACCTACTTAGAATTTATTCCTGAAGCGCATTGTTATTTAAAAGTTGGTGAACAACGTTTAGACCTAACAGACAAAAGCTCTGATATTAAAAAAATTGAAACCGATATTATTCAAGAAATTGAAATTGAGCCAAAACAAATTGCCAAATTTAAAGTCGACTACCATAAGACCTTTATAAAAAACTGGATTATTGAAAACAATATCGTACTGAATTTTAATCAAATTTGGTCCATAAGAGAAACCTGTATTGAAAATTTATCTAAGTGAAACTTATAGAATAGATTCTACTTTTTTAATAATCTTATCTGGAACTATACTTCTCGAAGCTTCTCCATAACCTTTTGGATATTTATTTCCATAAATAGAAGTTGGAATTAATGGAAATTGTTCTCTATCTGAAAGTAAAGTAAAATCTTCTGGCTGATTAAAAGGCGTAAAACCAGAATAAGGATGTGTCACTCCCCAAATAGTTACCACTTTAATTCCTAACATGGCTGCCATGTGTGCATTTCCAGAATCCATGGAAAGCATAACATCGAGATTAGAAATAACATCTAATTCTTCATCTAAAGATAATTTCCCAGCTAGATTGAAAACGTTTTCATACTTGTTTTGAAAGTTATCAAGTATTTCAATCTCCTTTTTTCCACCACCAAACAATAAAACTTTATGTGTTTTAGAGAGTTCCTCGATCACTTTTTCCATTAATTCTAGAGGATACATTTTACTTTCATGAGCTGCAAAAGGTGCAATCCCAATCCATTTTTTTGAGTCTGTTCCAATAAGAGAAACAGTTTTAGAATTTAACTCCACTCGTTTTTGAAAACTAGGATTTGATAAATCTAATGGAAAGCCTAATTTTCTAAAAACATCTGCATAACGTTCGTGAGTTGTTTTAAGTTGTTGGAATGTTTGTCCAGAAACTAAAGCCTTCTTTTCTGCTCTGCCTTTATCTATTTGTACATAAGGTTTTCCTAAGAAAAAATATTTTAGAATGTTTGTTCTTAACACATTGTGTAAGTCTGCTATAGCATTAATTTTCAAGAGAGACTTCTCGACTGCGCTCGAAGTTACAGAAGCAAAAGGAGGGTTTTTTAATTCTTTAGATAATTTATAAAGACCTAAAACACCTTTGTGTTTGCCTTTTAAATCTGCTGGATATACTGTTACATTTACTAAATCTCTGAAAAAAGGTGTGAAAAATTCCCTAGTTAAAACCGTTAGTTTTACTTCTGGATACTCCGTAGTAAATACTCTTAAAACAGGAACTATCATCGCAACATCTCCCATAGCTGAAAGACGAATGACTAGAATGTGTTTTGGTTTTGGCATCTCAGCTTACAGGATGAGATTCCTGCCTTTGCAGGAATTTTATTTTTGTGAACGAAGCACTGGATTTAATTCATCGTCGTTGTACATTTTCATTTGCTTATACACTTTCATATACTTATCGCCTTTTTCAATGTCACTTAATAACGTATCTATTGCAGTAGATAAATCTACTCGTTGCTCCAACAAGACATCCAATTTCTTTTTACAGGCTGCTATATGAACGTTAGAAGCATCAGTACGTGTAGCCTCTTCATTCATATGATACACTTTTAAAGCCAAAATAGATAATCTGTCTATACCCCAAGCTGGACTTTCAGTATTAATGGTGGCATCTTCTTTAGGTGTTACATTTTTATATTTCTCAAGAAAATAACTGTCAATATATTCCACCATATCTGTTCTATCTTGGTTTGAAGCATCAATTTGACGTTTCAATTTTAAAGCAGCAACAGGATCTATTTGTGGATCGCGAATAATATCTTCGTAATGCCACTGAACTGTATCAATCCAACTTTTTCTGTAAAGTAAATGTTCTAATAAATGAGTTTCCTTGTTGTACGGATTTTCAAAAGATTGATCTACCGTATTTATAACATGATATTTTTCAATAACGTCTTGGAAAATTCTATTGGCCTTGTCTGTAAACATGATTTTAATTTTAAAACGTAAATATAAGCCTAATTAATTAACTTTACCATTCCTTAAAATAAGTAATATGCATATTCATAACTTTTCAAATCAAAATACCATATTAAATACGTTTATCTCTGAAATGAGAGATGCTAACATACAAAAAGACAGCATGCGCTTTCGAAGAAACATAGAGCGTATTGGCGAAATTTTAGGTTACGAACTAAGCAAAACACTAAGCTATAAACCAACAACTATTAAAACACCTCTTGGTATTTGTAACATTGAAAAACTAGATAACGACATTGTACTTTGTTCTATTTTAAGAGCTGGTGTTCCTTTACACGATGGGTTGCTTAATTATTTTGATAAGGCTGAGAATGCCTTTATTTCTGCATACAGACATCATAAAGAAAATCCTGAAAGTTTTGAAATAATTGTTGAGTATTTGGCTTGTCCGAATTTAGAAAACAAGACATTAATATTAGCAGACCCAATGTTAGCAACTGGGCAATCTATGGTTGCTACTTTTGAGGCTTTAAAGCCTTTTGGAAAACCAAAACACATTCATTTAGTTAGTGTTATTGCTGCTCAAGAAGGCATTGATTTTATTGAATCTCATTTCGATAAAGACACTCATTTATGGGTTGCTACTGTAGATGAAAAACTCAATGAGAAAGGATATATTATTCCTGGTTTAGGTGATGCTGGCGATTTGGCTTTTGGCGAAAAGCTACAGCACTAAATTGACTACTGGAATAAGAATAAGTAACCAAATTAAAACTTCTTTAAACCATTTTTCTTTTAAAATTTCCATATAAGTCGCTAAGATTATTGACAAAGGCGCAAATAGGAATAAAAATTCTGCTCCAGTTTTATTTGGTGAAATTAAAACTATTGTAAACCCTATTAAAGTTGCAATAAGTATTAAAAAATATGATGGTTTGACGTTTTTAGATTTCGTTTTAATATTATTAATATAAAAAAATACTGCCCAAATAAAATAAGAGAATATAATAGTAGAAGATACAATGATTTGTCTTGAATTTAAAGGACTAAAATCGAAACTTATATAGGTATTCATATTCAAAAAGTATTCAAGAATATCTGTATTTGTAACAATTAATACACTAATACAAATTACTGCTACAGTTAGAACTCCTACAAATGGAATTATCCAATTTTTTACATCTGTTATAGTATATAAAATGATAGCTATAAAAATTAGAATATAAAATAAGGAAGCCCAAAAACTTAATAATGTTGCAAGACTTATCCAGAAAGCAGCATCGAATAATTTTTTATTTATTTGTTTCTTGGTTCTAATACTTATAATGCGTCTTAAAGCAAATAAAATAAAAAGATTTGCAACAAGTATTTTGGAATTTAAGAACGTTTGAGGCATGATAATCATAAACAAACTAAAAAATAAAATCTTGTAACTGTTGTTCTTGGTTAGGTCATTCTTACCAGAAAGGAAATCGAAGGTAAAGACAGAAAAAATACAAACACCCAGTAATAAAACCTGTTTAATGACATTTCCAACCTCAAAATCTTGAGTTGTTTTAATAACTTTTGTTAAGGTAAATGCAATCGTTAACAAAGCACTAACAACAATTAAATGTATGGGTTTGGCTTTACTAAAAAAACTAGATATCATTTATTAAGTTTATTTTTTTATAAAAAATTAATCTTTAGAACGGCAATTACTAATATTCTTCACTATTTATTAAAATTTAAAATGAAAAAAATGTAATTTTGTTGCATAAATATATTGATATTACCTTACAAGCTCTCATGGAGCATTAAATTTTATATAAAATGAAAGACTTTTTTTACGCCATTCAAGATTTATTTGTAAATGTATTATTTGCTCCCTTTGATGCTTTAAGAGCATTAGAGTTAGAAAACTGGTTTGCAGCAAATATTGTTTCTTGGTTATTTGTACTTATTGGGTTTGTTGCCTTTTTATATTGGATGAAACAATTAAAGGGTTATAACGATAATAACGAAGAGAATAAAAGTATTACATCGCATTCATACCTATAAATCGAAACCAATATCTTTTCGATAATACATCTTATCAAAATGTAGTTTTTCTATATTTTGATAAGATTTTTTTATGGCCTCCTGGTACGTGTCTCCAAAAGACGTTATTGCCATAACACGTCCTCCCGAAGTTACAATTCTTCCATCCTTATTGATAGCTCCTGCATGAAAAGGTATCGATTCTGAAACATTCTCTAACCCAGTAATTTCTTTCCCTTTTTCATAACTTTCAGGATAACCACCAGAAACTAACATGACTGTAGTTGCTGCACGTGGATCTATTTCTATATCAATCTTATCTAGAGTTTGATTTGAAATAGCCTTAAAAATTTCTACCAAATCGGTTTTAAGCCTTGGCAAAACTACTTCTGTTTCAGGATCTCCCATTCTTACATTATATTCAATAACTTTTGGATCTTCACCAACTTTTATTAACCCTATAAAAACAAAACCTTTATAAGGTAAATTATCTTTTTTTAATCCTTCAATTGTTGGTATTACAATGCGTTTTTCAATTTTATTTAAAAATTCATCAGTAGCAAAAGGGACTGGTGAAACTGCTCCCATACCTCCAGTATTTAAGCCAGTATCTCCTTCTCCTATTCGCTTATAGTCTTTAGCTGTTGGTAATATTTTGTAGTTTTCTCCATCTGTTAAAACAAAACAACTTAACTCTATACCATCAAGGAATTCTTCGATAACCACTTTCGTGCTTGCTTCACCAAATTTAGCATCAACTAGCATGTTTTTTAACTCCGTTTTTGCTTCGTTTAAATCGTTTAGAATTAATACACCTTTTCCAGCTGCTAATCCGTCTGCTTTTAAAACGTAAGGTGGATTTAACGTTTCTAGAAAATTATAACCTTTTTCTACATTGTCAACATTAAAACTTTTATATGCTGCTGTTGGAATATTGTGTCTAACTAAAAACTCTTTAGCAAATTCTTTACTCCCTTCTAATTCGGCAGCTGCTTTTTTCGGACCTATTACTGAAACATGTTTTAAATCTTCGTCATTTAAAAAGAAATCATGGACGCCTTGCACTAAAGGATCTTCAGGTCCAACCACAACCATATCTATTTCATGTTCTAAAACAGCTTTTTTGATGGCTTGAAAATCTGTTACTTTTAAATCTAAATTTTTTGCAATTTGATTTGTTCCTGAATTACCTGGAGCTACAAAAAGTGACTTACATAAAGGGCTTTGAGCCATTTTCCAAGCAAAAGTATGCTCTCTTCCACCAGAGCCAAGAATTAAAATGTTCATGTTGTGTGTTGTTTAATGCAAAAATAAAATTAATGCTACCAATACAAGAATATTTTTTATTTACTTTACAAAAATATCTTAATCGATTGAATTTATTTGACCTTTCATTACGACTAAATGGTTTTCCTATTGGTAAAGCTAAAACTGTTCTAGATGAGATTCAGAATAAATCTGAATCGGATTTTGAAATTTATATCAATCAAAAGAAAGAAGATATTGTTTCATATCATTTAAAACATACTTCATTTTATAAACCTTTAGCTAAAAATGTCGATCCGAAAAACTGGAATACTGTTCCTGTAATGACAAAGCGTGATTTACAACAACCATTGAAAGATAGGTTGTCTAAAGAATTTTCAATCAAAAACATTTATATTAATAAAACTTCTGGATCCTCTGGAGATCCATTTGTTTTTGCAAAAGACAAACTATGCCATGCATTAACTTGGGCTGTTATTCAAAACCGTTTTGGATGGTTTGATTTAGATTTTAACACTTCCAAACAAGCAAGGTTTTATGGTATTCCTTTAGATAAAAAAGGATACTATAAAGAGCGCTTAAAAGACAAATTAAGCAATCGTTTTAGGTTTTCGATTTTTGATTTAAGTGATGATGCTTTTGAAAAATGCTTAGATACATTTAAGAAAACAAAGTTTGATTATATTAATGGCTATACCAGTTCCATTGTCCAGTTTGCTAAATTTCTTAATAAGAAAAATTTAGTGTTAAAGCATGTTTGCCCAACTTTAAAAGCTTGTGTGGTAACTTCGGAAATGTTATTTGAAGACGATAAAAAGCTCTTAGAAGAGCTGTTTAGCATTCCTGTGATTAATGAGTATGGAGCTTCTGAATTAGATTTAATTGCTTTTCAAAACCCAAAGGATGAATGGCAAGTTACTAGCGAAACTTTATTAATAGAAATTTTAGATGAAAACAATCAAGTTTTACCATTTGGAGAAGAAGGTCGTATTGTAATAACATCTTTTTATAACAAAGCACATCCATTTATTAGGTATGATATTGGAGATATAGGAGTGCTTTCAAAAAACAGTACATTACAAAAACCAATCTTAGAAAAACTTATAGGTAGAACTAACGATATTGCTATTTTGCCAAGTGGAAAAAAAGCTGCTGGGTTAACCTTTTACTATATTACAAAAAGTATTATTGAAGATGATGGACAGGTAAAAGAATTTGTTATTGAACAAATAAAAAAGGATACTTTTAAAATTATTTATGCAAGTCCAAAGGATCTTTCTCAGGCTAAAATAGAAACCATAAAAACCGAAATGGAAAACTATCTTGAAAAAGGGCTACATATTGTTTTTGAAAGGCGAGAATACATAGAGCGCTCAAAAAGTGGTAAATTAAAACAGTTTACATCATTAATAAATAGAGTTAATAATTAATGAAAGACATACTAATTATAACAAGTTATTTTCCACCAGAATCTGGAGCAGCATCAAATAGAATATTTCATTTATCTGAAGGTTTACAAAAACGTCAATACCATGTTTCTGTTTTAACTCCTTTACCAAATTATCCTACAGGTAAAATTTTTGAAGCCTACAAAGGGAAGTTTAAACAGACATCTACAGAAAATGATTTAAAAATTCATCGTTTATGGATTTATGCAAGTAATTCTAAAAACAAGCTTTTAAGATTATTTGCTATGCTATCTTACAGTTTTAGCTTGGTCTGGTTTTTTATGTGGCATAAAATCCCTAAAACTGTTATTATACAATCTCCTCCTTTATTAGTGGCTTTTACAAGTGTCTTGTTTTTAAAGTCTAAAAAAAGAAAACTTATTTTAAATGTTAGTGATTTATGGCCAATTGCAGGTTTAGAACTAAACGTTTTTAAAAAGAATTTTAGCTATAGATTATTGGAAAGAATTGAAAAACATAACTATAAAAAAGCTGATGTTATTTTTGGTCAAAGTGAAGAAATTCTAGAACATATAAAATTACTCTTTCCAAAAAAAGAAACCCATCTGTATAGAAACTACCCAGATTTTATAGTTCCTGAAATAGAAACAAAAACCCTTTCAAACGAAAAGATAAAACTTGTTTATGCTGGATTACTTGGTATCGCTCAAGGCATTTATAGTTTATGTAATCAGTTAGATTATTCGAATATAGAATTTCATATTTATGGTGCTGGAGCTGAACAAATAAAAATTGAAGATTTTATAAATAAACATCCTGAATTACCCATATTTTATCATGGCGAAGTATCAAGAAAAGAGCTTCACAATATACTTGTAGAATACGAAATAACTATTATCCCTCTATTAAATAGAATTTATGGATCTGTACCTTCAAAGATTTTTGAATATGCTAAATTAGGCTTGCCAATGATCTATTTTGGTGGTGGTGAAGGTGAGAAAATAATAAAAAGCAATGATTTAGGTTGGGTTGCTAATGCGGGTGATTATAGCGAATTAAATAAGGTTATTTCAACTATCACAAAAGCAGATTTATCAATAGAATATAAAAATCAAATAAGGCAAAAAGCAGATGAAAACTTTAATTTTAAGAAGCAATTAGATGTTTTAATAAAATATATTTAATAAGCCTTCTCTTC
>Ga0209344_10004274_pt1 | contig 13233 bp, 13 predicted proteins | sample Cruoilmetagenom6_FD_187293 | JGI IMG/M metagenome (GOLD analysis project Ga0209344, IMG submission 187293) | Oil polluted marine microbial communities from Coal Oil Point, Santa Barbara, California, USA - Santa Barbara Oil Seep Sample 6 (SPAdes)... | ecosystem: Environmental > Aquatic > Marine...
GCGGCAACTGGGTCGGCCTGGGCGCTGGCGCTGACAATGCCGAATCCGAGCGCAAGCTCAACGTGCTGATGCAGCGCCCGGCCTTCACCGGCGTCAAGGCAGTCAAGGACGGCAATGTGCACGGTATCTGGCACCAGTTCTACAACAGTCCCTACCAGTTCATCGCGGTTCAGCAATTGGCAAAGTGGCTGCATCCCGACCTGTTCAAGGATCTTGATCCGAGCCAGACATTTGCCGATCTGCACGAGAAGTTCCTCCCGGTAGAATACCGCCCGGGCTATTTCGCCTCGCTCAACCCGGCAAAGTGATCCCACGCTCCGGCGGCCCCGCCGCCGGAGTTTTCTGCTCGAACCGGATATTCCCATGACCATGGCCAGCGAAACCCTCTCCGACATCAGCGGCGGCAACCGTTACCGTGCGCTGGCGGCACGGCGAATCCTTCTGATCACCGGTCTGATTGCAGCACTGGTGGTCAGCGTCGCCACCGACATGGCGCTCGGTCCGGCGAGCTACAGCCTCAGCGAAGTTGTTACCGCCGTCCTGTGGCCCGCCGGCATCGATGTCCAGCTGCAGGTGGTGATCTGGGACATCCGCATGCCGATTGCGATGATGGCAGTGACTGTGGGCGCCTGCCTGTCGCTGGCCGGCGCGCAGATGCAGACCATTCTAGCCAACCCGCTGGCAAGCCCGTTTACTCTGGGGATTTCGGCTGCTGCCGGCTTTGGCGCAGCCCTCGGGCTGGTGGCGGGTGTCGCCATTTTTCCTGCCGCAGTGCAGTACATGGTGCCACTCAATGCCTTCTTCATGGCGATGCTGGCTTCGCTGTTCATCTACGGCGTCTCGACCATGCGCGGCGTCAATGTCGAAACCATCGTACTGCTCGGCATCGCACTGGTGTTTACTTTCAACGCGCTGCTGGCACTGCTGGAATATCTGGCGTCAGAACAGGCACTCGCCGCGGTCATCTTCTGGACCATGGGCAGCCTGACCAAGGCAACCTGGGCCAAGGTCTGGATCACCGGCGGCGTGCTCGCCATCTGCGCACCTTTGTTTGCGCGCAATGCCTGGGCGCTGACCGCCTTGCGGCTCGGCGACGACAAGGCGGCCAGCATGGGCGTCAACATTCGCCGGTTGCGGCTCGAGACGTTGCTGCTTGTCAGTCTTCTCGCCGCCATTCCTGTCGCTTTCGTCGGCACCATCGGTTTCATCGGCCTGGTCGGACCGCACATCGCCCGCATGCTGGTCGGTGAAGATCAGCGTTTCTATCTGCCCGCATCGGTGATTTGCGGTGCGCTGATGCTGTCTGTCACCTCGGTGGTCAGCAAGATGATCATTCCCGGCGCCATCCTGCCAATCGGCGTGATCACCGCATTGGTAGGCGTGCCGTTCTTCTTCTCGCTGATCTTCACCAACCGGAGACGATCATGGTGAACCTGACGCTGAGCGGCGTCGGTGCCCGCTACGGCAAGCGTGTGGTGCTCTCCGATGTCACCTCCAATCTGCTCGTCAACGGAGAGCTGACCGCCGTCATCGGGCCCAATGCGGCCGGCAAGTCGACCTTGTTCAAGCGCGTGGCGGATCTGATTGGCGGCGCCGGTGTCGTCGAGGTCTCCGGCGCCGAGGCCGCCAGCGGCCGGATCTGCTACATGCCGCAGGACACCGGGGTCAATGCGGTGCTGACGGTCTATGAATCAGTGCTGCTGGCCGCCAAGCAGGGCGGCGACTGGCGCGTGTCGGACCAGCAACTCGCTGATATCGACAACACACTTGATGCGCTGCGCATCACCGAGCTTGCCTTCAGGCACCTGTCGGAACTCTCCGGTGGCCAGCGCCAGTTGGTATCGATTGCCCAGGCGCTGGTGCGCAAACCCGGCGTGTTGCTGATGGACGAACCAACCTCGGCACTCGACCTGTCGCGACAGATCGAGGTATTGACCCTGATCCGCCATCTTGCAGCGCGCATGGACATGACCGTGCTGATTGCGCTGCATGACCTCAACCATGCCCTGCGCTATTGCGACAATGTCATTGTCATCGCCGAAGGCACCATGGTGGCCAGTGGCCCGGTGGCCTCCGTGATCACCGAAGAGCTTCTGCGCGACGTCTACCAGGTCAATGCACGCATCGAGTGCTGCTCACACGGACAGGCCTTTGTTATCGTCGATGGCACCGTGACCAACTGAACATCAACACCGTTTTTGGGAAGAGTATCGGCGGCTTCACCCAGTATGAAATCTGAAGATGGTCGACTGAGTTTTACAGCCGAACTCCATCAAAACGCACAAGCAAAAATCAGTTCTTCCCTGACTCCGTTTCCGGCTCCGTTGTATCCACAGCACAAGAACGGTTGGGCAAATTCGTTGTGCTGGTCAATAGAATTTGTCCCCCTCCCCAATAACATGGGCTCTCTTGGTGCCGTTGCGGACCAGATTTGCAAGCCGGTGCCAATCGCTGAATCATGCTTTGGAGGGTAGAATGGCACTCAAGAACACATTCCGCATTTGTGTAGCGGCAGCTGTAATCTGGGCGACGGGAGCCCAGGCAGAAACGGTCCTGCGCTTTGGGCATCCCAATGTCGCCGGCGAAGTTTCAAGCAAGCTTTATGACGAGTTCGTCGAACGGATTGCCGAACGTACCGACGGCGAAATCAAGATTCAGGTTTTCCCCGGCGAGCAGCTCGGCAAGGAAACCGATATGGTCCAGCAGTTGCGGGATGGTGTGCTTGACATAACCGCTGCCTCGATGGCTGCAGCGAGCACGCTCGTTCCGGCTATGGAAATCCCCAGCACGCCGTTCCTGTGGAGCAACTGGCTTGAAGCCGAGGCTGTCATCTCCGGCGCGGCGATGCAGCCGGCCTTTGACGAGCTTGAGGAAACCCACAACATCATTCCGCTGACCAAGATCTGGTACTGGGGATGGCGCAACTTCACCCTTTCTGAAAAGGAAGTACGCACCCCCGAAGACATGAAGGGCTTGAAGATCCGCGTGCCGGAATCGCCTGTCTGGGTCGAGATGATCCGTGGCATCGGCGCCGCACCGACCCCTATTCCGTTCAGCGATGTTTACACCGCGCTGCAGCAGGGCACCGTCGACGGCCAGGAAAATCCGATCCCGACGATCTATGCACGCAAGTTCTATGAGGTTCAGAAATACATCGTTCTGTCGCGCCACATGCTGCAGAACAATTTGATCCTGATGAACAAGAATTCGTTTGCTGCCCTGGAGCCGCGTCATCAGCGCATCATCCTGGAGGAAGTCGGCGCCGCCTCTGCCAAGATGACCCTGCTGCAGCAGCGTGCAGAGGAAGACATGCTGAAGGAAATCGTCGCCACCGGAAAGGTCACCGTGATCGATGATCCCGATCGCGCCGCCTTTGCCGAAAAGTCGACCGAAGCAGTCTTCACCGCGCTTTCCGAGCGTTGGGGCGAAGAAAACATCTCGCGGGTGCGCGCCACCATCAAGAGCATTCGCGAACAATAAGTCATGCATGAATGCCGGACCGGTTAACCCGGTCCGGCATTTTTCACTCACGCTGGGAGGCCGCAGTGAAGTTTGTTATCAAGCTCGACAATTGCATACGGCAGATCGAGCATCACTTGTTGTGGGTGTTGCTGGCCACGATTTTCGTCATCCTCACAGCCACCGTCTTCTGCCGATACGTGCTCGGAACACCGATCACCTGGACTGAAGAATTTCTGACGATGGTGTTTACCTGGATGGTGTTCATCGGCGCCAGTTCGGCGCTGTCGACCCATCAGCATATCCGCATCGACTTCATGCTGCGCATACTTCCGGCACGGTTTGACAAACTGGCCGCAATCGCCGCGGTTTTCGTCTGTCTGGCCGTGTTCGCCGTGCTCATTCACTTCGGCCTGAAATATGTTCACACCACCTGGAACGACCTGACCCCGATGATGGGCGTTACCTTCGGTTTCTATACACTTGCGCTTCCGGTCACGAGCCTGTGCGCGGCGCTGCATGTCATTCGTATTTGCCTTGAAACGGGCGTTCGTACGGCACTGCAGAGCACGCTTGAGCAACAGAACGAAGTGGAAATCAGCGCATGATCGTTACCCTGGTTCTTGTGCTTGTTCTGATGTTGCTGATCGGTGTCCCGACCGCCTACGCGCTCGCGGCATCGGCAATTGCAGTGATCTGGCTTGAAGGCATTCCGCTGACGATCGCGGTGCAGCGCATGACTTCGGGCCTGCAATCGTTTCCGTTGCTTGCCATTCCGCTGTTCATTCTTGCCGGCACCCTGATGAACTCCTCCGGCATCTCGGAGCGCCTGTTCGCGCTGACCGGTGCACTGGTTGGCCATATCCGCGGCGGCATGGCCTACGTCAATGTTCTGACCAACGTCTTCATGTCGGGGATATCCGGTTCGTCGCTTGCCGATTGCGCCGCCACAACGCGTGTCTTTGTGCCCCAGATGGTCAAGCACGGCTTCGACAAGGGCTTCAGCGTTGCGTTGACCGCCTCGTCCGCTGTCCTCGCTCCGGTGATCCCTCCATCCATCCTGCTGGTGATCTACGGCTGGCAGGCCAATGTCTCGATCGGCGATCTTTTTGTGGCCGGCATTGTCCCGGGCCTGGTCATCGCCATTGCGCTTCTGGGCACTGTCGCCGTCATAACCCGGCAACGCGGTTTTGGCCGTGGTCCGGACTTCTCCGGACGGGCCTTGCTCAGCTCATTCTTCGATGCGTCCTGGGCACTGCTGATGCCCGTCATCATCATCGTCGGCTTCCGCATGGGCATTTTCACCGCAACAGAGGTTGCCGCAATTGCTGCCGGCTATGCATTTGTCGTCGGACTGTTTGTCTACCGCACGCTGAGTTTCCCTGAACTGCCTGATATTTTTGCGGGTGCGGCACGCGACACCTCATCCATTCTCATCATCGCCGCGACCGCCGCGCCGTTCGGATGGATCCTGTCTGTCGGGCAAGCTCCGCAGCAGATGCTGTCGTTCCTGACCGGTGTTTCCGATAATCCCTTCGTCATCCTGTTGCTGATCAACATCATCCTTCTGGTGCTCGGCACCTTCATGGAGACGCTGGTGCTGATCATCATCCTGGTTCCAATCCTGTTGCCGCTGATCCAGTCGCTGGGCATCGACCCGGTGCATTTCGGCATTGTCATGATCATCAACCTCGTCATCGGCCAGTTGACGCCGCCGCTGGGCGTCTTGATGTATGTGACCTGCGGGATCTCGGGAACCAGCATCGGTGAGTTCATCCGTGCGATCAAACCGTTTCTGATCGCCCTGATCATCGCGCTTCTGGTGATTACCTACATCCCCGCGCTCGCCTTGTATCCGACCGCACTGTTGCGGTGATCGGGACTAGGCCGGCGCCTGGCATCCGGTGAAAGCCACGCCGGATCTGACGAAACAAAGAAAGGGCGCTCGCGAAAAACCGGGCGCCCTTTCTCGCTTTTGCGTTACATGATCAGGGGCGCAAGGCCGGCTCGTTCAAAACCAAAACGTCGTGCATCCAAAGGGAGGCACGGCGTGATGATGAACTTGATAGAGAGCCTGAATGGGGCGTATCAGGCTTTCAGGCTGCCGCGTCAGGCAACGGTGTTGCGCAAGCGGCCGATCTTTTCGATCTCCACAACGATCTCGTCACCTGACTTCATCGGTCCGACACCCGACGGCGTACCGGTAATGATCAGATCGCCAGGCAACAGCGTCATGATGCTCGACACGAATTCAAAAATTCTGCCTATCGGGAAGATCATGTCACTGGTGTTGGACGACTGGCGCAACTCACCATTCTGCCAGAGCTTGATATCTACATTGTCGGCGTCGAGATCTGTTTCGATGCAAGGACCGACCGGCTTGTAGGTATCGAAGGACTTGGCGCGCGTGAACTGGCCATCGGCCCGCTGCAAATCGCGATTGGAGACATCATTGGCGCAGGTGTAGCCAAGGATATGTTTTGCAGCGTCCCCGGCGGCAACGTTGCGCGCGGTTTTACCGACAACGATGCCGATTTCCGCCTCGAAGTCGACGCGCTGAGTTTGGCTGTCGAGTACAATTTCCTCGCCATCGGCGATGATGGCCGAGGGCGCGCACATGAACAACATCGGCTCGGCCGGCACGGCAACACCCGACTCCTTGGCATGGAGCGTGTAGTTCAAGCCGACGCAAACCAGTTTGCTGGGCGCCACTGGCGCAAGCACGCTGACGGAATCAAGCGGCAGCACCTGGCCGCTCTTGTTGATCGAATCGAAGGGTTGGCCGGACAGGACAGCAACATTGTCGCCCTCCAGTACCCCATAGGATGTATTGCCTTCATGAATGAAGCGGATGATTTTCATCTGTTTTACCTCAGAGTGGATCGCGTCAAGACGCGGACGGGAAATAAGGTTGCATAGCCTCTCGGCTTGCAAGGATCGAATGCTCCGCATCGGGAATCTGAAAGGTTTCCACCGTGACGTAGCGGTCAAATCCGCTTTCCACGACGGCATTCATGGCGGCGGCGATATCGTAGCTGCCGTCACCAACCGGAAGCCGGTCGGAATCCGTAATGTGAAAATGCCAGAACAGATCGCCGGCCTCGCGGATGGCGTCAGTTACCGTTTCCTGCTCGGTAAGAATATGCGCCGTGTCCAGCATGACGCCAAGATTGGCAACGCCAAGTTCGCGAACGAACGCGCAGGTCTCACGCGTGGTCATGAGGCAGTTGGCATAGTTCCGGTTCACGGGTTCAAGCACGATCGGCACCTCGGGAAAAGCACGCGTCGATGCTTCGATGGCCTCGCCGATCCAGTCGAGCGTCTGCTGGCTGGCGACGTCCTCGCGGTAGCGACCGCGAAGCCGGCCGATATTGACCATGGCACCGTATTCTGCGGCCAGATCCATCGACGCCTTCATCCGGTCTATCGCCTGCTGTCTGCGCAGCGGATCGGGGTCGGCAAATGACAGTCCGTCCTGGCCGTAAACTTCCCCGGTACAGACTGCCGGCATATCCAGACCGGTCGTGCCGATTGCGCTGGCCAAAGCACGCCTGTCGATTTGTGCCGGATTGCAGACAAGCAGTTCCACACCGGTGTAACCGGTGCGGGATATGGTCTCCAGTGTGGCGGCAATCGGACCCTGAATCGCTGTCACCTGCGCCGGTTCGACGTCAGGCGTTGCATACATGTAAGCAAGCTTCATGACGGCTGGAACCGAAAGTCGTTTTGCTCTGCAAGCTTCTGATGAATCACTTCCTTGCGGACAACGCTGACATTGGGAATGGCAAACTCCTGAATGTTGAAATACTCGGATTTGCCCTGCTTGCCATTGGCGACCTGCATCACCAGTTCAACGATCTCGTCGCCGACCTGTTTCAGCGACTTGGTGCCTTCGAGCACATCCCCGGCACTCAGATCGATATCGTCCTCCATCGCCCGATAGGTCTCGTTGTTGGAACTGATCTTCAGCACAGGTGCAATGCAGGAACCCGTCGGGGTGCCCTTGCCCGTGGTGAACAGCACCATGTGGGCGCCGCCGGCGACCTTGCCGGTCACCGAAGCGATGTCGAAGCCCGGCGTATCCATGATCACCACGCCCTTTTCCGTCGGCCGCTCGCCATATTTGACGATCTGCACGATCGGTTGCGTTCCCGCCTTGTAGATGCACCCCAGCGACTTTTCCTCGATGGTGGTAAGTCCACCCTCGATGTTGCCGGGCGAGATGAACACACCGCTGTCATCCTGGGTGGTCATCGACAACTCGATTTCATATTCCTTGATGAGCTTCATCAGATCCTGCTTGATCTGGTCGTTCTTGCCCCGGCGCCACAACACCCGTTCTGCGCCGACCATCTCGGTGATCTCGGAAAGCACCACGGTTCCGCCCGCGCCCACCAGCACATCAGCGGCTTCTCCAACTGCCGGGTTGGCGGTCAGTCCGGAAAACGCATCCGATGAACCGCATTCCAGAGCGATGATCAGTTCGCTGACATCGCCATCGTCTTGCGGTTCGCTCGGGGTCTGTTGACGCAAGCGCTCCACGGTCTCGATACCGGTATCGCGTGTCGCGCGCGCGCCGCCCTGTTTCTGCACCACCAGCATTTCCACCGGCTTGCCTGTCGCCTTGATCGCATCGGTGATGCGCACGGCTGACGCGGTTTCGCATCCCAGGCTCAAGACCAGCACAGCGCCGACATTGGGATGGCAGCCATGGCCGATGAATGTGTCTTCGGTGGTGGTGTTTTCCACAGCGTCGAAAGTGCAGCCGTAAGGATGCATGAAGGTCACGGCGCCGGTCTTGGTCGCGATGTCGAGCGCAACCCGATTGACGCACGAGACCGTGGGAATGACCAGGATATGATTGCGGATGCCGATGGAGCCGTCCGTGCGGCGATAACCCTTAAACTTCATCATATCCACCTCCGTTTTCATTTGGATTTGCGTCGAAACGTCTGCCTTTAGCGCCGCGGCAGTTGTGAACATGGACCCAATGCCCGGCTTTGATGGCTGCCAAGGCGACGCCGATCACTTCGCCATATTTGCAGATTTGTTCATTGGCAGCGATGTCGCGCAGCGCGATCTTGTGGCCCCGGGGAATACGCTCTTCGACCTGAAGCGGCATGCCGTTGCCAATGCCGGTCACCAGCACCGTTTCCGACGGTAACAGCTCGGCCGTTGCAGTTGCAACGTGGTCAATCTCTTTGATCTGAATGGCGGTCTTTTTCAAAATCAGACTCCGTGGGCTACATGAACAGGTGAGGCAGGAAAGTCGACAATTGCGGGAACAGGATCGTCAGAACCAGCACCAGCAGCATCGCCGCAAGAAACGGCAACACGGCTCGTGAGGCTTCTGCAAACCGGACATCGGCTATCTTCGCCGCCGTCATCAGGGTCACGCCCAGCGGCGGCGTATTGGCGCCGATGCACAAGTTGACGACGAACATGACGCCAAAATGCAGCGGATCGATACCGTATTGCACAACCACCGGCATCAGTATCGGGATCAGAATGATGATCAGCGCATTGCTTTCCATGAACGTGCCGAGCAGCAGCAGCAGGAAATTGAGCAGGATCAGGAAGGTCAACGGATCCGGTGCAACGGCTGAAAAGAACCCCGTCAACTGCTGGGGAATCTGTTCGGTGGTGATGATCCAGGCGAACAGATGCGATATCGCCACGATCAACTGAACCGGGACGGCGATGCGCACGACCTTCATGCTGATCGCCATCATGTCGGAGATTTTGACTTCGCGGTAAATCACCACCGACAGCAGGAATGCATAGACCACGGCCAGCACCGCAGCCTCCGTCACCGTGACGATGCCACCCAATATGCCGCCAAGAATGATGACGGGAAGCAGCAGCGGCAACACCGAGTCTGACAGTGCAGCGATGAATTCACGCAAGCCGGCACGCTCGCCACCGCCATAACCGCGGCGTTTGCTGATGATGAACGAGATGGTGATGAGCGCCGCTGCCATCAGAATACCTGGGACAAGGCCGCCGATCAGCAGGCCGGCGATCGAAATATTGCCGGTAGCGCCAAGGATGACCATCGTCAGGCTGGGCGGAATCAGCGAGGCGAGGACGCCGCTGCAGCCCTGAAGGGCGGCGGCAAAGCCGGCGGCGTAGCGCTTGGCCTTCATCGCCGGAATCATGATCGAGCCAATCGCCGCCGTGTCGCCGATCGCCGATCCCGACAGCGCGCCGAACAGGGCGCTACCACAGACTGTAACCGCGGCAAGCCCGCCTGCAATGTGCCCGATCATGGCATTGGCGAGACGCATCATTCGCTGCGTGATGCCCCCATGTTCCATCAGCACGCCGGCGAAGACGAACATCGGCAGGGCCAGGAACGGGTAGGAATAGATCCCCGCCGCTGATCGTTGCGCGACCAGTGCGAGATTGATGTCCATGAACCAGAGATAGGTAAGGCAGGCGAAACCGATGGCAAAAGCGATCGGTACGTTGATGATGATCAGTCCAAAAAGGAGGATAAAGAGAACGATACTCATTGCGCGACCTCATTTCCCGAAGTTCCGCGCAGCGCGTGAACAAGTGCCTCAAGAGAAACCAGCGTGAGCAGCCCGCCGCCCAATAAGACGCCTATATATTGCCAGCTTCCCGAGATCTTCAGCCCGGGCATCAGGGATTCCCAGGCCGTCTCTGCGATAACGAAGGCGCCATAGGTCAAGGCGCAGTTGAAAATGAGGATCACAATCGCTCCGAGTATCTGCATCAAGCGCTTCAATCCGTCCGGCAGCAGATCGACAAACACGTCAATGGCAACATGCTCCTTGCGCTCCAGCATCAATGCCGAGCCCAGAAATGTCATCCACACCATCAGCAGCAGCGCCAGCTCCTCAGACCAGACAAGCGGCGCCTCCAGCAGATAACGCCAGATGATTTGCCCGAACATGACGCCGGTCATGGCCAGAAGCATCAGCATCAGCATCCACTCGACCAGCTTGATGATGGTTTTCTTGATTGCAAAAAGAGGTTGACCCATGGTCGATCCGATCCGAGACGGCTTGGGCGGAGTGCAATACCCCGCCCAAGACACTTGTTTTACTTAGAGTATTTGCGAACCAGATTGAGAAGGTCTTCACCGAAGACGCCCTCATACTTGTCCCAGACGGGCTGGACCTTTTCATTGAACGCGGCCGAATCAGGCCGGGTGACTTTCATACCGGCAGCTTCGAGCTTGGCGAGAACTTCCTCGTCGCTGTTGCGGATCATCTCGCGCTCTTTTTCCTTCCAGATCTCGGCCTTTTCCAGAAGAATCGTCTGCTGTTCCTCGGTCAGCTTTTCCCAAGCCTGTTTGGAGATGGTCAGCACGGCCGACCCCCAGATATGACCGGAAAGCGCGAGGTTATCCTGAACTTCGTTGAACTTCGAAGCATAGATAGTCGCCAGCGGATTTTCCTGACCGTCAACAACCTTCTGCTGCAGCGACGTGAAGACTTCCGAAAACGCCATCGGTGTCGGCAGTGCGCCAAGCTCGCGGAAAGTGTCCAGACGCAACTCGGCTTCCGGAACGCGAAGCTTGATGCCCTTCAGGTCTTCAGGCGTATTGATCGGCCGAACCGAGTTGGTGATGTGACGGTAGCCGCTCTCCCACCAGCTCAGCGTGTTGATGCTCTTGGTGGCAAGAATTTCGGCAAGCGCGTCGCCGAGTTCGCCATCGAGAGCGGCATAGGCATGCTCGCGTGTCGGCCAGGCATAAGGCAATTCCTCGATGATGAGGCGCTTGTCGAGCACCTGAAGGGCGCCAGTACCAAAAAGACCCATCTCGACTGTGCCGAGCTGCAGGCCTTCAGCCATTTCGCGGTCGCCGCCGAGCTGCGAGCTTGGGTAGACCTGGATGATGACTTCATCGCCGGTTGCTTCGGCAACGTCCTTGGCCATCCCTTCCAAAGCGATCTGCCAGGGGTGATCGGCCGCAAACACATGCCCGACCTTCAAGGTCGTTTCCGCCTGTGCCAAACCGGCGCCCATGACGATGCCGACACTCACCAATCCGGCCATGAGCGATGCTGTTCTTTTTGCTATGTACTGCATGTTCTCTCTTTTCTCCCGTTAGGGCTTGCTAAGGAACCGTTGTATGATTTGGCTGTAGGTGTCGATCGCGCCCAGATAGGCATCGATCGACAGGTGCTCATCGGTCTGGTGTGCCTGTTGCGGATCACCCGGACCGAGGATGACGATGTCACCACCGATTTCGGTAAAGGCCGACCCATCGGTGAAGTACTGAGCGCCATGCACGGCGCCTCCATCGGGGGCCTTTTCGGAAAGGACGGACCGGCAGTCGGCAACGATTCTGGCGCTGTCCTTTGTTGACACACCGGTGAGATCAAGAATCGTCTCAACCTCGAACCGGACGCCTTCATCCTCTGCCACAATTTTTGCTGTTATCGCTTCGATCTTCGAGATGATGTCACGGTGGCTTTGGCCCGGAACAGTGCGGATGTCGATGGTTAACTGCGATCGATCGGGAATGACATTGCAGCTTTTGCCACCGTTAAAGGAGGTGACAACGCAGGTCGGGTCAGACAACAGCGCAGAGGAAGACTTGCCGATCGGCACGGCCTTCAGGTGCTGGTAGAACAGATTCAGTTTTTCAACAGCATTGATTCCCGCTTCAGGCATCGAGCCATGGGCGGTTTTTCCAAAGCAGGTGATCCGCAACCACAGCACGCCCTTGTGCTCGATCACCAACCGGCCGCTTGTCGGTTCAGCGATGATCATCGCATCGAAATTGGAAAGCTGTCGCTCGCGAACCATCGTCAACGCACCGAGCGCGCCGATCTCCTCAGCATAGGTGGCGGCGAAAACCAGTTCGCCACACCATTGCGAAGGCACCAACTGGCTGTGCCGCATGAATGCATAGAGAAGGGCAACAAGGCCGCCCTTCATGTCGGCTGTGCCGCGGCCATACATGCGGCCGTCTTCGATGACGCCGCCGAAAGGATCATGCCGCCATGGTGCATCACCAATCGGCACCGTGTCCAAATGACCGCTCAGCACCAGCCGGGGACCCGGTGAACCACCACGCAGGGTCGCGACCAGATTTGCCTGAACTGCATTTTCTTCAAAGATGGTTGCCGCAATGCCGGCTGTTGCCAACCGCGCCTCAAGCATGCGTGCGAGCGCCAATTCGTTCCCCGGAGGTGAAACCGAGTCAAAACTCACGACCTGCTGGAGAAAGGCAAGCGCGTCACGCTGTTCCGTACGCAAGGGGGGATGTTCGCTCAATAACCTGTCCTCCGAAACCTGCAGTGAGCCTACCGACGTGTCAGCAAAAAACTATTGACCAAGGCAATGAAAAGAGTGTTAGATATTTGTACCGAGGATACAAAGAAGGACCGCCCAATTTTGGTTTCGAATTGCCGAAGGGGATTGATTTCATGGCCTTAACGGTCGAGCAGGTCCTTGACCTGCCTGCGATGCACGGAAGTGCATTGCTTGCCGGCAAAAACGGAACCAATCGAATTGTCGAGACGGCGACGGTGCTGGATGCGCCCGATGCTGTGCGCTGGCTACGGGGCCGGGAATTGGTCCTTACGTCAACCTACCCGCTGCTTCAGTTGCGTCATGACCTGGACAAATTTGTTCATGACTTGGTCGATCATGGCGCGTCCGGCCTCGGCCTCAAGCTGAACCGGTACATGAAGAGCGTCCCGCAGGAGATGATCGACTGCGCCAATGCCCTCGATTTCCCCATTTTGGTCGTTCCGGAAAATGCTGCTTGGGTCGAGATCATCACCCCCGTGA
>Ga0209344_10004275_pt1 | contig 13231 bp, 10 predicted proteins | sample Cruoilmetagenom6_FD_187293 | JGI IMG/M metagenome (GOLD analysis project Ga0209344, IMG submission 187293) | Oil polluted marine microbial communities from Coal Oil Point, Santa Barbara, California, USA - Santa Barbara Oil Seep Sample 6 (SPAdes)... | ecosystem: Environmental > Aquatic > Marine...
CGAACCCGTGAGCCTGAAGAGCCGGATGCGGGAATTCTGCACGTCCGGATCTGTGGGGGGCCCGGGCAGGTAACTGCCCGGGTCTACCCGACACCCATCAGAAGGAATGGTGTCAGGCTTTAGAATGTTGGGGAGTCCAACTTCCTAAGTTCCTAAAGCCTCTGGCACCTATCTTTTCCCATCTTCTGTACGTGGCTCCCATCCCCATCTCAATCCCAGTGCCGGGCGTCGCCGCGCTCGAAGTCGTCGGCGAAAACCAGATCAGGAAAGCCGAAAACCTGGAAGCCGGAGTGGGTCAGGCCGACGTAGATGAGTCCCCCGCTCTGAGAGATTGCAGTCGGTCTTTCTATCGTCGGAATGGTGCAAATCAACTCCGGGCTCGAGAGATCGCCGATGTTGATGACCATTAGTGATCCGTTGTACGAGTCGTCGATCACAAAAAGGAGGTTGGCCAGCGAATCCATCCGATCCGGGTTTCCGGCCAGGGAAAGCGAGCCGTCGGGTGACGGGACGGAGGGAGTCGAGAGGTCGAATGTGCGGACCTGAGACTCATTGGTCATGATCAGGTGATTCCGCACCACGAGAAGATCCGCGGGTTCATTGGACCACAGGTCAATGGTGGACGTGGCGAAAGGGGAGGCTGGGTTCGAAACATCACAGGTGACGAGGTCGAAGAACGAGTCGCCGAATGTGACGTGGGCGTAATGGCCGGTCAGCTCGGACTGGTGCGCCGAACCGGATCCTCCTTCGCAGATCCCCACGACTGCGGGCGCCGTTGGTACAGAAAGGTCGAGTGCCTTGGCGACGGATCCGTACGGGTAGATCCCCAGGTCTCCGGCTACCGAGAGATCGTCGGTCGAACTTCCCGCGAACGAGCCCACAACCGTAAGGTTCATCGGATCGGATACGTCAACAACCTTGAAATCGGGATAGGTCGGCACATAAGCGTAGTTGCCGAAAACCTTGAGCGTCTTTGGCGCCGAGTCTTCCAGGCTGTCGAGAACCTCCGCCGAATCCGGCCGGGACAGACCGATGCTGATGAACTCGTTGGGTCGCGAGGGTGGCCACGTGTGCCGGGGATACAGGAAACCGGATGCGACAAAACCGGTCGATCCCGTCACCACCAAATCCTCAATTGCACCGATTCCCTCAACACGGGTGGCGATTGATGGTGTCGCCGGGGAGGAGAGGTCCACGACATCGAATCCACCTCCCCTTGAAGACGACAGAACATACGATGAGGATGGAACCTGCCAAAGATCGCTTGCCTCGGTACCGTCCAACCATGTGGTGAATTCCGGTCTGGCGGGGTCCGAGATGTCGAAGAATCTGATGGATCCGAAACGGTGGGCCCCGACGAGGGTGTCATCCACCACTATCATTTGGGTGAGACCTCCTCCTCCCGACAACACGAGCCACTCGTCAGCGGGGGCGCTTGGATTCGACGCGTCGACGACCCACAGAGCGTTCTGGTAGTCGGTGACGTATACAAAGTCGCCGTGCCACAGAAGTGCGGTCGGGTTGTATACGACTCCAGGCCCCGTCTCGAGGCGGTACGTGCCGATTTCCTGGAGCGAATCGGGATTGCTGAAATCGACAAAATAGATCTCGGATGTCATCACGTCGTCGAAGACGACAACGAAAACCTCACCGTTGATGCTGAGATCCCACGCGGCGTTGGCCCCGTTGTACGGGTAGGTGCCTCGTTCGGTTGGTGAGGTCGGTTGGCTGATGTCGTAGTAGGTGACCCCGGCGTATCCGAGAACGAACGCGACGCCACCATGAAGCACGACGTCCGTTGCGAGGTGCCCGCTCTGGGTGCCGTAGGGCGCCGATCCGACCTCAACGGGGTGCGCGGGGTCCACGAGGTCGATGACGCGGAGATCAGCAGTGCCGGCGGCGACATAGGCGTAACGGCCATCAAGTTCGGCGCCCCAGACGACGTCGGGCATCGTGATCTCGCCGAGAACGACTGGAGCTGTGGGAGAGGAGATGTCCACGGTCTGCAGGACGGCTCCGGAGCCGACGATTGCGATCGTGTCGTCAGCCGAGACGGCGAGGGACGGTCCGTGCGCCCAGCGTCCAACCTCCACCGGGCAGGTCGTAGGGAGATCGGCACGAGCCCCATTTGGTGCGAGCCAAGCGATTGACATGATTAGGAACACCGAGCAATGGGTGATTCTCAGGTTTTTCACGAAAATGATTATCCGATAGGTTCTCTGACGGCGCAACGGACGGGAAGGATGAATGTCCACCGGGGTGCGATGGGAAATGAGGAACGGGGGCTTTAAAACGGTACCACGTAGACATGAGCAGACGGCCTAGATGGCGCTATCTCGCTGATCGCAAATAATCGTTGATTCATCAGAAGGATGATGGATGGGTGCCACGTACACATTTGCACACCCATCTATCCAATGGGGAACGTGGCACCCATCCATCCATCCTGACACCGATACCTAGGGCATAAATCCGCAGATCGGTGCCTGGCACTATTTCCGCGCAGGACTGCCCCGAGCTCGTCCGACGGTGGCCGTACGGTCCGGCCTACGCGGTGCTGTATCCGGGGACCACGCGTACTTCGGCAGCGGCGTCGTGTTCCTTGTCGCCGATGTTTCGAACCCCGCCGAGTTGCAGGTTGTTGGCGAGGTTTTTCTGCCCGATATAATTCAGGGCGTGGCTGTCTTCGGCAGCTACGCATACGTCGCGGACGACGGTGGCCTGCGAGTGATCGACGTCTCGACGCCCGCGAGCCCAGTCGAGGTGGGCTTCATGGACACCCCAGGGTGGGCCCGGGGCGTGGCCGTCTCCGGCAGCTACGCATACGTCGGGGATTCGTTCAGCGGCCTGCAGGTGATCGACGTTTCGACCCCCGTAAACCCGATCGAGGTGGGCTTCGTGGACACTCCGGGGAGTGTCTCGGGTGTCGCGGTTTCCTGGAGACACGTCTACGTGACGGAACCTGGGCACGGCCTGGAGATTTTCTCTCCGTCGAGCTGCCCCGGGTATGTCCCGACGGGACCCTCTCCTCGCCGGGCCACGGGGAGACGAACACCGTGACAGGATAGGGAGATAGTAGCTATCCGCTAGTACTGCTCTGGGTCGTGGCAATCGCTGGAATTCCTCGACTCCAGCGATAACGTTGAATGATGGGTGCCACACTTCGTAGGATCGGCGGATCGGTGCCACCCTTAGCAAACATAGCGTTGTTCGGCGACGGGACAGCAACAATGCTAAGAATGCGAAGTGTGGCACCCATCCTCAGCTATTCACCCTCTGGGGCCGGTGGAACTCCAAGTGCGTCTCGTCGGAGAGTTCGGGTTGCAGCACGTAGCCGCCGCCATCAAAGAAATGCAGTTGATCCGCGGTGGACAGGCGGTTCTGGATCGCCCACCGCGCCATCTCGCCGCGGGTTGCTTTGGCAAAGAACGACAGAAATCGTGCTTTGCCGTCTTTGACGTCTTTGAAGACCGGGGTGACGACCGGACCAGCGAGATTTTTCGGTTGGACCGACTTGAAGTACTCCTTAGAGGCCAGGTTGATGACGGTGCGATCTTCATGCCCCTCGGTGAGCTCATTCAATCGGTCTGTGATCCGCTTGCCCCAGAAGCCATAGAGGTCCCTGCCGCGCCTCGTACTCAGCCGGGTGCCCATCTCGAGGCGATAGGGTTGGATCAGGTCCAGCGGGCGCAGGGCGCCGTAGAGTCCGGAAAGGATGGCTAGGTGGTCCTGGGCAAAAGTGAGATCCTCAACACTGAGTGTGCCGGCGTCGAAGCCGCGGTAGACATCTCCACTGAACATCAGCGCGGCCTGGCGTGCATTCTCCGTCGTGAAGGGTGTCGTCCAATCTCGGAACCGCTGGCGGTTTAGGGCCGAAAGTTGGTCGCTGACCCCCATTAGTTTTTTGATCTTGGGTGCGCTCAGACGACGAGTCGTTTTAATTAATGTTTCGGTCTGATCGAGCAAAATAGGTTGAGTCGCCGGCAGGCCGTCAATTGCGGGCCCTTCGGCGAGACTCTTGGCTGGGGACAATAGAAACAGCATGATTTGACCTCCGCATCCGGGCGCACACGGCAGAGCAGAGGATAGCGCATGGTTGTCGCAATCTACGGTGCCACCCTTCGCATTAAGATAGGTGCCGATAGGAGCCACACTTCGCAATCACTCATTGCACGAATACGAATCGAGGCAGCCTTTCTCGACCTGAGTCCGCAACAAAGCGTTAATGCGAAGTGTGGCACCTATCTTAATGCGAAGTGTGGCACCTATCTGGCACCTATCCTTGACGGCACGCTTGTTCTCCATACGATAATTGGTGCCAGGTCCGCAGTTCTGTGGTCGCGAGTCCATAACTACGGAACTGCGGACCTGGCACCCATGTCATCTGCCGATTGGATGTGCCCCAGCTATCCAAATCGGTGAGTTTTGCGGGCTAGCCGTTCTGCATGACCATGACAAATCCCAGCGGGGGTTTCGCCGGGCTCTTCTCCAGGTCTGAACAAAAAAACGAGATGTCGTAATCGAGTTCCTTGAAACTCTGCAGCGTCAGCCCGCTGTTGATCCCCGCCATCAGGATGGCGTCGAGCCGGTGCATGAAGCTGAAATTTGGCGACGACTCGTATTCTTCCCCGCCGTAATAATCGAGACCGGTGGTTTCTTTCCAGACGTGGTCTTCGAAGTAGGAATTCTGGATCGAGGACTTGCCGCCATTGGTATCCGGTTCGTACATGAACAGGATCGGGTGCATTTCTTCCATGACGAGTTTGCCACCGGTTTTGAGCAGGCCTTGCAGGATCTGGAAGAAGGCCTCCAGGTCCGGCATCCAGCTGAGCACGCCAACGGTGGTTAACACGATGTCGAACGACGACTCGAGATCTCGCGGGAGGTCGTAAACATCACTGTGAACCAGTTCGACCTGGTCTTCGGCGCCGGCCTGTTCGATCATCTGCCTTCCATGCGCCAGAAATTCCTCGGCCGCGTCGACTCCCACGCAACGTGACGCGCCCATGTTGCGCAGCGACAGGGTCTCCACGCCATTGTTACAACATAGCTGGATGATGCTCTTGCCATCGACGCCGACCTGCAACAACGTCTCCAGGATGTCGTCCTCGAAAGTGACGTGATCGGAATTTTCAAAGGCCGTGAACAACCTGGCATTGTTTTGGGCGGCGTGACGAGACGCGGCCTCGTTCCAGGCGATACGGTTGGCGTGGGTGTATTGATCGCGGGTATTAGTCATGGTATTGCCTCGTCATCCTGTTTAGGTGCGTCTAAAAGGAGTTATACCGTAGTAACGTGCCATCTGGCACTATTTCCCGATGCTAAGAATGCTAAGGGTGGCACCCATCGACTATCTGGCACCGTTATGGGGAACTTAGGAAGTTTCAACTTCCCAACTTCCTAAAGCACCGCTATTTTGGCACCGCTATTTTGGCACGCTTATGGCGCGCTTACGCGTCTATCCTTGATCAAACCTCCGTCAGGGCGCGGTGTCAGACCACGACATGGTGCTGCCCGATTCGAAGCCGTCAGCGAAGATCAGCACGTCCTCGACAAAAGTGGCTGTAACACTCTGATTTCCCGTCATGGCGATGTGAGTCTGCCGGGCGAGAGTGTCGGCGACATTTCCCGTCCAGTTCACAAACAACCATTCCGGATCCGCTACGGCCTCGACATCGACCGTTGAACAGACGGGATAGCTATGAACGCCTGCGGCCGGGATGGTGCTACCGTTGCCGACAACGGCCATCGTTAGGTCGTACTGATCGGCGACGGCGCCGACCTGGCGTTCGTACGCCCCCATATCGACGATGGAGCCAGACCCGATGCCGGTATCGGTGACCAGGGGATCATCCAGGAACCGCTGGTGACCGTTCAGATCAGTGCTGCAGCTTACGGGAATCGAGTTGTCACCGGCATCGATGCCTGGGGATGAACTCCCTAGTCGATAGTCCCAGTTGACCGGATCTGGGTCAGTAGCATCCGCGAAGATCGGTGCCACACGGATGTTGCCGTTGCCGGTGAAGCCACTCTGATCGACGTTGCTGAAGGTGACGGCCGGCGAGCCTCTCAGTTCCGAATAGGCTCCAGACGAACCGAGGGCAGTGTTTCCCCACAGGATGGAGTTGTCCACCGTGAACACTTGGTACGATTCAACAGCGCCGATCGCTCCTCCTGTTCCCGTGGCTCCAGCTGCGGAGTTGCCATAGAAGGTACTGTTTTTCACCGACAACAGACCACCGAAGTTGATGAAGATCGCACCGCCAACGCTGTTCGCCGCATTTGCCTCGTTGCCGACAAAGAGACTGTTGGCGACATTCACGTAGTCCACCGTGCTGAAGACGACGATGCCTGCGCCGTTGCCCGCGGTGACATTGTCGATGAACTGACATCGATCGATGAACGTTTGGTTGGATGCAGAAACGACGGTCGCTGTATTGTTTTTGAAGAGCGAGTCCTTGACCGTCAACATCGCACCGGGGCCGCCGGTGTTGAGTGCGTTGTACGTGTTGGCCACGAAGCTGCTCTTCAGAACCTGCAGATTTGAACCGGAGTTCTTGACGCTGGGTTTGCTGTTCGCGGTGAACTTGCTGTTGGCCACCGTGTTCAGGCCCGATACATAGAAGAACTCGATAGCAGCCGTCGTGCCACCATGAGTGATGGTGAAGCCGTCGATGGTCGCTCCACCCCCTGAATCAGAGACATGGATGGTGCGGGTGAAGGCGTCCGACCCGTCGATGATCGTCTCGTTGGCCAGCCAGTCACGCTGATCGCGCTGGCTCTCGCCACCCGCGAACCCGCCATAGAGTCCGAGATTCGCCTGCGTTATGTGTATGGGGGCGATGGTCCCGCCTGTCGGCGTGTATGTCCCCGCCTTGACCCAGATCTCGTCGTCTGCGATTGCGTTGGACACGGCCTCTTCGATGGTCTTCAGTGCCTGATCCCAGCTGGTTCCCGAGCCGGAGGTGGCGACATCTGAATCTACGTACCAGACGCCGAACATCGCGCCGGGCACGAACTCATCCGCTCCCATGTCTGCGATAGCGACGCCGTTCTCGTCGCCGTCGATGATTCGGCTGTCGCCATCGAAGTCTGTCAAAGGGATATAGATCGCTGTGTTGTTTCCCGTATCGATCGCCGGCGATCCCAGTCGCAGATGAGGCCGCTCAGAGCCGAACATCAGTGGATCTTGGCGGATGTTGTTGTTGAAGTCGTAGCCCGCTTGATCGATATCGCTGTGGTAGACGAGAACGGGTGGCGCCCCATCAATCTCGGAGCCTGAAACACTGGCTGAGTCGCCCCACAGAATACTGTTGGATACGACCGGAGACGGCGGGGACGCAGAACAGTCGCTGGTGTAGATCGCTCCACCGTTGGTAGCGCTGTTTTGCGAGAACGTCGTATTCGTAAGGTGCGGTGATGCACCGCAATTGGCGTGGATTGCGCCCCCCAGACCTGCCTGATTGCCCCAGAAGGATGTGTTCGTGATCTTTGGCGAGCAGTAGTACAGATTCAGGGCACCGCCATAGGAGAGACCGGGGGCTCCGTTGTCCGCAAACACCAGATTGGTGAGGATTGGCCGCTCGCTGTAGCAGTTCTCGAGGTAGATAGCGCCGCCGGCACAGTTGCGAATCGTAAAACCGTCAACGGTCGGCAGGTCCTGAAGAATGAACATGCAGGTGCCGGCGTACCCGGCACCATCGATGGTGGTTGTGTTCTGAACCCAGTCACGTTGGTCCACAGATGTTTCATAGCCCGCAAAGCCACCGTAGAGGCGTACGTCCTTGTCGTTGATAGTGATCGATGAGGTCAGGTTGTAGACACCCTTTCTGACCCAGATCTCATCCCAGGAGGCGGCCATTGAGATCGCTTCCTGGATTGTCAGCACGGCCTCATGCCAGGACGTACCATCTCCGGAAATCAGATGGTCAGCGTCGACATACCAAGTTGCCGCCTGGCCGATCGAGGCGAAGCAGAGGAGTGTGACAAGACCTAGTGCGATCTGCTGCCCGATTCTGGCGAAGTCAGCTTTCATTGGTTCCTCCTGCGGTGGCGTCCGGAGTACCATGATAGATGCCACGTACACATTTGCACACTTATCGCCGGGACTAGATTTCGAATTCCGGTTGAAGGCATCTATTGGTTGGGTCGTTACAACAGAGGTGGACCCCAATATTTGGACAGGTTCGCGGCGTTTCCAAGGTGGAATCCAGTGGTCGATTTAGCGTTCAATCGGGCCTTTGAACGGTTGACCGATCGGTTCACCGGTTGGGCGGCGAACCGGTCCTGCAAAGCGACAAAGCGGTGCCTGACACCTTTAACAACAATGGTGCAATGGGGAACGTGGCACCCATCGGCACCCATCAGGTTCTCTTCAAACACGACGACAGGGTCCATGGGTGGGAGTTGTGGCGCTCTGACGGCACGGCGGCGACCACCAACCTGGTCATTGACCTCATGCCCGGATCGACCGGTGGCGCGTATCCCCCATATGAAACTGACGCCGCAGTCTTCGATGGTCGTCTGTATTACGCCAACGCTGCTCCCGGAGCGGGGACCGAGCTAATTGTCACCGATGGAACTGGGAAAGGGACGAGGGTGGTGGACATCTTTCGGGGGATGAACTCCTCCGATCCACTGGATTTGATGGCGACCGGCGATCGCATCTTCTTCACCGCCATCGATCATGTACATGGTCGGGAGCTCTGGACGTTGAAAGTGGCCGTCTTTGTCGATGGTTTTGAGGCAGGTGATACCTCCCAGTGGAGCGACGTGCTCCCCTGAAGCGCACCCATCAAGTCGGTTAGGCGCTCGAGGTCTTCTTCTCAAAAAACAGCTGATACGAACGGTGCCACGTACCGCATTGATGCATTGTCTCTGTGAGGCAGTGCCATGACTAAGATCAGGGCCACGTAGACAATTACACCCTTGTGGCTAGAGACGTGCACCTCTCCCAGGCTTAATAGCCTTGTGACCAAGCCTTGTTGATCTCTGGCTCACCCAGCCATCTTCAACTGCCGAACCTTCCGGTCCGGCTTGTTCAGCGCGAGATCGTAGTTGGTCTGGAGATTGATCCAGAGCTGGGGCGTCGTGCCGAACGCCTGTGAAAACAGCCACGCCGTTTCCGGGGTGATGCCTCGCTTGCCACGAACGATCTCGTTGATCCGCTGGACCGGAACGCCGATGTGGGCGGCGAGCTTGACCTGGGAGAGTTCCATCGGGATCAGGAATTCCTCGAGGAGGATCTCACCCGGGTGAGTCGGGATACGATTTTTCGGGATCATCGAAGCCTCCTTTATTGGTGATAGTCCACGAGGCGAACCTCATGGGTGTCGGTGCTTTCCCAGCGGAAGACGATTCGCCACTGGTCGTTAACCCGAATGCTATGAAATCCGCGAAGGTCGCCCTTCAGTGCCTCGAGTCGATTTCCCGGCGGTTTCTCGAGGTCGATGAGCTCAGAAGCGCCGTTGAGGTAGTCGAGCTTCAAGATTGCTCGCTTCAAGACATCGGCCGGAAATCGTCTCACCAGTCGAATTGGTGTGCCATGAAAGACCGCTTCAGTAGCGTCGTCACCAAACGAGATGATCACTCTCGACTCCTCTCTATCAATATATCGGTTTCACGGTATCCGTGCAAGTGTGTATATGACATGATCATCGGAAGTTTGGTGCAGTGACCCTTTCCCTCTCCCTGATGGTGCGTGATCATCGCAAGTACCGTAACCGTAACCGTGCCAGGCTTTAGGAAGTTAGGAAGTTACAACTTCCTAACTTCCTAAAGGCACCTATGATGAGTTTACACCTATGATACCGTTTAATTCTCAAAAGCGCCGTGGTAGTTGAGCGGCCTGCTGTCCGGCTGAAACGGAGGGTGGAGGGGTGCAGGGTCAGAAGGCCATAAGACGGCTCCTCGTGATGACATCGATCGTTCTTGTGAGCTTTGAGGCCCACGCTGACGAGCGAGACGTGGGTTTCGGCATCGAGAATCGCCGCCTCATCCTATCTCGGGTCGAATATCAACCGCATCAGGTCACCGAATCCGACCATCCTGGTCGGATGTGGGTTGCCGACAACCCAAGTCAGCAGTTTGCGGTGCATTTCGGAGCGCAGGACGTTGTGCTTAGCCCGAGAGGCCAGGGCACGCCGCCCTGGCGCTTGGGTCTGAGGCTGAAGTCCTGGGGAACAAGACGCAAACTGGAGCCGGTCGGCCCGGCAGAGGCGTTTTCAGTTGGTAGCTTCGTCGAGTACCAGCGGGGTCCCATCACCGAGTGGTACGCCAATACCGACGTCGGTCTCCAGCAGGGATTCACGATCGCTGCTCCGCCAGATGAACGGGGGAGCGAACTCACTCTCGAGATCGCTGTAACTGGCGATTTTGTTGGCAGGCTGTCGGAATCCGGATCCGTGGTGGCGTTTCACCACGAAGAAAGTGGCACGCTCATCCGGTGTGAAGGTGCGGTCGCCATTGATGCCGCGGGGAGTGACCTGGACGCAAGGATGGAGTTTGATCCGGTCCGGATGAGCCTTTCATTGGCGGTGGCCATCGGCGGCGTCTCGTGGCCCATCTACGTCGATCCCGTGTTCTCTCGTGTGGCAAAGTTTCTGCCTGCTCCCGACCCGAGCGTGGAGGAAGCTCAGTTCGGTCGAGCTATCGCGGTCGACGGGAACCTGATGATTGTCGGGACTGATGACATTATCTACGGCGAGAACCCGGCGGTGGCATACGTCTTCCTACGTGAGGACGGCTCCAGCGGACCATGGATCCACGTGGCGGATCTCGTTAGCGGGGAGGGCGTGCTTCGGGAGGAGTTCGGTTGGTCGGTTTCGATAAGCGGCTGGACGGCGATTGTCGGTGCGTACAGAAACAACGTTGAAGGGGAAGACTATGGCGTGGTGTACGTCTTCGAGTGCGATCCGGACGATGTCCGAGACTGGCGCTTGGTCGAGACGCTCCGACCGTCTCAATTCGGCTGGTCGCCCTTCTTCGGATACTCGTTGTCGATCAGCGGCGATACGGCGGCCATCGGGGCTCCTGGCGAGGGTTACTCGGGTTCTGTCTATCTCTTCCGAAGGGATCTGGACGGTCCGGACGCGTGGGGACTGATCGGGAAACTGGCCGCCTCCGACGGCGGACGCGGGGATTCCTTCGGGATATCCGTCGACATCGACGGGGACGTTGTGATCGTCGGCTCTTATCTCGGCGACGGCATCGATACGGAAACCGGAACGGCATATCTCTTTGAGCGCGACCCCACGGGAACAGACGACTGGCGCGAGACTGCCAGGTTGACGGCGGATGATGGGGCTCGCAGCGATCGTTTCGGTTACTCAGTCGGCATCAGTCGCGACACCGCCATCGTCGGTGCGCATCGGGACGATCTGGAGGGTTCGGCCTATCTGTTCGAGCGTGATAGCGACGCGCCTTCCGACTGGAAACAGTCGGCGAAGCTCTCCCCCGACGTCTCGGCCTACGGCTCGTATTTCGGCTATTCCGTTGGGATCAGCAGCGACACCGCGATCGTAGGCGCCTATGGGGACGACGCAAACGCGCTCGACTCAGGCTCGGCGGTGGTCTATCGGCGCGATCCATCAGACCGGAACACATGGCTACGCGTCGCCAAGCTCGTGGCGTCGGATGGCGGCGTGAACGACGAATTCGGACATGACGTCGCCATTGATGACGACATCGCCGTCGTCGGGGCTCGACTCTCCAACGGGAACACGGTGGATGAAGGGTCCGTCTATGTATTCGGGCCCCTCGGCATCGATGGGGCGTGGGTGGAATGGGCGAAATTGACCTGCCCCCCGGTGTGGGCGGCTCGAGCGGACGCGCTCGGTACCTCGTTGGCAATCAGCGGCGACTACCTGGCCGTCGGCGCTCCTGGTGATGATGACGCCGGACTCGACGCCGGAACGGCCTACATCTTCGAACGCAACCTGGACGGTGGTGAGTGGGTGCGGGTCGCGCGGATTACCTCTGCCGATGCCGCCGCGGGTGACGAGTTCGGGATCTCGATCGCGGTGAGCGGCGACAGAATCATCGTGGGTTCCCACGGCGATGACGACAACGGGACCAACTCCGGATCGGCTTACATATTTCAACGCAACCAGGGCCAGTCGAACTCGTGGAACCAGGTGGCGAAGATCACTCCCTCCGACGGAGCAGAATACGACCGATTCGGGTCCTCTGTCGACCTCACCGACGACACCGCCGTCGTGGGTGCGCAATGGGACGACGACGGTGGTCCCGCTTCAGGTTCTGCCTACGTGTTTCGGCCGAATCCTGTTGGATTGGTAGGGTGGGGCGAAGTTGCAAAAATCGTCCCGACCGACGGCGAAGACGTGGCGCATTTTGGCGTGTCGGTCGCCGTAGGCGAAGAGTCGTTGATCGTCGGCGCCTACAAAGACGACGCTGTGACTTCGAACTCGGGCGCGGCCTACGTGTTTCGGCGCGATCTTGCCTCACCGGCAGGGTGGATCCAGGTCGCCAAGTTGGTGCCGACCGACAGCAGATACAGCAGCTACTTCGGTTGGGCTGTCGACCTCGATGGCGATATCGCGGTGGTAGGTGCCGTCAAAGGCGGCAAAGCGTACGTTTTTAGGCGGCATCAGGGTGGTCTCGACGAATGGGGATTGATGGCCGAAATCATTCCGGCCGACGGGGAAACGTGGGACTCTTTCGGCTTCGCGGTTGCGGTCCGCGACGGCAGGGCGATCGTCGGGGCACTCGGAGACTACGGCAACGGTCAACGGTCCGGATCGGCCTACGCGTTCCAGAAGGACAGGGGCGGGCCGAATGCGTGGGGCCTGGTGGAGAAGATCGCCGCCGGCGATCTCGACGAGTTTGACCTTTTCGGTTTCTCAGTCGCTATCGATGGCCTCACCGCCGCCGTTGGGGCCCCAGGAGATGGTTTGCTGGGTCACGAATCAGGCTCGGTTTATATTTTCGACGTCGACGAATCCATCGATCCGTTCGAACCCTGACAATTGGCGCCAGTTGTGCGCCAGAATGAAGCGTGCCAGGATTACACATTTACACTTTCGACGGGTGGTCGATCGAGAATGTGTAAATGTGTAAACCCGGCACCATTAAGGTAGCAGAACAAAAGTATCTCGATCACATGCCGCTCGAGCGTCAGGTACGCGCCATGGCACGTGGCGGCCTGGTCGTTGACAGCCAGACCTTGTGGGACCAGATCGAGAGACTGGCTCAGCATCTGCAGCCGACCTAC
>Ga0209344_10004278_pt1 | contig 13218 bp, 11 predicted proteins | sample Cruoilmetagenom6_FD_187293 | JGI IMG/M metagenome (GOLD analysis project Ga0209344, IMG submission 187293) | Oil polluted marine microbial communities from Coal Oil Point, Santa Barbara, California, USA - Santa Barbara Oil Seep Sample 6 (SPAdes)... | ecosystem: Environmental > Aquatic > Marine...
ACCGTTTATACACATCTGTTGGATTGGTTATATTCAACCCTATACCTGTTTGCACTACATTATAAGAAGGATTATAGGTTACTGCTACTGAAGTAAAATCGGTTTGGTTTAATTGTATGCTTGAATTATTGTTGTAATAAACCATACCTGTGTTTAGAGTGGCGGTTATGTTACCTAAAAGCAAATTGGTATTTTCTACTAATGCTATAAACAGGTGATTTTTTCCTTTCCCTGTAAAATTCATTTCTACCGTGCCGGGCATGGTTAACTGGTGATTCGGATAAAAATAATAATAGCCATCTCTGTTATGTGTCCATACTGCATTGGCATCAAAAACCATATCTCCTTTTACTTCTACTCTTGCTGCATTTCCTGATATGGATGTTGCTCCTACTAATAATCCTTTGCCTGATTGGTTGTTGTTGTAATACACGCTTGCATTTTCATCAATTATTAATATGGCTCCGGGCTTTAATATTAACTCTGCTCCGTCTTCTATTATTACATCACTGTCTTCAAATATATGCAGTTTTGCTCCACTTTCCAGCTCCATTTTTGAGCCGCTTTTTAAGCGTAAGGTGCTGTTGTTTTTAACATTTACAGTAGCGTTTTGTTCTAAATGGAAATAGGAACCCGATTGTAATGATAAAACAGTGGGGTCAACAAAATAGTTGGTTCCTCCGATGCTCATAGGTGTATTAATTTTTGTAGCCGTAAATCCTTGGTCTAATAGCATGGTATTTCCTTGTGTTAAGTTTAAAGAATATCCATTAGCTCCTGATATGGCAGGTAATTCAATAGTACCACACCAACGCACATCATTAGTGATATCCGTATCATCAAATTTAACTTCTACTTTAATACTGCCATCTTGCAGTTCATCCAATATTTCTATGGAAATGCCATTTAATATGACCTTACGATTATCTGGTGGTAATCCATTATTATGTGCAAGACCATTATTATTTGACAAGGTAATCATGGAATTGGCAGATGGATTGGTGCCTACTCCTAATTTAGCCACCCCATTTTTGGTAAACACATGATGAATAGTTCCGTTGTTAGCTAAATTAGGATTCACAACACCATTTACTCGTTCTAACCACGTTAATTTAACTTCATTTCCAATTAAATTATCAGCATTTAAATCAGCTGCATGAAGTTCTTGTTCTTGATTCCCGGTAAGCGGATTAGCAAATTGAGGCAGTTTTTCATAAGGTTCAACTGCTCCTGAGGTAACACAAGTTACAGGATATGTTGTGCTTTCAAACTGTAAATCGTACATCCCATTAGCAGGAATAGGTCTGGTATAATGTCCACTTTGACTATAGGCTGCTGAGCCTACTTTTATGTCTTTTCCTGCTTGCATATACATGTACAAGCCCGGTTGCATTTCGTCCATACACGTATGATTTTGATGCTTAAACCTATCAAACTCAAAACCATTATTTTGTGCTGTTTGGTGGTTTTCTATCCACAAATATTGCTGATGTTCATTGGTGGGAATAAACGGCAATTTCATCCGAATAACATCTCCTGTAGTTACAAAATCCCTTAGTATGTAAATGCCGGCATGATTACTATTGGTAGCATCTAATGCTGTTTCTATTTCATTCAAATTCTCATCTAACGCACTGTTCAAATACGTTTTGGAAGGATGTTGCCATTCCATTCTGTCTCTGTCCCATGCATTAAAGGTTAAAATACTGGTTTCACTTCCTCCCATAATACTCCATCCTCCCTGATTAGGTATAAATGTCTTTCCTGTTCCCGATCCTACGTGTCCGCCACCATTATGAAAATTATTAGCTCCAAACAATAGGTGTCCAAATTCGTGAACAAACATTAGAGTAGGGTCTTTTCCCATACTTGTTTCCGACCTCGTATCTTGTGGGTATCCGAGTATATTAGGATAAGATGTAAAGTAAGTATCCCCTTTATTCATCCATGTATGATTATTTTGCACTATAAAAAACACATGGTCAAACGAATGAGGATTGTCTGAACCAGATGTTTTTACACTACCCGGCATATCATTGTTTTGCCAATTGTCAAAATCAGCTATACTCATGTTATTTTTTGTATTTAATACTCCCCATTGATTGATTTGACTAATGGCGTTGTGTATTAAAGTTGTGTTAAAAGTACCCGGAGTAGCATCACTTTCTTTCACTATAAAAAGACTGTCAACATAATCTCCCAAAACTTTAAAATTTCCGTGGGATGCATGGTTGTAATATCGGGTAACACTACCTTGTAAATTACCCGACCATTCGGCATCAAATAAATTATCTTTGTAATTAGGCAATTGTCCTTTTGTCCAATCAACACTTCCATTAGGATAGGGGTCGTTTTGAGGATTTACATCGTAATCTATTTCAATGTAAACCACCAATACTCTTAACATACCAGAGCTAGGTAGGAACCAGCCATTTTTGGCTTCTGCTGTAGATTCTATTTCTGCTTCTTGCCATAAGCTGTCATTAAGTGCACATTCTTGTGCTTGGGTGTACTCCATAAGGAACACGGTTAGCAATACTGCTAACAATAAAAATTTCTTTTTCATGATTATATCTTTTTTAAAAGCATTGCTGCAGAAACTAATTTAGTTCTACAGCAATAACAAATACACAAATTACACTTAAGAGAAAAGTGCTATTAATTTTTAATGATTTTTTTAATTACTTTTTGTGTATTACTTAACACTTCTAAAAAATAAACTCCTTGTGGCAACTCCTGTAAGTTAAGCACTATTTTATTGCTTGTAGTTGTAAGTTGTTGCATTACTCTCCCACTAATGTCCATTAAAACCAATTGAACGGAAGAGGATTGTTTGGCATCAATTTCTACCGTAAATTCATTCGTAACAGGATTAGGATACACCTTTACATCTGCAAATGAACTAGTCTTTTCCTCCACACTTAAATTAGGATTATCGTTTATCAGAAAATATAAAGGAAAATGGTCTTGACTGCCCCAGGTAAACGAAGGCAACACTACAGAATCTTGTAATAACAAACTGAATCCTCCATTATTGGGATCATTCTGATTAAAAAAGAACCAATCGTTATCAAAAATTACTTCATTAAGCGTACAAGATAAATTGTGGTTTAACAATAACGAGGTATCCCACCGTACTATTATCGGATATATATAGTTTTGAGAATATATATAACCACCAGCAACACAACTCTGTGATGGATAAGCAAATGTCTTCATCGAATCAGTTTGGCTATATCTTATATACACATGAAAAGCAGAAGAGGTTAAATCTTGAGGTTTTTCTCCCAATGCTGTATCCATTCCAACAGTAGCTGTGGAGTCTAAAATATACCAAAGCGTATCTTTTGTGTTATTAGCATCTTCAAAAGCTAAATAAAATTTAAACTCCGGTGGCTGCTGTGCTGTTGTTTTTAGTGCAAAAAAGAGCAAGAGTATCGTAAATAATATATTTCTCATAATAATAAAGAGTTATGTAATCAAAAAGTAAATTATTGTGTCGTTACTACTAAGTTGGTGCTTTCATACGTATTTGATTTATAAAGGTACACAATTTCCCGCATTTAATTACAAGGGTTGGGTTATTTCTTGGTAAAATGTTGTTTTACAAAGATAAATAAATTTTTAAATATAGCACTATTTAGTGCTGCATTAATTAGTGCTAATCTAATTAATGCTAAACGATTAACATTGATATGGTATAAAATCAATGTTAATTATGACTAAACCGAAAAAGAATAAACCAAAAGAAATATTAAAACTGGCAAATAGAATTAAACAATTAAGAAAAGAAAAAGGATATACTAGCCAAGAAACATTTGCTTATGATAATGATTATACTTTAAGTTATTATTCAAGATTAGAAAGAGGTGAAGATATAAGATTTAGTAGTTTAGTTAGATTGTGTAAAGCATTAGATATAGATTTAAAAACATTTTTTTCTGAAGGTTTTTAAAATGACAAATAAGTTATACAGAAATATTCTTTTGTAAGAATATTCTAATTTTTAATAATTTTTTGAACTACTTTTTCATTCTCAATTAGTATTTCTAAAAAATAGACTCCTTGTGGTAACTCCTGTAAATTAAGCACTGTTTTATTGCTTGTAGCTGTAAGGTCTTGCATTACTCTCCCACTAATGTCCATTAAAACCAATTGAACGAAAGAGGATTGTTTGGCATCAATTTCTACCGTAAACTCACTAATTGTTGGGTTAGGGTAAACTTGAACATCAGCAAATGAACCATTTTTTTCTTCCACACTTAAATTAGGATTATCATTTAAAATAAAAGTTAAAGGAAAATGGTCTTGACTGCCCCAGGTAAACGAAGGCAACACTACAGAATCTTGTAATAACAAACTGAACCCATGCCCACTATTAGGATTGAAAAAGAACCAATCATTATCAAAAATTACTTCGTTAAGTGTACAAGATAAATTATGATTTAACAACAATGAAGTATCCCACCGTACTATTATTGGATATACATAGTTTTGAGCATGTATTTGACCACCAGCGGCACAACTCAATGACGGAAAAGCTGCCAACTCTCCAGAATCAACTAATACACCATAATGCTCAGGTCGTAAATAAACATGAAAACCATTTGATGTGAGATCTTGGGGTGCTTCTCCCAATACCGTATCTATTCCCCAAGTAGCTGTAGAGTCCAAAACATACCAAAGCGTATCTTTTGTGTTGTTAGCATCTTCAAAAGCTAAATAAAATTTAAACTCCGGTGGCTGTTGTGCTGTTGTTTTTAGTGCAAAAAAGAGCAAGAGTATCGTAAATAATATATTTCTCATAATAATAAAGTTATGTAATCAAAAAGTAAATTATTGTGTCGTTACTACTAAGTTGGTGCTTTCATACATATTTGATTTATAAAGGTAAACAATTTCCCATATTTACTACAAGAGTTGGGTTATTTCTTGGTAAAATATTGTTTTACAAAAACAAATATATGAAAATAATTTTCATATATTGTAATTTTTTTATGTAATAATGTCTTTATTTTTTTACTTTACATTTTTGTAAAATGATTTTACACCAAAGAGGAATAATAAAGAAGGAAAAGCGGTTAATAGTTTATCTTTAAGAAATTATGACAAAAATGAGTACCTTTATCATGAAAAATATATGCTGATGTTTTTAAAAAGATGTTTTATATTAATAATTACTTTGTTATGTTTTTTACCTTTAAAAAGCCAAAGTATTTACGAACCTGTTATTTCTTTATTTTTTGAAGATAATGCAGGTAGAAAAGACACCATAACTTTTGGATTAAATGATACTGCAACAGTAGATATTGATACTGCTTTTAACGAAGTGGATATTTATGGAACTCCTTTAGATAGTCTTGATATTAGAATTATTCAACGAGATACCAATAATTATGAATGTATTGGTAACTACCTTTATTCCACCCCATCCAACCCTCAATATTTTACTACTAATAGAGATTTGAAAAAAGATATTAGAAGTAACGGAGCTTTATATCAGTCTGTTAATGCCTCATCATCTGTTGATAATAACTTTGAAATAATTTTACATGCATATAACTACCCAATAACTGTAAAAGCTAATACTCAAAATTATTATGGATACCCTATTGTAATCTTCTTTGATGTGTTGTATCCAAATTGTGAAATAGAGTTTTATCACAATTATTCTAGCTATTATACAGATAATTTATCTTATTTATTACATAATTCTATTGATTCAGTTGTGATAACTGATACTGCCATAATTTCACTTATTGCTAGAATTGATCAACACGTTGGTATCAACGAATTTAACCAAACAACACCAACTTGGAAAATACAACCCAACCCTGCTCAAAGCAATATTACACTTAATGGATTAACTACTTTTGACGGAAAAATTGAAGTGTTAAACCTTTTAGGAGAAATTATTTTTAGCCAACACGTTTATGGTATTGAAAACACCTCTGTTACTATTGAACATCTACAAAATGGCATTTATTTTATTCGTTATTACGATAACGAAACCAAGGCTTATTCTACTAATAAACTGATTAAAAACTAAGAATATATAAGTTGTGTTACATTTAAAACAAAAATTATTACTGAATCAGAAAACATAGTATCACAAATAAATTCTAACGTATTTTTCAATGAATTTACATTTACGAAAAATGACTTTACGGATTTAGATACTAAACAAAAAATTGAATTTTCCGACAATGTAATTTGGTTGGATGACATATTTTTCATCTTCGAAATAAAAGAAAGAGAGTTAACAGAAAAATCAGATGATTCAAGTTGGTTTAAAAACAAAATTTTAAACAAAGCTGTAAAACAAATTAAGCAAACTCACGAGTATTTAAAGAAATACCCAAATATTCCAATAGTCAATCAAAAGGGACACGAAAAGAATATTTCTCAAGCAAATTTCAATAAAGTTCAATCGGCAATTATCTATTCACCAAGTGACAAATTTGAGGATGAACAAAGATTTCAGAAATTTTATAGAAGTCAAAAAGTTGGATTAATTCACTTATTTCACTCGGAAGATTATTATTGGATTTGTAAATATCTAATCACACCAGCAGAGGTTGAAGAATACTTGATTTTTAGAAAAGAACTTTTTGAAGAGCATCCACAACACCTTAATCTTTTACCTGAGCAATATGTATTAGCTCATTTTTTTGAAACTTTGGACACATCTGAAATTAAACCAAAATACATAACTAATTTCAAAAAACTTACGACCGACACAACCGATTTTAACATCTCGTACCTAATTGAAAATTTTAATAAGAATATTAGGTTTTTAAAAGAACAAACTGAATACTATCCCATTATTGCGGAAATAGCAAAATTAAATCGAGCAGAACTAACCGAATTTAAAAAGAGATTTATCAGAACATTAGAAAAATGTAAAGAAGAAGAAATAACAATACCTTTTAGAATGTATATCCCAAGAACTGATTGTGGGTTTGTTTTTGCACCTCTAAATAAACGTGCTTCAAAACATTGGCAAACAGCACTAAAAAATTTCACTTTTGCTCAGAAATATGACCAAAGAGCCTATCGTTGTGTTGGATTAGTGATGTTTGAAACAGAAATCAAGAAAGAGATTGTATTGGATATGTATTGGTGCTTTCTTGAACAAACTTGGGAATATAATGCTGAAATAGAGAAATTATTGACAGACAATTTTCCTTTTAGAGAAGCAAAATTGAAAAAACTTGATAATAGATATTTAAAATAAAATTGAAATATATGAATCATATAATGGAAGTACTACCTAAGTTCCGAGTTCTAATAGAGAAGCTTGAAGAAATAAAAAAGGAGATTGTAAAACAAAGTGGAATTAGTTATACAAGTCAAGATGCTCGAATAGTGGCATTAGATTCAATTCAAATTTCAATCTCTGCAGTTGGCATGTGGATAAACACCTGTAATTCTTTAGCTAATGAATACACCTATGAAAATAAATTTGATCAAGCTAAATTTTTAAAATCAGTAGGCAGTGGTGTAAGTATTAGCCAGACAGAGAAAATAATGTTTACACATTTAAGGCTTGGATTTATGACTTTAGCTCATTTTAAAATAGACAACTTATTTCATAATATTTTAAAACATCTAAATTCATTACCGAGAAGAACGGGATATTGGAATTTGACAGACAAAATATTAGAGATATGTTCTATTCCAAAAACGGGGATAGAAAAAGACAGATTAACTGCTTTTGCTAACCTTAGAAATTCTTTACATGGCAATGGTATCCATAGAACGAATTCACTTAATTTAACTATAGACGGAACAGTATTCGATTTCGTTAAAGACAGCCGTGTAGAATGTTCTGGATGGAATCATATAGTTATTCTTCTTGCATCGAACATCGACATACTAAAGCAAATTTTACTGTCAAGTATTGTGTCTAATATTCGAACTGAAATTGTGGACGACTTTGCTTCAGAAAATTAAATTACCTGCAGGCAATAGTACCCTTGCTCAATTTACGCTATAAGACTTAAATTCAGCTTTGTTTACACCTTCATCAATTACCTTAGCACGACAGATTTTCATCCCGCGCAACCGGCAACTAAGCACAACATGCTATATCTCATTAAACAAAAAAGCAGCCTTGAGTTTCCTCAAAGCTGCTTTTTTGTTTATGCATAATTGTACAACTAATAAGGTGCTTTTTGTACCACTCCCAGTTCATTATAAAAAATACTTTTTAATGTTCCGTCTTTTTTAACATAGTCAATTCTATATATTTCAGAGGAATAAGGAGTGGTAACTTCGTATGCTTTTTCTATCTTACCTTTTATCTCTTTTGTAAATACATTTTTTACTAATTGGGGTAATTCATCATTCTTAATTACCTTACAAGTAGCTACTAACAATAAATCTTTTCTGTCAGCATTTACAACTGCTTCAAATTCATTTCCTTCTACTGAGTAATAAACTTTAGCATGTTTTGAGTTTAATCTTTCTACTTTATTAATTTCAGCACCTTTAAAAACATTAGGGTAACTTTCAATAATTACTTTGTCTTCTTGTTTCAACTCATCTACATCTTTAATTTGAGTTGCATGTTGAGCAAACAAGTTAGCACTGTTTAAAATAATTGCTCCTAAAATTATTGGTAAATATATTTTCTTTAGTCTCATTTGTTTATATTTATTTTATAAAACCAGTCAAATGTAACTCCCAAAATAATCATTCCTTACTGTGAAGAAACTTTTACTTATGGTCGTTTCATAACTTAACGGTTTTATTGGTTAATAATTCGTTCTTACGCCTCAAAAGTTAATCAAATTATTTTAAAAAACCAAATTAAATGCTTGCCAATGCTTTTTCATAAGCAGGTTCTATCACAATATCTTCTACTTGTTCCGTGTAAACTACCTTTCCGGTTTCATCTAACACCACAATACATCTTGAGTGTAATCCCGTTAAAGGTCCTTCTAACATTTCCAGTCCGTAATCTTTACCAAACTGTCCCGTTTTAAAGTCCGATAACATCACCACATTTTCTATGCCCTCTGCCCCACAAAATCTTTTTTGAGCAAAAGGTAAATCTCTGGAAATACACAATACTTTTGTGTTCTCTAAGTCTGTTGCTTTTTTATTGAAATTTCTTACTGATGCAGCACAAATACCTGTATCTATACTAGGGAAAATGTTTAAGATTAATTTACTTCCTTTAAAATCGTTTAATGTTTTAGTACTTAAATCGGTTGCTACTAACTGAAAGTCTTTTGCTTGCGAACCAACAGATGGAAGTGTTCCGCTGGTGTTTATTTCGTCTCCTTTAAATTTTATTTTTGCCATGTTGTTTTTAAGTTTTGGTTTCTGCTAAATTAATGGTTTAAAATATCTTTCTTTTAAAAGGCAATCATTTTATTCTTAAAAAAACCTAACACCATTCTCATTTTTGGAATTAACTCTTAATAGTATCCTTGCTTAAAATCTTGTTCTGAATAGAGGTAGTTATGTAATTATACGCTCTTTTTCTTGACCCATTCGGCTAAGCTCAGGGTAAATTCCAAGAGCCAAAAATCAAGAACAAACGCCAAATCCTTTGTAATCTTTACCCACATGCCACCGCATTTCCCGGTCCGATTACTCAGGATTTCGCACCGTTTGTTCGATTGCCCTCGCACGAGTATTAGGTGTAAGTTATTAGTTTTTTTTATAATTGAACTTTTTAGTTAGGTCAGTATTGATTTTTATTCTTAAAAAACCCTAAGCGGTAGGTCATTTTTGGAATTCGCCTTAATTAATAGTAACTTTGCCTGAAACCAAACAAAAAAGATGATTCTCAATTTAATTATCACTTTTCTTTTATCATATTTCTATCGCTGACTTTTCTTGATGTACTTTATTTAAATTAATTCTAAAAATTAATAATCAAGACAAACAATGGAAATTTTACTTATAACACCACAAACAGGAAAACACTCAATTTTTAATGACAATAAAATTGTTACCTTTTTATACGAACATTTAGATCAATACGGAGATGCCAAAGAGGCTATCCAAAAATGTATTGATTATGTATTTACGCCAAACAAAGGCGGGTTAATTTTATTAGCCATAGAAAATAACGAAATTGTGGGAGCTACCATCATCAACAAAACAGGGATGAGTGGTTATATTCCCGAAAATATTTTAGTTTACATTGCTGTAAACAAAAACCAACGAGGAAAAGGCGTTGGAAAACAAATCATGCAAAAAGCCATAGAAAACACGGATGGCGATATTGCATTACATGTTGAAAAAGATAATCCTGCTAAATTTTTATATGAAAAAATGGGATTTAGTAATCCGTATTTAGAAATGCGTTTAAAAAAATAAATAGAGTCTGTCTGTAAAGTCCGATTTCATCGTTAATCTTGTTTTAAAAATCAGTTATTTACGAAAGTAAACGCTTGATTTTAAAAACTACGAAAGCCTCGAACTCGAACTTAACAGCTCAACCTCTATATTACAGAAAAACATGGATAACGAAATAACAAGTTTAAGAAAAGAACTGCATCAACATCCTGAAATTTCAGGAGAAGAATTTGAAACCAAAAAAAGAATTATTGCTTTTTTTGATCAGCTCCAACCCGACCAAATGGTACATTTAGGTAAAACGGGCGTTGCTTTTGTCTTTAACGGAAAAGCTCCAGGAAAAACAGTAATGCTTCGTTGCGAACTAGATGCATTGCCCATTCAGGAAATTAATACGGTTAATTACGCATCTAAAACAGCCGGAAAAGCTCATTTGTGCGGACATGACGGACACATGAGCATATTAGCTGCTACGGGAAAATATTATAGCAACAATCGACCTGCAAAAGGAAGAGTGGTATTGCTTTATCAGCCTGCCGAAGAAAATGGTGAAGGTGCTAAAGAAGTATTGGCAGATACTAATTTTAAGCAAATTGAACCTGATTATGCTATTGCTTTACACAATGTACCCGGGTACAAAAAAGGACAAATAGTGTATAAATATGGCAACTTCACTCCTTCTGTAACCAGCATTATTATTAAGCTTACAGGAAAAACCTCTCATGCTGCCGAACCACACAAGGGCATTAATCCGTCATTAGCAATAAGTAAGATAACACAACAAACATTAGCCCTTGCTAGAAATATTGAAGATGATGAACATTACACCGTTATTACTCCCATTTATACACACATAGGAAGTAAAGCTTATGGTACTTCAGCAGGATATGGCGAAACACATTTTACCATAAGAACACTTAGCAATGAACGGACAAAAGAACTTACTGACAAAATAAGTGCTTTAGCTGAGACCATTGCCAAAGAAGAACAATTAACCATTGCTATTTCTTTTACAGAAGCTTTTGAAGCCAATGAAAACAATCCTGAAATAGTTGATATTATTAAACAAACTGCCACAGATAACAATTTTGATACCTTAGAAAAACCATCACCTTTCCCTTGGGGAGAAGATTTTGGACTTTTCACTACTATATATAAAGGAGCAATGTTTGGATTGGGATCGGGTGAAAATACTCCACGACTTCATAATCCTGATTACGATTTTCCGGATGAAATTGCTCCAATAGGAACTGCTATGTTTATCAATATAGCCCAAAAATTATTAACTTAAGATAGTACCTTTAAAATGGATGTTACCTCAACAATAGAAATAAGTAAAAGCGCATATCAAAACAACCTAACATTTATACGTTCGCTCATTGGCGAATCTTGTATTTTCTCATCTGTAATTAAAGGAAATGCCTACGGACACGGCATAGAAACTTTTGCTCCAATGGCTGAAGAGGTTGGTGTAAACCATTTTTCTGTTTTCAGTGCTTACGAAGCACATCGCTTTAAAAAAGTAAGCAATGGAGAAAGTACTGTATTAATAATGGGAGTTGCAGATTCTACACAGGAACTGGAATGGACCATCAATTTAAACATTGAATTTTTTGTATTCGATTTAGAAAGATTGCAAAAGGCTGTTAAAATTGCCAAACGACTAAAGAAAAAAGCCATTGTTCACATAGAAATTGAAACAGGCATGAACCGAACAGGTTTTTGTGTAGATGAACTAAAAGATGTTATTCATTTTATTGAAGACAATAAACAACACTTAGATGTAAAAGGGTTGTGCACTCATTTTGCCGGAGCAGAAAGTATTACCAATTACTTTAGAGTAAAAAAACAAATTGTTGTTTACAATAGGGTTTACAAATTTTTTAAAAGTAATAATATAGATTTCAGGCAGAAACATTTAGCGTGTTCAGCTGCTATTATTAATTACCCTCAAACTATAAACGATTTAGTTCGTGTAGGAATAATGCAATACGGTTTTTGGCCTAGCAGAGAATCGCAAATGAAATACTACACTAAAAATAAAATCAACACTAATCCTTTAGAACCTTTAATTACCTGGAAAAGTTATGTTATGGGAACAAAAGCTGTAGCAGTTGGAGAATACATCAGTTACGGAACAACAGTGTTAGCCGAAACAGATATGAAAATTGCTACTATTCCTGTTGGATATGCGCATGGTTTTAGTCGCTCATTAAGTAATCAAGGAAAAGCAATTATAAGAGGACATCGTGTAGATGTAATTGGTTTTGTTAATATGAACATGATGATTGTTGACATTACTAATATACCTGAAGTTGAAAAAGGGGATGAAGTAGTTTTGATTGGGCAACAAAATGGAATTACTATATCTGTTAACTCTTTTGGAGAGATGAGTCACCAATTAAATTACGAACTACTTACCCGTTTGCCCGAAGATATTCCCAGAAAAATTATAAAATAATAGAATTATGGCTTTTATAGAACTTTACAGAGATAAACTAAAAAAGAACTACAACTACCTCGATAAGCTTTTTAAGTCGAATAATATAGAATGGGCTGTAGTAAGTAAACTATTATGTGGCAACGAGTTTTACCTTAAAGAATTACTTAAATTAAATATTAAAGAAATTTGTGATGCTCGTGTAAGTAATTTGGTAAAGATTAAAAAGCTTGCTCCGGAAATTGATACCGTTTACATAAAGCCTCCGGCAAAAAGAAGTATCAAAAAAATTGTTCAGTATGCTGATGCTAGTTTTAATACCGAATTTGAAACTATAAAATGGCTTTCTGAAGAAGCCGTTAGGCAAAACAAAACCCATAAAGTTATTATTATGGTAGAGTTGGGAGATTTGCGTGAAGGTGTTATGGGTGATGATTTAATGGACTTCTATGGTTCTATTT
>Ga0209344_10004280_pt1 | contig 13214 bp, 12 predicted proteins | sample Cruoilmetagenom6_FD_187293 | JGI IMG/M metagenome (GOLD analysis project Ga0209344, IMG submission 187293) | Oil polluted marine microbial communities from Coal Oil Point, Santa Barbara, California, USA - Santa Barbara Oil Seep Sample 6 (SPAdes)... | ecosystem: Environmental > Aquatic > Marine...
AAAATGGTTTTTGTAATGTATGCTATTGAAGGTTATAAGCATGCTGAAATTGCTGAACTTTTAGATATAAACGAAGGGACTTCTAAATCGCAATTATTTAAAGCAAGAAAACTGTTGCAAGAGCAAATTAATAAACGAAACAAAACAAGTTATGGCTCCAATTAAATTTGAAGAAAACATAAAAGAAAAGCTGGAAAAGAGAACACTTCAGCCATCAAGTCAGGCTTGGAATACGCTTTCAGAAAAGTTGGAAAAAGACACTAATAAGCCTACTAATAAAGCATTTTGGTGGCTTGGGATTGCCGCTAGTTTGGTTGGGATTCTATTTGTTGTGAATTTGTTTTTGAAGACTCCAGAAACAAGTAATCAAACACCAATATTAGTAGAAACAGAAGCTAAAGAAGTTGAAACTATAGAACATAAAAATGACATTGTAACACCTGAAACATCTATTGCGATAGATGGTTCTAATGCAACAGAAATAATGGCTTCAAAAGATAATGCAAATACAAAGAAAATTAAAAGTGAAGTAGTTGTAGTTAATAAGAATCAGGTTAAAAACTCCAGTTTAGCAATATTAGAAAAAAATGAAAATTCTGAAGGCGTGTTAAATAATTCAATCTTTAAAACTCCTTCATTCGAAATAAAAGTAGCAAAGTTGGAAACTCAAGATAAAATCAGTAAAACGGAAACTAATATTGATTCATTATTAAGTAAAGCTCAGGAACATATTGCTGAAAAATCTCAAACAAAAACCTATTCTATAGATGCAAATAGCTTACTTCAAGACGTTGAAGAAGATTTGAACGAATCCTTTAGAGCAAAAGTTTTCGAAACAGTTAAAACAAATTACAAAAAGGTAAAAACTGCAGTTGCCCAACGTAATGATTAAAAACATTCATCAATAATAAAAACAACAGTTATGCAAACAATTACTAAGTATTTAGCACTTATTGTGCTTACATTATCTGTGCAATTAATCTCTGCACAAGAAACAGCTAATAAAGATAAAATTGAAGCTTTACAGGCTCAAAAAAGACAAGTAGTAACTCAAGAAAAAGCATTACTAAAAACAGAAGTAGAAGCTGTAGACTTACAATTAGACAATAATGAAATTACACAAGAAGAAGCAGATTCTTTAAAAGGAGATTTGGCTACAAAACACGCATTAAATATTGAAAACAGGGTAGCAATTTTAGACAATAGAATTGCACTTTTAGAGAGAAATGAGCATGTGCCTTACGATACTGGAGCCAATCTAGAAGGCTTTACAGTAATTCTAGGAAAAGACAAAGATTCAGATGAATATGATACAGGAAGTTTATATATAGGACCACATAAAAGAATGGAGCCTAAAAAATACGACAGACGTACAACAAGCGATTTGGTATTTGCCATTGGGTTTAACAATGCCATTATTGAAGGGCAATCTTTAAACGATTCGCCATACAAAATTGGTGGTTCTGGGTTTGTTGAGTTAGGTTGGGCTTGGAAAACGAGAGTTTTTAATAATAGTAATGCTGTTCGTTTAAAGTATGGAATTTCTTTTCAATGGAATAAATTGGATATTAAAGATAACCTATATTTTCAAGAAGTGGATGATGTTGTTACTTTAGAAGAATTTCCTCTTAATTTAGATAAATCGAAATTTAGAACAACTAATTTGGTTTTTCCTGTGCATTTTGAATTTGGGCCTTCTAAGAAAATTGAAAAGGATGATTACTTTAGATATTCAACTTACAAGAAATTTAAAATTGGAGTAGGAGGTTATGGAGGTTTTGTACTCCAATCCATGCAAAAATTAAAGTATGATGATGCTAATAACGATTTTCAGAAAGATAAAATTAAAGATTACAACACCAATAACTTTGTGTATGGCATAAGCTCTTATATTTCATTTGGAAATGTTGGAATTTATGCGAAATACGATTTATCAACCATTTTTAAAGACCAAACTATTGACCAGAATAATATATCTCTAGGCTTACGTTTCGATATGGATTAGTTTAAGTAGTTAATTTGAGTTAGACCTTTCAGGATTTAAAAACTTGAAAGGTCTTTTTATTGTAATTATACTTCTTCATTATTATATTCATAATTAGAATCCCATAGCAATTTTGAACTCATTATAATTATTAATATCTCCATTAATAACAAAAGTTTTTTTTGGCTTAGTTGACCCAAAGATAGAGCCCACAATTGCACCTCCAAGGGCTCCAATTCCTCCAAAAATTAAAGCTCCTTCGCCTGCAGTATAACCAAGCAATCCGTCTGGATTTTCTGTTGCTATTCCAACTATAGCGCCAATACCAGCACCTATACTAGCACTCACTAAAATACTATGACCTCCAGTATGCCTTGTTTTTATAGTACCAATATTATTTGCTGGAACCTCAATTCGTTTATCGTTTTTCATTAGCAGGACATAAGTATCAGCAACGTGTTGTAGTTTGCCTTTTGTAATTTTAGAGCCTTCAATATTGTAAACGCGAACAAATAATTTTTTATTTTTCTCTTTAACATCTTGTGCGTTAACACTAATAGATATAAAGATTACAAGGATAGTGCATAAATATTTCATGTCGTTTTAATTTAGTTAAAACAATGAGTAACATTAAGTTATGCGTAGAATTAGTTGTCTACAAGTTACAAATTATTATTTAATGCAATAAATGAATTCGTTTTTAGAGGGATAATTTTAAACACCAATAGTTTATGCTACATTTGTAATTTATTATTTTACACAAAATATCTAATTTGATATCAAAATCCACCATAGACCAAGTGTTTGAAACTGCTCGAGTAGAGGAGGTTATTGGCGATTTTGTTCAGCTTAAAAAATCTGGATCTAGTTTTAAAGGACTAAGTCCCTTTAGCGATGAGCGCTCTCCAAGTTTTATGGTGTCTCCTGTGAAACAAATATGGAAAGATTTTTCTAGTGGAAAAGGAGGGAATGTGGTTGCCTTTTTAATGGAACATGAACATTTTACCTATCCTGAAGCTATTAAATATTTAGCTAATAAATATAATATTGAAGTTGAAGAAACAGAACAAACTAACGAACAAAAAGAACAAGCAAACGAACGTGAAAGCCTGTATTTAGTCAGTGAATTTGCTAGTAAATATTTTCAAAATATTTTACATAAAACAGATCCAGGAAAAGCCATTGGATTGAGTTATTTTAAAGAACGTGGTTTTACCGAGGAAACCATAAAAAAATTCCATTTAGGATATTCTTTAGATGAATGGCAAGCCTTTACAGACGAAGCTTTAAAACAAGGCTATAAACTAGAATACCTTGAAAAAACAGGAGTAACTATCGTCAAAGAAGCAAAGCGTTTCGATAGATTTAAAGGTCGTGTTATGTTTCCAATAAGAAGCATGAGTGGCCGTGTTCTAGGATTTGGAGGACGTATTCTAATTAACGATAAAAAAGCAGCAAAATATTTAAATTCACCTGAAAGTGATATCTATCATAAAAGTAAAGTGCTTTATGGTATTTTTCATGCCAAACAAAGTATAGCCAAAGAAGATAATTGCTATCTAGTTGAAGGGTATACAGATGTCATTCAATTTCATCAAAGAGGAATAAAAAATGTGGTGTCTTCTTCTGGAACAGCATTAACTCCAGACCAAATTAGATTAGTTAATAGATTAACAAAAAACATAACTGTACTTTTTGATGGAGATGCAGCAGGAATTAGAGCTTCTCTAAGAGGAATCGATTTAATTCTTGAACAAGGTATGAATGTCAAGATTTGTACGTTTCCAGAAGGTGAAGATCCAGATAGTTTTGCTAAACAAAACACGTTAGAGGAACTAACTTTTTACTTAGAAGAACATGCTCAAGACTTTATTCAGTATAAAGCATCCATGTTGTTTGAGGCTTCAAAAAACGATCCCATTAAAAAAGCTGAAACGGTTAGAGATATTGTAAATAGTATTTCAAAAATTCCTGATAGAATTAAACGCGAGATCTATATTCAAGAATGTTCTAAAATTATGCAAATTAGTGAAGGCGTGCTTTACAGTACTTTGGCACAATCTTCCAAAAAAGATTTTGATGATGCCAATAAGCAGTATAAAGAAGAACAAAAAGCATTTCAAGTTATAAAGAATGAGCATGCACAAAAAAAAGTGGATGTTCAGTATGAATTAGAACGAAAAATTATTCAAATACTATTACTATATGGAAATAGAACTGAAGTATTTGAAGATTTGATTTTAAAAGAAAACGATAAAAACGAATTAATTTTAGAACCCGTTTTGCATGAAGCTAAAGTATTTGAAAAAGTATATTTAGACCTTCAGGAAGATGAAATGGAGTTTACAGATTTAAAATTTAAGGAACTTTATTACAAGATAATAGATACCTTAAATCAGAATCCAGACTTCGCATTAGAGAATTTTGTAAATGATGTGGATGCTGATATAGCTAGCGAATTGACGACTATTTTAATGGAAGATGAACGTTATACACTTTCAGACTGGAATAGAAAAAACATTTTTCCTAAAGATAAAACCGATTCTATTGCACAACTAGTAAATGAAACTATTTTAAGTTTACGTTGCTTTTTAATTAGTAAGAAAATTAATGAATTAAGTTTAAGTACAAAAGATGATATTGAAAAACAATATAAAGAGATTTTAGAAGAAGTTGTAGGTTATAAAAAATTAGACAATTTACTCTCTAGAAAATTAAATAAACCCCTTTAAATTTCCATTAATTTAGCTCTATTAATTAAATCAACAATATTCCCAACATTTAATTTTTTCATTAAACGTGCTTTATAAGTACTAACAGTTTTTTCATTGATTTCTAATTCCTGAGCAATTTCCTTGTTCTTTTTTCCAATAGAAATAAGTTTTAAAACTTCAATTTCTCTTGTTGACAGTTTCTTAAAGAGTGAGCCAGAAGATTTATTTACTCGTCTACCAAAAGCTAATTGATGTGCTAAATTAGTGCTTAAATAAGTGTCGCCTTCAGCTACTTTCATAATCGCTTCTTTTATGGTAATTATATTTGCGTTCTTAGTTAAATAACCAGAAGCACCAGCTTTAATAGTATTAAGCGCATAAATTTCTTCAGGTTGGGTTGTAAACATGAGTACTTTTACTTGAGGATACTCTTTAGCAAGCCTTCTTAATGCAGTTAGACCATTAAGTTTTGGTAAATCTATTTCAGATAAAATAACATCTACTTTTTCTTGCCTTAAGAATTCGAATATAGCTTCTCCATTGCTAACTCCTCCAACAACTCTAATGTCTTTGGAAGCAACAAACAGAAGTTCAATACCTTTTCTAATAATTGGGTGACTATCAACAACCAACAGTTTTATCATCTTAAAGAGTTTTAAATAGTTTTACTGTTGAGGCAAAAAAAGTGAGCATATTAAGTAAATATACTAAATTTTAAGCTAAAATTATTATGATTGTTTTAAATTATTTGGAACAACACAAATAGGTATTGGGTTCATTTTGTGTTTGTTAGCAGAATTAAATCGTTTGTAGATTTTAAAAACCTCTTTTTCTCTACCATTAAAATCGGATTCGCTTTTGTTTTCTTCTACCATTTTCATAGCCCATTCTAATTCTGGATAAGATGCTCCTATTTGATCTTCATCACTTCTAGTATCTCCAAATAATCCATCACTTGGAGCTGCATTCATAATGGATTCTAGGATATTTAAAATGCTTGCTAGTTCATATACTTCAGATTTTAATAAATCGGCAATCGGACTTAAGTCAACACCTCCATCACCATATTTAGTGTAAAATCCTACACCAAAATCTTCTACTTTATTTCCAGTTCCAGCAACCAGTAATTTTTTTAAGCCTGCATAATAATATAATGTTGTCATTCTTAATCGAGCTCTAGTATTTGCTAGAGCCATGTCAACTATGGCTTGATTACCTTCTAACAAAACTTCGGTTTTAAATTCTTCGAAAACTGGAGTTAAATCGGCTTGCATGTCACTTACATTTTTAAAATTATTTTTTAGCTGTAAAATATGCTCTTGAGCTCTTGATACATGGCTTTTGGCTTGATGTATTGGCATTTCAAGGCATAAAACATCTAATCCAGTTTTTGCACATAAGGTTGAGGTAACGGCAGAATCAATACCTCCAGAAATACCTACAACAAAACCATTAACATTGGCGTTTAAAGCATAGTCCTTTAGCCATTTTACAATATGATTGACAACTTTTTCTGTTTGCATTATAAATGTATTTTAAACAAAGAACATTACCTTTGTCCAACAAAAGTAAATGAAACACCTTATTAATAAAAATTAACAACCTTTTAGTTTTATATGAAGAATTTTAGTTTGCTATTATTGATATTAATTACTATTTTTTCTTGTAAAAAAGATAATAGTATTGAACAAGAAATTGCAGCCATTAATGTAGATTATATTATTGAAAGATTTGATGTGGCTTTTGGGAATGCAACTTCAAGTACTTTACCAGATTTAAAGAAAGCATTTCCGTTTATGTTTTATGAGAAGTATCCAGATTCTTTTTGGATAGCTAAGGTTAATGATACACTTCAACAAGAATTAACTAAAGAGACTGGTAAAGTTTTTCCAGATTTGAAGGAGGAAAAAGAAGAAATCAGCCAACTTTTTAAACATTTAAAATATTATTTTCCTGAGTTTAAAACACCAAGAGTTATAACCACTACTTCATCAGTTGACTATAGAAACAAAGTGATAGTAACAGATACTATTGTGTTAATTTCTTTAGATACTTATTTAGGTATTGATCATAAATTTTATGAAGGCATTCAAAATTATTTAAAACAAGATTTTAGTAAAGAACAGATTGTTGTAGAAATGGCAAATGGGTATGCAGATGGTTACATTTATCAAAATCAAAATAAAACATTACTTGATGAAATGATCTATTTTGGAAAGCAGCTATATTTTAAAGATTTAATGATTCCATTTAAAACAGATGCAGAAAAAATTAGTTATTCTGAAGAAGAATTAAATTGGGCTATATCTAATGAGATAGAGGTATGGAGATTTTTTGTTGAAAAGGAATTACTTTTTAGTACGGATTCTAAGTTGCCTAATAGATTTATTAATCCAGCACCATTTTCGAAATTTTATTTAGAAGAGATTGATAAAGAATCTCCAGGTGAAATAGGAAAATATATTGGTTGGCAAATTGTTAAAGCTTATATGGAAAGAAACGATGTTACTTTAAAAGATATGCTTCAAACCAATCCTGAAGACATATTTAATAATTCAAATTATAAACCAAAAAAATAATGACAAAAATAACATCTACTATAGAATTAACGGTTGAATTAGACGACAATAGAATTCCAGAAAAATTAACTTGGACTGCAGATGATGGAGGTATTAATAATGAAGAAGCAAAGGCTATGTTGTTATCTGTTTGGGATAGTAAAACGCAAGAAACCTTAAGAATTGATCTATGGACTAAAGACATGCCTGTTGATGAAATGAAATTATTTTTTCATCAAACATTAGTAGCTATGAGCGATACATTTAATAGAGCAACTCAAGATGAAAAAATGACAGCAACAATGAAAGATTTTTGTGATTATTTTGCTGAAAAGCTAGAGCTTAAGAAATAAAGCTTTCTAAAAAAACAATCTGTCTTTCTGAATTTATTTCAGAATCTTATCAAATTATAGATAATTGTTAATGAGAAACTGAAACTAGTTCAGTTTGACAAACAATTCATTTTTTAGAAAGCTTTTTTATAAATTAAAGTTGTATTTAATCTTTATTTGGGGCCATAAATTCATATACTAAACCAACTAAAATAGCTCCAATAATAGGTGTTACCCAAAACAACCATAATTGTCCTAAATGTTCTCCACCAACAAACAAAGCTTGACTAGTACTTCTAGCAGGATTAACCGAAGTGTTTGTTACAGCTCAAAAGGATAAATTGCTTTCCAATCGTTTTTCATGTCAATAACAGTCCATCCTTTTTCTTTAGCTTCATCAAGTCCTTTATCTAATTTTCCAATATGAGATTCTCTATCATAAGCCCATTCACGTTCAGCATCTGTGTGATGTAAATACAGCTGAAAAGACTTATAGGAATTAGAATCTGTCCATTGCATCATCTGTAAGTCGCCATCTGAATTACCTGAAGCAAATACGGGTTTTTTACCAATTATTTTCTGAATATTTAATGGTTTCCCTTCTTTATCATCAATAAAATCTAAATGAGGTAACCGCTTAATAATTGGGTTGCCGTTATTATAATTGTACTCTGTTTTTACACGACTTCCAATAATTTGTTCTTCAGGAATACCATACACTTCGGTTACAAAAGCACGCATAAAATCGACACCACCACCAGAAACAATATAGGTTTTAAAATCGTTTGCTCTTAAATACTGTAATAATTCTAACATGGGCTGATACACTAATTCGTTGTAGCTTTTGTTTTTACTTGGATGTTTAGCAGTGCTTACCCAATCTTTTACAATAGTATCAAACTCGTCGGTAGTTATGCCAGCGTGTGATGCCATAACAATTTCTAAAAGGCCTTCCATCCCAGAAGCCATTAAAGTTTTCATGTCATTTTCAAGAACAGCTTTGTATGGTTGATGATCCCTCCATTCAGGATGCTCTGCAGCCATTTCTTTTATTCTATCAATGGCAAAGAATAATTGAAAATAGGCAGGTTGTTCTGCCCATAGGTTACCATCATTGTCGAAAGTAGCAATACGGTCTTTAATAGGGATGAAATTCTGACTATTAGGATTTGTTACGTCTTCTACATAACTCATAATGGCCTTTTTTGAAGGGCTATCGTTCCAAGAAGGTAATGGATCTGTTACTTCAACTGTCGCTGCTTCAGTTTCTGCAATAGGTTTTGTTTCTGATGTGTTATTACAGGCTACAAACAAACTTGCTGTGGCTAATAATAAATATATTTTTTTCATAATAGATTTTATTTTATTTTAAGATGACTTTAAAACAAACAGCAGATATTTGAATAAACACCTGCTGTATAATTATTTATTAAGAGGAGTCTCTTTGTCTTTTTAGTTACTTCCTAAATTGTCAAGTTTTTCTTGAATGGCACTTAAATTAAATGCTCCTGGTGTTTGACTTGGTGGGTAGTCTTTCATAGTTTTTAAAAACTTTGCTGCCATAGCTTGAATAGGTACAATTACAAATGGACGTTCTAAAAACCAATCTTCATAAGTGTTAGAGTTATGTTGTGCTTTTTCAAAAGGGTCTCTTCTTAAGTTAAAAAGAAGAGGGACTCTTAATTCGATGAAAGGCTCTCTCCAAACACCAAATTTTTGACCTCTATTAACTAAAAAAGTAACTTTCCAATCGTCGTAGCGTGCAGCAACAACTTCACCATCATCATTTACATACCAGAATTCATTTCTTGGCGACTTATCAGTTTTACCACTTAAGTAATCTAACATATTATAACCATCAATATGGTTTTTATAGTATCTGCCATTTACATTTGCACCTTTTTTTACACGTTCTATGATATCTGTATCTCCAGCAATAGCTGCAAATGTAGGTAGCCAATCTTCATGAGCAACAATACCATTTAAAGTAGTTCCTGCAGGAAAATGTCCAGGCCATTTAATAAATGTTGGTACACGGTAAGCGCCTTCCCAGTTAGAATTTTTCTCACTTCTAAATGGTGTAGTTCCAGCATCTGGCCAGGTGTTGTAGTGAGGTCCATTATCTGTAGAGTATTGAATAACTGTATTGTCAGCAATTCCAAGTTCGTCGATATAATCTAATAATTGACCAACGTGTAAATCATGTTCTACCATACCATCAGAATATTCATCTTGTCCTGAAATTCCTCTGTGCTCTTCTTTTACGTGTGTTCTAAAATGCATTCTTGTACCATTCCACCATACAAAAAATGGTGTTCCAGCATCGTTATGTTTTTTAATAAAAGCTTTAGCTGCTGCTATAGTTTCATCATCAATAGTTTCCATACGTTTTTTAGTAAGTGGTCCAGTGTTTTCAATACGTTGTCCACCTTTACCATCTGCCCATGAATGCATAACTCCACGAGGACCAAACTTTTCTCTAAATGTTTGTCCATCGGCTAGTGTAATGTTGGGATAATCCATGTTTTCTGGCTCTTCTTCAGCATTTAAGTGATATAAATTTCCAAGAAATTCATCAAACCCATGATTTGTTGGAAGATGCGTATCTAAATCACCTTGGTGGTTTTTACCAAATTGACCTGTAGCATATCCTTGAGCTTTCAATACAGTTGCCATAGTAAGATCTGTTTCTTGCCAACCTTGTTCTGCACCAGGTAAACCTACTTTGGTCATACCAGAACGTACAGGAACCGATCCGCTAATAAAAGCAGCACGACCTGCTGTACATGATTGTTGCGCATAATAATCGGTAAACGCAACACCTTCTTTTGCAATACGGTCAATGTTTGGCGTTTTGTAACCCATCATGCCACGGCTATTGTGGCTAATGTTCCAGGTTCCAATGTCATCTCCCCAGATTACGAGGATATTTGGTTTTTTTTGAGCCGTTACTGAAAATGTGATAAGTGCTAACATTAAAAATAAGCTCAAGTTTTTAGTTTTTTTCATAAATTATAAATTTGATTAGTATTGATAATAAAAATAAGGATTAAATCTGTGTTTCACAATTATAGAAATCTAAAATAGTTTAAATCTTAAAAAGCTTTCATACTGAAGGTTAAAAGTAAATACAGTATCAATGATATGATTTTTCAGGCAATTAATTCTTCATTAAAAAATTATAGATTTTATATAAAGAAGCCTATAATTAAAGAATGAATGCAGCTTGGACTTGTATCAACCAATCTGCATCTGTAGGATGCGCTACATATTTAAAGAGACCAGCTTTAACATTTATTGGAAGATACCTATTATGTGTTATCAACTTTCCTGCTCCAGCACCTAATGGAATGGTCCATTGTTTGCCATCTGGAGCATTCCAGTCTGCAGTAATGTTTGGACTAGAATAGACATACCAACCTTTATTCAGTTTTTTAGATATAAAAATTTGAGTATATAAATAATTGACATCTTCAACACTACTTGGTCCAGCAACCGAAAAGAAATTTTGTAATAATAAGCCATAAGTAAACCCATTGGTTTGTTTTAATGCAATAACTGAAGGGCCAATGGAAAATTTCTCAAACCCCAATCCTTCTACACCAGTTGGTAACATAAATGCTGGTCCTGCTCCCCAAGTAAAACTGCCTTCTTTTGCAGGTGTTAGAGCACCAAGGAGTGTTACATTTCCAACTCCATTTTTATGGCCTGTTTGAGAAGGGACATTCATAAATGGGATTATGGTACGAGTTATTAAGAGCCATTTTTTAGATAATGTAACAGGAATAACTGGCTGTATGTTTAGAACATTAGAATTATTATTATTAATAGATAAATTATAATTCATTGGAATGCTAGCCATATTGGCAATAGGGTTCTGAATTTTATCTTCCAGACTATGACCATCTTCTGGGTCTGCACTTGTTCTGTTTTCTTGTGCGTTTAGGATAGATGCAAGCATAATTGCAAACGCAAATAATAGATTTTTTTTCATGAGATGATATTTAAATTAAACAAATAATTTGCTATCAATCTAGATATAATCTATTATTTCTTATGGGAAAAAGAAATTGTAAGTATGATAAATATAGTTATAATTTCTAACTAAAGGATTTAAAAAAAAATAAGTTTATTCGATTTATATAAAGTCTAAATGCGACTAGTTTGTTTTGAAGTAATCTATTGCTTTATAAAATCAATTGGTAGCTGTTCTTTAAAATAACTACCAATTGGCCTTAATTTTTATTCTTTTTGTTTCTTGTGTATATCCATTGATTGGAATTATTAATAAGCTTAAAGCTATAAAAATGTTTTTCATAATAATGTTCTAATATATTTACTAGTTATTTTTTTATTGGAGTGACTGGAAATTTTTTCATTAGTTTCCCCATCTTTTTAGGTATGGTTTTATCTCTTTTGGAAGCATTTTCTTCAACATCTGATGTCATATCACCTTGCCATATCATATTCTTACTAGTGCTATCATACATGTCTATTATTAAAGTTCCTACTTTATAGTTAGATTCACTTACACTTGTAGAAGCAGATCCCATTCCCATTCCCATTCCACGAGCATAACCCAAACGGCCAGTATATCCAAAACCACCATTGAAATTAGAATAAGCTGTATAGTCAGTTTTTTCTTTAATAGTTAAATATAGTGTGACAGCTATTTCACCATTATCCTCTACAAGCATTAACCCTCTTGACTCCAATTGACTTTGAAGCGCATCGGTAATTCTTTTTTTATCGAATGGATTTAGAATTTTGTCACTGTCTTTTTCCCAACCTTTTAAAGTATAGGTTTTATATTTTGTGAAATCTGTGTTTTTATCGTAATCGCTATTTACTTGTGCATAACTATTGCATATTATAAAAATAAAAACAAACAGGAAGCTTAATTTTTTGAATGGATTTTTCATACTATACTTCAAGAATTTAATTAATAATGATTTAGCAGAATTAAAAGTACAAAAAAAAATACTTAAGAAATTTAGTTACCACTCATTAATTCTATTGGAATCTAGTTTAATAAAAATAAAAAGTAAGATAGTGAAGCCCCAAAGTCCAGAGCCACCATAACTAAAAAAGGGTAATGGAATACCAATGGTTGGAATAAGTCCCATAACCATACCAATATTAATCAAAAAATGAAAAAATAAAATAGCAGCTACACTGTATCCGTAAACCCTACTAAATTGAGACTTTTGTAATTCAGCAAGATGCAGAACTCGTAATAACAAAAGCACAAAAAGTATAACAACAAAGACAGTTCCTGCAAATCCCCATTCTTCACCTACAGTACTAAAAATATAATCTGTGTGTTGTTCTGGAACAAATTTTCCGGTGGTTCTTGTACCTTCTAAAAATCCTTTACCTGTTAGACCTCCTGAGCTAATTGCCTTTTCGGATTCGTATAAATTGTACAAAATATCCTTTCGCATTTTCGCAATTTTATCAGGATTTTTTTCTAATCTTAACCATAGACTTATTCTATCTTGTTGATGAGGTTGTAGAATATTTTGATAAAGAAACTTAACTCCAAAACTTAATACTAAACTAGCTAGAATGATAGTTATTGTTTTTAAAAGAGGAGGTTTAGATGCTCTTGTAAAGTGATAAGCTA
>Ga0209344_10004281_pt1 | contig 13213 bp, 13 predicted proteins | sample Cruoilmetagenom6_FD_187293 | JGI IMG/M metagenome (GOLD analysis project Ga0209344, IMG submission 187293) | Oil polluted marine microbial communities from Coal Oil Point, Santa Barbara, California, USA - Santa Barbara Oil Seep Sample 6 (SPAdes)... | ecosystem: Environmental > Aquatic > Marine...
AGGGTTCGATTCCCTTCACCCGCTCCAATTGGAAAATCACAATAACGAACCACCACAAGACAAAGCACTCGACGTTAATTATAGCCTGTATCCGCCAGAAACAGTGATAACCTCTCCTGTTATGAAACCCGACTGCTCGCTGGAAAGGAAACGCACGGCTTTTGAAATATCGTCGGGAAGGCCTATTCGACCAAGCGCAGTTTCCTGGACAAAGAGTTTTATCAAATCAGCCGAGCGTGGCTCTTCAGGTATATTGATCGCACCGGGGGCGACAGCGTTAACACGAATGCCCTTTGGACCCAGTTCTTTTGCCATTCCACAAGTCCACAAGTTCAAAGCGGCCTTGCTGGCACCATAAATTATCGCATCCTGCGGCGGAAAAACCGCATTAACCGATGAGATATTAACGATGGCTGCTCCTGCTTTCAAATGTGGCAATGCCGCCGCCAAAATTGCAACAGGGACGAGTAAGTTCACATCAAGGATAGAGCGCGCTGTCGCGGCGTCGAAGCATTCTTTGGGCGTTGAATGAACCACCCCGGCGTTATTCACGATAACGTCCAATCTTCCGAAACGATTGATAACCTCGGCAATGACAGACTTACAGCTTTCCTCCTCGGTCAGATCAGATTGAATAGCATAGATATTTTCAGCCGCTATATCAGGCGCGTTCGCACGCCACACAATTACAACATTGTGATCGCGGGCGAAATCTTCGGCAATGGCCCGCCCTATTCCACGCGCACCACCTGTAACCAGAACAGTTTTTTTCATTTAATGATATCTCACAAAAAGACTTTCGGTTGGTAGAAGAGAGGTTTCCCCTCGTCGGTGCAACCCTCAATTACAACATCGACAAGCTGTCTGGCCACCAATGTCTGATCCCAACCATGCAGATCGCGCCACAATGTCACGACCTAATAAATCATAAGCGGCCTGTTCACCCAAGCCGGTTTTAGGCAACGTCTTTGCATAATTGTCCTTTTGCATCAAATATCTAACGCAAGGGGTTCCATCGGAATGCTGGAACAGACCAGCGTTTGTTCTTTGTCTTCTGCGTGTTTTCCAACCAAGCGCGTAGCGGAGCCGGAAAGAACCGCACAATTTCAGGTTTTGCACAATCCTGCACGGCAATGAGATGGGATTATAGCGCCTCGCGCTTCTGCAAAATCCAGTAATGTGCCATCTTCTGGGGTCCAGAAATCAGTGACGCCCGACTGCATCAATGTCACTTTGATTGGCGCTAAATCGGGAATTGGGCGCATTTCTGTTTCAACGCCCGGTGAGCTGAAGGTATCCAGAAAGATATTCTCATCGTCGATGTTCGCTTGCGCCAGTGCGTTGGTCACCGTGTCCACAAATCCAAAAGGGCCACAGATGTGAATATCAGCCCCGTCTTCTTTGGCACGGTCCGCAAGGGACTGAAAATCAGGACGCCCTGATTGGGCACCTGCGACACCTGTAATATCTTGCGTCAGATGAAGGTTAATGACCGCATCGGGAACTGAGGCTTTAGCCGCGACTATATCATCCCAAAGCGCCAGTTCCCGCTTGTTACGCGCGACATGGGTCACGCGAACAGGCTTATGGTTCCCATGCTGCGCAAGCTCTGCCAATTTCATCACTGTTGGAGTGATACCAATCCCCGCACTGATAAAATGAAGTGCTTTGCTATTGTTGTTCAGGGTGGCCTCTCCAAACGGCCCGCTGATGAGGATGCTATCCCCTGCAGTAAGTTGATGTATGGCGTTAGAACCAACGCCTTCATCACGTTTCACCGTGATGCGTAGCTTGCCGTCCTTTACCGCAGAAACTGTATAGCTTCGCCAAGTATGGCTCTCTGAAAGGTTGTGAACACGGATGTATTGCCCTGCTTTAAAGCCCCCCATCGCGACCGTTTTCCCGAAAGTGTCGTCAATCCAAAGTGATCTAATTTTTCTGGCCTCTTCGTTCGTTCTTTCGACAACAGCAGGACGTGGCCAATCGGACAAGGGCGGTGCGGTGTGAATGCTGGCAGCCGCATTGACGTGATTGTGTTGCAAGCGTTTGAGTGCATCAATTTTAGCACCCGACACAATGGTACCAGCCTTATGGACAGTGGCGTAAACACCGCAATACATATGACCAAAATGGCGGATCAGTAGTGCGGGCATGTTCAGGTCAATCTTGCCGGTCTCGAGATCGACAGATGTGGTTTTGCAACGGTCAATCGGATGAATGACATTTAGCTGTGCGTCCCCGATCCCCAGTCTTGCCCCCAACCATTGAAATTCCGACCAAGGCTCTGCACGCAAATAGATGTTTGCGCGAAACCGCAGGGGATCAATCGGGCGGCCGACCATCTTCGCGATTGCTTCGACGGTAGATAGGTTAATGATCGAAATCGCGGCGTCTGGATGATCCCAATACCCCCGATAACCCGTGGCGCGATAAATTGGCGTATTTTTCCCCAAAACAAAGCTCAGTGCGTCAAGGTTGGTGTTATGTACATCTATATTTTCACAAATGCCGTCTGGTGAAGTCAGCTTTAGCCCTCGATTGTCTTTACCCACCTGAAATGTTGTTAAATCTGGGCGGATGGTCATGCGCTGAAAGGCCTGGCAAGGGGTCCAGCTACCGAGATTATCGACAGCCATCGCGCCACTACCCAACCCAATGGCACGATCACCAGCTATGCCTTCATTCGCTCGGAGTGCTGCATCTATTAGGTATTCCCCAGGAAAGCCCTTAATCGGGTATCTATAAATACTTTCTACAGTGCTCATTGAACACGGCCTTCCGTAATAATGACCAATGGTCGCGCATCGATTGAAAGATCAATAGCATTGAGGGCAGCAAACCCTGCACAACCGGAGGGGGTTGTTTGGATACCAATTTCCGAAAGATCATCTGTTGCTGCCTGTGCCTGATCATCTGAGACTGTGACAAAGCTGTCAGCCATAAAATTCAGAATTTCAAAGGCAAGCATGGATGCCGTTTTGCAATCCAGGCGGCCCATGTTTGAAGCCGATCCACCGACCGTCACAACATGCCCGGCCTTCACTGCATCTTTAAGGCAAGGGGCCTTTTCGGGTTCCACTATGATGATCTTGGGCTGAACGGGCCAGTTTTTGCGGATCATATAGGTAACCGCAGCAGCCAACCCTCCGACGCCAGCCTGAAGAAATACATGGGTGGGCCAATTTCCATTTTTGGATAAGGCTTTTCTCAGCTCTTCCGCAATAACCGTATACCCTTCCATAACAAGACGCGGTGGTTCAGAGTAGCCAGCCCAAGACCCGTCCGCCAAATGAATGCAGTTGTTTTCGGCAGCATCGTTGATAGCGATCTGAACGCTTTCTTCATAGTTGGCCCCTGATCGCACCACTTGTGCTTCCTGTTTCTTTAGCCTTGTTACAAAGGCATGCGGAACCGTTTCAGAAAGATGGATACGTGCCTTTGCTCCGAATATGCGCGCACCGGCTGCGACAGCCATTCCATGATTGCCAGCACTTGCACAAACGAAAGTCATTTCACCAGCTTTTTCGCGCATTTCTTCAAGTGATGAATTCGATGCACCCTCGTCACCTTTAATGAGCTGTGCAACGGCATAAACACCGCCAAGGGCTTTGAATGCGCCCAGCCCCATGCGCTGCGTCTCATCCTTCAGCAGGATAAGCCTTTGGGCTACCGTTCTTTGTAGAAGCGGAGAGGGTTCATAGTTAGGGCATTGCTTTAGCAAGCTGACGGGGGACTCGTGCGCGAGTGTAAAAGATAGATTTTTCATGATCACAAGGTAATCGATTTTTATGATGGTATTTTATCAAAAAGTAACTTTTAATGAGAAAATATTTCGGAAATAGATAGAATGTGAGGCATAATGATCGACAAGGCTGACATTGAAATTATCAACACGCTTCAAGAAAATGCGCGTACCAGCTTAGATCAATTGTCCCATATTACAGGATTATCATCTGCAACAGTCCAACGACGGGTGAAAGCCCTACGAGACTCTGGCGTGATCCTTCGTGACATCGCAGTCGTCGATCCCGCTAAAATAGGTCAACGAATGAGCTTTGTAATAATGGTCGAACTTGAGAGAGAGCGCCTCGATCAAATAGATATTTTTACTCGCCGAGCAGTGCAGGAACCACAAGTCCAACAATGTTACTACGTCACCGGGGAAGCTGACTTTTGCCTCATTTGCACGGCCAAAGACATGGAAAATTTTGAAGAGATGACGCATCGGTTGTTTTTCGAAGTCACAAATGTGCGTCGTTTCAGAACCTCAGTTGTCATGGGTCGGAAAAAAGTGGGATTAGGGGTTTTTCTCGGAAACGACACCTAAGAAACTGAAAGAAAAAACTGGCGTCACATAGTGTTCAAGGGGGTTCTGCGAACAAGGCCGATCCTTGCACTTACAATTTCGATGCCCACTTGCGATGCATAAGCTAAACGCTGCCCGCGGTTTCGGTAACCAAAGCGCGCGCAAGTCCATCTGGGTGAACAAAATGTTCGTCACCGTTTTCAGCATGGAAAACATCACCGCTTGATCCGCGGTAGGGATGGTTTCCAGTATGCTCCGCTATCCTGACGCAAGTCTTCGTAGCGAGCAATACGCGCTCTTGCCTCTGATCCGCCCTGTTTGACGAGATGGGCGAGCAGGCAGTCCAGAACTGCCATAGCACCGGCATAACATCCAAAATGATGTGTGGATTGGCTGGCAACACGAAGCAAATGGTTCACTTTGATGTTAGGAGCGACCAGTTCTGAATCGGTCATCAAAATAACTTTTGCGCCGCGTGTATTTGCAAATCTCAGTGCCTGAATAGTTTCTGCACTATATGGCAGAAAAGTTATGGCGAACAGCACGTCTTCTTTGGTTATTTCGGCGATATCTTCTATCGCGGCCCCCATATGGCGCGGCACCAATCTCATGCCCGGCATCGCCATTCTGCCGACGTAGTGAAAATAATGCGCAAGCGCATAGCTTGAACGTGTTGCAGTGACAAATGCATGTTTGGCCCCGGTTAGATCCGCCAACACATCCTGCACAGTTTGTGGGGTCAACGAACGCAAGGATCGGTTAACAAGGCTGACTTCATTTCTCAGAACCTTGGCGTGCTCTCCACCTAATTCTCCGTCCTGCGCACGCCGGGCGATCCAATCTGATTCAGGCAGTTCGTCGCGAGAGGTGATAAGTGACTGGCGAAAAGGTTCGCGCAGATCGTCAAAACTATCCAAGTTCAGATGATCGGCCATTCGGACAAGGGTATTAGGACTAACGCCGATTTTGTTTGCAGATTTGCGAATGGTGTCCAGTCCGAAATCTGCGGGATTATCGATGATGTATTTGGCGACCTGCCTCAGCAAACGTGGCATTTCGTCAATTTCTGCGATCAGTCGGGCTTCAATGCGGGATCGGGTGGTGGCGTCCATGATGTTCATCCTCTGCATTTCAATAAAGAACAAATGTTCTGCAGATAGTAAATAGGATTTTTTTGTCGCGTATTGCATTGCACTGCACAGGAAACAAATAGCGTCACTACCAAACGCCCCTTTAGCAAGGAATGCAGGCATGGCCTACGAAACAATCATCTACTCAGTCTCCGGTCCGATTGCCGAAATCCGGTTCAATCGCCCCCATCGGCTGAATGCCGTTGTCACAGAATTCTACACGGAAGTGATAGACGCGCTGGACCGGGCCGAAAAAGACATCAACGTGCGCGTTTTGGTTCTGACCGGTGAAGGCCGCGCGTTCTGTGTGGGCGCTGACCTGAAAGAGCATGGAGCTGGCACCCGAACCGAGCTTGAAAAACTGGAATATCTTATACTGGGCAATGACGTCTGCGAACGAATGATCAAGCACAACAAGGTGATAATCGCGGCCGTGAATGGATTTGCCCTGGGTGCAGGCGCTGAAATGTCCTGTGCGGCTGATTTCATACTGATGAAAAACACCGCGCAGATCGGGTTCCCCGAGGTTTCTATCGGCACCCATCTGGGTGGTGGCGTTACCGAAGTTCTGCCGCGCCTTGTGGGGCTAGCCAAAGCCAAGGAACTGATAATCACCGGACGGCGCATTGACGGCGTCGAGGCTGAACGGATCGGTCTGGCGACCAGCGTGTTTAGTGACGAGTGTTTTGCCGTTGGCGTCGCCGAGTTTGCCGAACTGATAGCAACCAAAGCGCCTTATTCCATGCGGTTTGCCAAGGAATTGCTGAACGACATGCACCAGGATTTCAATGCCCGCCTGACATCCGAACTGTCAGCACTGCGAACCTGCATGTTGACCCGAGATTGGAAAGAAGGCGTGGCTGCCTTCGCTGAAAAACGAAATCCCGTCTTCACCGGCAAATAACGCCATCAAAGGATGACTTCATGACAAGTTCTCTTCACGGCATTTTTGGTGCCAAATCCATTGCCGTTGTTGGCGCTTCCACTGATCCGGCCAAACGTGGTAATCAGGCGATCCGCAAGCTGATCGCTGACGCGTATGAAGGCCATGTTTACCCTATCAACCCAAAGGCCCCCGAAATTCTGGGCATCAAAGCTTATGCTTCGATCCTGGATGTGGAGGCCCCGATAGACGTGGTTCTTGTTTGCACACCCGCCAAAACGCTGCCCGGCATTCTGGAACAATGCGGTGCCAGAAACATCCCCGGCTCTGTTGTGCTGGCTGCTGGTTTCTCTGAAATTGGGGCTGAACGGGCTGCAATTGCACAGGCCACGCTGGAAGCGGCTGAAAAGCACAACGTGCGTGTCATTGGCCCCAATACCAACGGTATCTTCAACCTGCACAATCGCATGAACTTGGTCGGCGTGCAGGATGTGGAACCCGGCAACATTGGCATTTGCTCGCAGTCTGGCAACATGATGCTGTCCTTTGTGACCGAAGCGAAACGGCGCAGCGGTGTCGGTTTTTCATCCTACGTCGGCGTGGGCAATCAACTGGATGTGCATCTGGCAGAATATCTTGAGTATTTTGGTGAAGATGATGACACCAAAGTACCGGTGTTTTATGTCGAAGGCTTTGGCAAAGGCCGCGCCTTTCTTGATACCTGCCGCGAAGTGACGCAGCGCAAACCGGTGGTGATCTACAAGTCGGGTCGCACTGAGGCGGGTCAGGTTGCTGCCAGTTCTCATACAGGTTCGCTGGCTTCCAGCTTCGCACTGACCAGTGGCTTGCTACGCCAGGCGGGGGCAACCGTTATCTCGCAGTCAGACAAGATCCTGTCGGTGGCAGAGGGTCTGTCAAAACTGCCAGTCCCAAATGGCGGCCGTATCGCGATCCTGACCGATGGCGGCGGACACGCAACCGTAACTGTTGACGCCATTGTAGATGCAGGACTGGAGCTGGCAACGCTTTCGGATGAAACAATCGCCAAACTGCGCAGGCTGCTACCCCCTGCGGCGTCTTTTCAGAACCCGGTCGATGTAGCTGGCGGCACTGACGACAACCCACATTGTGCGGCGGATTGCGCCGAGGTGATCATGACAGACGAAGGCGTCGACATCTTGATGATCATCGGCATGTACGGCGGCTACGCTGCGCGATTTAACCCGGCGCTGCTGGAGGCAGAAATCGAAACGTCGCACAGGTTGATCAAACTGGTCGAAACTTCGCCCAAACCGCTGATCGTGCAAAGTGTCTATAACGCATTGCGGACCCAACCGGTTGAAGTGCTTAAAGATGCAGGCATCCCTGTTTTTGTCTGGTGTGAACCTGCGGTTCAATGTGTGACGGAATTGGTGAACTATGCCAAGGCACGTCACCGCAACGCCACATCTGCGCTGGTTTGTCCGGATGGTCCCGTGGCAGGCGGCGTGTCGATCCTGAACACCGTAAAAAATGAGGCGCGTGATACCATCTATGAACACGAGGCCAAAGATCTGTTAGCGGCCTATGGTGTCAATGTACCCAAACATTTTCTGGCCCGTTCCCCCGACGATCTGGCCCGCGTTGGCGCCGAACTGGGTGATACCCAGATGGCAATGAAAATCGTCAGTTAGGACATTTTGCACAAATCAGACGCTGGTGGTGTAATGCTGAAAGTCAGTGGTGAAACCGAACTGCGCCAGAACTTCCAATCCATTGTATCCAACGCAAAGGCCTATAATTCGACCGCCGACATCCACGGTGTTCTGGTCGCACCCATGGCGCAGCCTGGCGTAGAAATCATCATCGGTGTTCTGCATGACCCGATGTTTGGCCCTGTGATGATGTTCGGCCTGGGTGGCATTTTTGTAGAAGTACTTAAGGACGTAACTTTTCGCGCCTTGCCAATGAGCAAAGCAGATGCCTTTGAAATGGTTGACGAGATCAAATCCCGAAAGATCCTCGAAGGTGCGCGCGGTGCGTTACCAGTGGACAAGGCTGCCCTTGTGGATTTGATGATGAAGGTCAGCCAACTTGCCCTCGCCCACCCTGAAATCAACGAAATCGACCTTAACCCCGTAATCTTGCGCAACGACGGCTATGACGTCGTCGACGCGCGCATGATTTTGAATTCAAAAGGACATTAATCCATGGCCGATAAACTATTATATGAACAAGTCGGCCATGTGATCACGCTGACCTTCAACATGCCTGATACCCGCAATGCGCTGACCGACGGCGATCTGGCCAATGCCATCGTGGCCGCCATGCGCCGGATCAACGCAGATCAATCGGTGCGCTGCGCGATTGTAACCGGCGTGGGCAAGGCGGATGACCTATTGGCATCATCACGTTGAACCGCCCAAACCAGCGCAATCCGTTCAATGCCGAATTTGCAGGCCGGTTCGCAGGTAAGTGGAAATAATAGGGTGCAACGCCACCATCCCGGTGCAACAGATGAACGACGGCCTTGTTCGCGTCTAGTACCCGATCCGGTCCGCAATTCTGTGCCACCCCAGAATTGCCGGCATGAACCAGGGGTTGCCCGAATACAGCGGCTTGGTCTGGAACGGTAAATCATCAAATGCAGTCCGGCCCAGATCTTCTTTTCCCAGTATCTTTGCGCCAAGTTTCTGCCCGAAATATGTGGCCCGGGAGACACCAGAACCGCAATACCCCATTGAAAAAGATATCCCGTCTCGCTGACCGATATGAGGCGCATGATCAAAAGCGTAAGCGACCAGTCCTGACCATACATGGCTGATCTGTGCGTCCTTTAATTGTGGAAATATCTCGATCATTGAACTGCGCAACTGGTGTGCGTTTTTTTGTGGATTATCGTGCAACCCGGATGCACGTCCGCCAAACAAAATACGTTTGCCATCCGGAGAGGGGCGATAATAGGCTACGATACGGCGGCTGTCCACGCACATCCGCCCTTTTGGCATAAGCTGCGCCATAAGTTCAGAGGGTAAAGCCTCTGTCGCAATCATTGCGCTTCGCAACGGCAATAGACGCCGTCTGAGCGCTGGAAACTGCGGCCCGGTATAGCCATTAGTGCAAACCGCCACTTGTCCAGCATTCACTATTCCCAGGGGGGTTGTAACGCTGAATCCCCCGTTTGATCTGGATAGGTTCAGAACAGGTGTATGTGACAAGATATGCGCACCAGCCTGGCGAACACGCGCAATCAGACCATTGTGAAACTTTGCCGGGTGAAGCCCGCCGTCCGTTTCATAGACAATGCCACCGGAAAACCGATCTGAACCGGTTTCGCTGGCTTGCTCGGCAGCTGACACTACTTTGCCCTCTACACCGCAGACTTTTTGCAGGATTTCGAGTTCCTGCGCCATACTGTCAAAATGTGCAGGTTTCAAAGCGCCGCGAAACCGCCCGACACGTGAAAAATCAGCATCGATTTTTTCGGTTTTCAGAAAGCCATCCAGAAAATCGACGAAACCTACACTTTCGCGCAAAATGTCGTTTGTTTTTTCTTCACCATATCTGGCTCGTAATCCGGCAATGCCAAGTTTGTGAAAGCTCGGGCCAACCATGCCGCCATTTCTGGAACTTGCACCTTCACCCAACTGACCCGCTTCGAATACAGTAACCGAAAGCCCGGCGCGGGCCAGCACAAGCGCCGCGCTGAGGCCCGTAAACCCTGCGCCGATTATCGCTACATCGGTATCGTTGGGCTGAGAACTGGAACGAGTTGTTTCGCGCGGTGCGTCTTCCCACCAATATGGAAGTGTTTTCACATTCTTTCCCTTCGAGGCACGCAACCCTTTTCACCAGCTTGTGTTCTGGCACCACTGATCCCATCCTGTTACTTGGCTTTACGTGCAAATGCCACGGCCAATCTTAGGTGTGATAAATGATCTAACAAAAGTCAGTTACTTTTGGTTCAAGCGAGTGTTTGATAAGGGATTACACGTTCACAACACAAATATTCACGTGTACACCGCTACCCAGACCAGATTGGTGGAAAATGGCCGGACAAACCGAAATTGTAGTAGAAACGATCGTCATCCAGATTGATAATGGTGAAATCGCACCCGGCCAGCCAATTGACGAAAAAGCGCTTGGAAAACTACTTGGTGTGTCGCGAACACCTGTTCGCGAAGCGCTGATCCGGCTTGAAGCTGACGGGCTGATCCAGCGACACCCGCGTAAAGGTGCGGTGCTGTTCAAACCAAATGTCGACGAGTTTCTGGCAATTCTTGAAGTACATGCAAATCTTGAATGCCACGCGGCAACGTTGGCTGCGCGCCGTGCCACACCGGAAATTAACGCAAAGTTGGGGAAGATTGTCGAAGCTTGCCAACAACACGTACAGCAACATGCAGCAACCCGCTCAAACGCGTATTACCAACTGAACCTGCGATTTCATGAGGCGGTAGCACTGGCATCGGGGAACCCTGTGCTGTTGCAAATGATCAAAACAAACGCCCGCAAACTGATGGCGTATTACCGAATGCGCTATCGCCATCCTGGTACAATGGAAAGTTCGGCCCAGGAACATGAACTGATTGCCGGCCTAATCTTAGATCAGCGAAGCAGCGAAGCATCCGAAGCGATGGCGCAGCATTTTAATTATGATAGGTCGACGATCATGGATCTGATCACTTTGATCTAACAGGGATCTATTCAGTTTCCGGGTTCTGGGCCAGTTCGAAGAACCTGGCGATCGTTTCAGCATACACGGCTGTATCCACGTGAACAGCCAGTGACGCGCGAGCGATCTGCGCAACTTCCACACCAACTTTTGGTTCAAGTTCATCAATCAGCACGCTGATGAAATCTTTGTCCATTTCCGGGTGGTTCTGGGTTGTATAAATATTCAATCCGATCGCAAACCCCGCGATTGGGCAAACCGTTGACGACAATAGAACCTTGGCCCCGGCGGGTAGCCTTGTCACCTGTTCTATATGGGAAGCATATTGTGTCAGGGTTTGTCCCAGTTCATTTGTCCATTGTTCATGGCGGGTTACATCCATTTCGGTCACGCCAAATACCCAGCCATCGGGGTTGGTTTCAACCTGCCCCCCTAGTGCCAGTGCGATTGCCTGATGCCCGAAACATGCGCCAAACAGCGGCATATCCAGACTTGCAATCACTTTTATCAGGCCCATCATAACTGCGACCCAGGGATCGTCATCAAAAACAGACGCCGGGCTGCCGGTTATCATCACGCCGTCATACTGACTTATATTGTTCGGGAATTCATTGTCTTTGACGCAATAAGACGTAGTTTTCCAGTCAGGCCGAACGTTTTGGATCAACGTTGTAAACTTTTTACCGTCTTTCGGATGTCTTTGCGCGAACGCAGATTCATCTGTGTTAGTCATCAGGATCGCAAGATGCATCATTGGCCCTCAGTGAAATAATTTGCATATTTATAACCAATATGAATATACATCAACCAAGATTTACCGAGAGGTTTAGATGACTGTCTGGATACCAACCGATGATGGCTATGCCGATCTTGCAAGTCACGATACTTTTTCCGCCGGGCCACCGCACAATACTTTTTCCCGGCTACGCAAGGATGATCCGCTTAACTGGACTGACTGGGATGGTGGCAAAGGGTTTTGGTCAGTAACCCGCCATTCAGACATCACTGAAATGAACCGAAACACCGAAGTGTTTTCGTCTGCCTGCGGAATTCGAATGGAAGACCAAAGCTACGATGAATACTTGGCGCGGCGCACGTTTCAGGAAACTGATCCCCCCGAACACATGCAGACGCGTATAAAGGTGGCCAAAGCATTTTCCAAAGGTATTATTGCTAACTTTGAAAACGATATCCGCCTGCTTTGCGATGAAATCCTAGATGACGTGCTGCAGGAAGAAAACTTCGACGCTACAAAAAGAATTGCCCGCGTATTGCCAATGCGAATGCTGGGCAGAATTCTTGGCACGCCGGACGAAGATTTGCCCTGGCTTGTGGAAAAGGGCGATGCACTGATTGCGAATACCGATCCGGACTTTACAGATCACGTTCTTGATAAAATGGATACTGATGAATTTCGGCTGATGCCGTTCAATTCGCCAGCCGGTGCTGAGCTTTATGAATACGCAAAAAAACTTATGGCAAAGAAAAACGCCTCTGGTGATACCGACGGCGTATTGCATCTGATCCTGAAACCGGGACCAGATGGTTCTGTCATTTCAGAATCAGAGTTTCGAAATTTTTTCTGTCTTCTGGTGGCGGCAGGAAATGACACGACCCGATATTCTATAGCTGCCGGAATGCAGGCGATGTGCCATCAGCCCGAACTGTTGGATCAGATGAAATCTGGAACCGAAGTTTGGGAATCCGCCCCGGATGAAATTATTCGTTGGGCAACGCCGGCACTCTATTTTCGCCGAACGGCGATGAGTGATTATGATATGCATGGGAAAACCATCCGCAAAGGTGACAAGGTGCTGTATTGGTTTGCATCAGGAAACCGGGACGAAACGATGTTTGACGATCCGTTCCGCGTAGATTTATTGCGATCACCTAACCGGCATTTGTCTTTTGGTCAGGGGGGGCCACATCTTTGCCTGGGAATGTGGTTGGCCAGATTGGAAGTACGCGTATTGTTTCAGGAACTGAGCAAACGGATAAAACACATTGAACCAACAGGGCCTCACAAATTTCTGCGTTCCAATTTTGTTGGCGGGATAAAATCCCTGCCGGTTTCCATAAGAATGGCCTAACGGGAGGTCCGAAGATGAAAGATCGTCTGCGCGCAGTTTATTGCGATCACCTGAGCATAATGCGGGGCAAGTATTTGCCCGGCTCAAAAATAGGGGACAGCGAAACCCGATTTTGCCGATCAACATTTGGTGTGCATTATGACAGGGATC
>Ga0209344_10004282_pt1 | contig 13211 bp, 17 predicted proteins | sample Cruoilmetagenom6_FD_187293 | JGI IMG/M metagenome (GOLD analysis project Ga0209344, IMG submission 187293) | Oil polluted marine microbial communities from Coal Oil Point, Santa Barbara, California, USA - Santa Barbara Oil Seep Sample 6 (SPAdes)... | ecosystem: Environmental > Aquatic > Marine...
AGGTTTAGCCCAGTGGGGAAGTCCGGCTCGGTCTGCCGGGAACCATAAGCCAGATCCTGTCGGTTCCGCTGATCATTGCCGCCAGGAAACGATATCCGCGAATCAAGCTGACGATTGCCGAAGCCATGAGCGGCTTTATTACCGAATGGATACGTGAGGCCAAGATTGATCTTGCCGTGCTTTACATCCCGGTGCAGGACCGGACGCTGGCGTCTCATTTGGTGCTGAGCGAACAATTGTGCCTGCTCGGCCCCGTCAAACCCATGCAGGGCATCAAGCTTCCCGCCGATGGGCCGATTGCCTACAAGCAGGTTGCGGAATTGCCGCTGATCCTGCCCAGCGTCAACCACGGTTTACGTGAATTGCTGGAGGGTGTCGCCGGCAAGAGCGGCCTGCAGCTCAACACCATCATCGATGTAGATTCCTACGGCAACATCAAGGAACTGGTGGAAGAAGGCATGGGCTACTCGGTTTTGCCCTTTAATGCGATTGCGCGGGAAGTGCAGGATGGCAGGCTCAAGAGCTGGCCGATCCGCAAGCCGGAGCTTCAACGTGACGTCTACCTGGTGCACGCCTCTGACCGGCCGATGCCAAATGCCGTTACCGTGATCGAAGCGCTTTGCCGCGAGACCTTGCTCGAGCTGGTGGATACCGGCCGCTGGCGGGGTGCGCGGGCCCTGCCTGAGGCTGCGCCTGACACTGCCAAGCTATAGAGGCAAGCCCTAAACTGTCTTTGCGGAATTGTGGTTCGCGTTTCCAGGTTCCTTGGGAATGAACCTGGAGGAGTATCCTGTTATGACTTTGCCACATGCCGAATTTTCGCGAGATAGAATGCTCGCAGGCACGTTGCCAGCGTCGCGGTGCGTGATGAATACCGGGATGCCGCGGAATGGCTGGCAGCCGACATTGGCGGCAAAACATCACGTCCTCAATGAGCTGGCTGACGCGGGGTTGGCGGTGGTGGTGATCGTTGAGGAGTTCTCGGTGGAAGAGGCGACGGAAGAAAGAGATCATGTACGCCGCCGTGCATTGATGCGACCAAGGGCACGATAGTTAAGACAGGAGCGACCATGAAAATCAGAGAGGCAGAACTTGAGGAAATAGGACGTAAAGGCCCTTACGCGGTTTCGCGGCCCTTGCGGGTTCAGGAGGTTGATCTCGAAGGCTCCGGCCCCGGCGAAGTGCTGATCAAGATGGTGGCGGCCGGACTTCGCCATTTGGACCTTTCCGTGATCAACGGCGATCGTCCACGGCCTGTGCCGATGGCGCTCGGCCACGAGGCATCCGGTATAGTCGAAGAGGTCGGGCCGTATGTGGATGACCTTGTTCCTAATCAGGGATAGGACCACACTATGCAAGCATCGAAGGGGCGGTGAAACGTTGACTTCGCGTTTGATCTAATCATTTGACCTTCCTCCTACTGGAACCATTAGGACATTGCATAATTCTACATTCAATTGAGATGCCGAACATCCGAGTGGTGCAAATGACCAGACTTCCCGAATTTTCATTGATCGTGTTTTCCTTCCTGCTCCACTTTGTCTGGGAGTTCTGGCAGGCGCCGACTTATGCGGGCATGATTGAATTGAACCATTGGGATGGCATCAAGCTTTGCTCCTCGGCAACCTTTGGGGATGTCGGTTTTGCATTGACTGCTTTTTGGATCACAAGTGCTGCTGCACGATCCCGTTATTGGTTTGAAACGCCCAAAGCCTGGCAAACGCTTTTGTTTCTCGCGGTCGGCATCGCGCTGACGATCAGCTTTGAGTATTATTACACCAACATCACCGAACGCTGGACCTACTCTGAACTGATGCCGCTGGTGCCGCCGTTTGGAACCGGGCTCAGCCCGCTTCTGCAATGGGTTTTCATCCCTCTTGCCGTCATCTGGTTTATGCAGCGGCAAGCAAGGCGAAACGCCGACTAACTGGCGTCGTTGCGCATTGGTAGCCGAGAAAGGATCAGACCACCTCAAACCAGGTGTTCATGCCCGCTGCCGCGTGTTCAAGCATGTGGCAATGGAACAGCCATTTACCGGGGTTGCCGGCCACGAAAGCGATCTCGGTTGCCTGATCCGGGCCGATCAGAAACGTATCCCGCCATGGTTTCCCCTCATCAACAACAGATCCGGATCTGCTCAGGATCTGGAAATGGTGGCCATGGACATGCATGGCATGAACCCATGCGGTCTTGTTGACTGTCTCGATGAGAATGGTTTCACCCCGCTGGGCTTGAAAAAACGGTTTCTCGGCGAGGTTGGCCACTCCGTTGAAGGCCCAAGCCTGTCTCGCAGTGCGAAAGTCATCCCCCTGCAGCTTCTTTCCCTTGTAGACGATGTCAATCATGCCCCCCATCGCTCCGCCGGTCATTTCCAGGTGAATACGCCGGGCGTTGGCGAGGTCAGGTTCGGGCAGAACATTGGGCTGCAGCTTGATGGCGGGCCTCGCTACCTCCGCAGTTTCGGGATCCTTGATTGAGAACCCTGCGATAGGGGAAGGCGTCTCCCCCGAGACTTCTTCAATAGTGAAATCGCTTTTGGCCACGACCATCAAATCCACTCGCTGGGCCGGCCCCAGCATGAGCGGCGCATAGTTCAGCTTGGCGGGCTCAGTGAATGATTGGCCATCAAAGCCCATGAGGGTTGCGCCAAAACGGTTTGGGTCTATTTCGAAGACACGGGCGTTGGCCGCATTGATGAGCCGGAGGCGATAGGTCTGGCCCCTGACAAGATCAGTCACCGGGCGGCTTTCACCATTGACAGTCAACCAGTTGCCCAGCCGTCCGCCGTGAGCCCATTCCATCATAGATCCAAGGCTCGCGACATCCAGCACGCCTTCGCCTGCCAGCCGCTAATCATCAAGAACCAGGGTAATGTCGTTTGAGCGCTTGAAAGCGGGCTCCGCCTCATCAATGATGAGAGGTCCATAAAGGCCGCGTGCGACCTGGTTCCAGCTCTTGTTGTGGGCGTGGTACCAGAAGGTGCCCGAATCGGGAGCTACAAAGTCATAGACGAATGTGCCGCCTGGCTCGACCGGGCTCCTGGATCCGCTCGGAGACGCCATCCATGGCGTTTTCAATGCCAATGCCGTGCCAGTGAACAGATGTCGGCTCGTCCAGTTTGTTGGTGAAGCACCTGGATCCGCTCTCCCTTTTTCACCCTGATTTCCGGCCCCGGCGCGGAACCATTGTAGGTCCACAGATCCGACAATCGTGCACCCGGCAGGTAAAGCCACTGCCGGGACGGTGCAGCAACGAGATCAAACATACCATCCGAAGATCCCGCTAGTGAGAGACTCGGTATCTGAGAGGCCAGAACACCGGAGGAAAATCCGGCGAGCAAACGACGACGGGAGATGTTCATGTGAGTTCTTTCAGTCTTTTTATCCGGGCATGGTCTTGACGAAACAACACTGACCGGAACTGTGGCGGGAAGCTCTGGCTTCCCGCCACATGGTCTCGCCGGCCTTACTTCAGCTCGGTGACGGTCAGCTTGCCTTTGACCCGGTCGGCGATGAATTCAATCTTCTCGCCCTCTTTCATTTTATCCAACATGGCTGTGTCGATGGTTTTGAACACCATGGTCATGGCCGGCATTTCCAGATTGACCAGTTCGTCATGGATGATAGTAACCTTTCCGGCCTTGAGGTCGACCTTCTTGACCACGCCTTTGGTGTACTCGGTTGCGAGGGCTGCGGTGGCGCCGCTAACGGCGATCATCGAAGCAAGGGCGAGAGTTGCAATTTTGCGCATGAGATTATCTTTCGTTGTGGTGGGAGATGTTTTCAGGTTCATTTGGCGGCGACGGTAACGTCGCCCTTCATGCCCGATTCGTAATGACCGGGGATCAGGCAGGCGAACTCGAACGTTCCGGCCTTGGAGAAGGTCCAGATGATCTCGCCGCTGGTTCCTTCCATCAGGCGGATCGCGTTCGGATCATCGTGTTCCATCTCTGGAAACTTAGCCATGCTGGCTTTGTGCTTCATGTTCATGTCATGGCTGTCGACGACGAATTCGTGCTCGATCTCACCAATGTTTTTGATCGTGAAGCGGATCGTCTCGCCTTGCACGATCTGCAGCGAGGCCGGTTCAAAGAGCATCCGGCCATCGTCTTTCTCGGTCATGGAGATTTCCACCGTGCGGTTGACGGCGGCGGCCTTGCCGGGCTTGCCCGCATCCATCTCATCATTATGTCCGCCCCCGTGGGTGCCTGCCGCAAATGCGGTTGTGCCGAGCAGGACGAGGCCTAGGGTGCTGCTAGTAATCAACTTCATTGTGTCTTCCTTCAAGTTGGTTGGTCGGGGTGGGGTTAGGTTTTGCCGCTATGCGGCTTCGGGGTGATGGTTGTTGACGCGTCGGCGGCCTTGGCAAAATCGGGGGTTTCACCGGTCCATTCATAGGCCTGGGTGCCGGGCGGGTTTTTGTACCAGCCCGGATCGCTGTAATCGCCGGCGGAGATGCCTTCGCGGACCTTGACGACAGAGAACATGCCGCCCATTTCCAACGGTCCGTAGGGTCCCCATCCGGCCATCATCGGAATGGTGTTGGCGGGCAGCTCCATCGACATTTCCGCCATGTCGGCCATGCCGTTCGTGCCCATCGGCATGTATTCGGGCTGCACAACCCGGATCTTTTTGGTGACCTTGGATTTGTCGACGCCGATAAAGGTTGGCACGTCATGTCCCATGGCGTTCATGGTGTGATGGGATTTGTGGCAATGGATGGCCCAGTCGCCCAGGTAAGTGGCGCCGAATTCATAGGCCCGCATAGCGCCCACAGGAATGTCGATCGACACTTCCGGCCACCGGGCCTCGGGCCGGACCCAGCCGCCATCTGTGCCGGTCACCTCGAAATCATAGCCATGCATGTGGATCGGGTGGTTGGTCATGGTCAGATTGCCGACACGCACACGGACCCGGTCGTTCTTCGAGACCACCAGCGGATCAATGTCTGGGAAGATGCGGCTGTTCCATGTCCACAGATTGAAGTCCGCCATGGTCATGATCTTCGGCACATAGGAGCCGGGATCAATGTCGAAGGCGTTGAGCATGATCAGGAAGTCGCGATCAACCGGCATGAAGGCCGGATCCTTCGGATGAACGATGAAGAAACCCATCATCCCCATCGCCATCTGCACCATTTCGTCACCGTGGGGGTGGTACATGAAGGTCCCCGATTTCACCAGGTCGAACTCGTAGATATAGGTCTTGCCGGATGGAATCGCTGGGTGTGACAGGCCGCCGACGCCATCCATGCCCGACGGCAGGATCAGCCCGTGCCAGTGCACGGTTGTGTGCTCCGGAAGCTTGTTGGTGACGTAGATACGGACCCGGTCGCCTTCCACGGCCTCGATGGTCGGGCCGATGGACTGGCCATTGTAGCCCCACAGATAGGCGGTCATGCCTTCCGCCAGTTCGCGCTCCACCGGCTCGGCAATGAGGTGAAACTCCTTGACCCCGTTGTTCATCCGGAACGGCAGTGTCCAGCCGTTGAGTGTTACCACCGGATTGTAGTCCGGTCCGGTTGAGGGCATCAGCGGTGCCTGGGTCAGCGGGCTTTCCATCAGGGCAGCTTCTGGCAGCCCCATATTCGTTGTCTTCGACCAGGCGGTCGAGGAGACAAGGGCTGCACCGGCAGCACTCGCGCCGAGTAATTGACGTCTGTTCATCATGGTCTTTTCCTTTCCGGAAAGTTAGTGGCCGCCGCCGCCAGCGTCGCCAACGGATGGTGCAGCGGCACTGCTGCCCGCACCGGTGCCGCCGCCGTAGATCGCAGCTGACAGATTGACATCTGCCAACCAGAATTCTCGCTTGGCGTTGATCGCCAACATCAAGGTTCCGATTTTGGCGCGTGTATCGGCGAGGAGTTCGAAGGTGTTGGAAATCATGCCATTATAAGTCAGCAAGCCTTCCGCCTCGATCGTGGTGCGAAACGGCACAACGGCGTTGAGGTAGTGCCGCGCGATCTCATGGGTCGCGCTATAGGCTGTGTAGCCAGAACGCGCCTCGGACCGAATGTTGACGGCCTTTTCCGCAAGCTGATTGGCCGCCTGCATATAGCTGAGCTCGGCCTTGCGCAGACGGGCTTTGCCGCTGTCGAAGATCGGAATCACGAACTCCAGTTCGAGTTGTGGAGTCACAACCGTTTTCCGGGTTTTTGTCTCCTCCAGATTGCCACCGGCAATCTCGTATTCGGTCTCGATTTCGCGTTCTATCTCAACACCTGAGATGATTTCCAGATCCGTAACAAACCGCGTCGCTTCAGTCAGGCCATAGCTTTTCGCCACGGCTTCGAGTTCAAGTTTGGCGACCCTCAGGTCGACCCGGTTTTCAAGGGCTTCCTGTTCGATGCGGTTGCGCTTGATGACGCCGCGCGGAAGCCTTGGCAAACGGTCCGGGACGAAGTAATCGACATCACTGCCCCACAATCCCATCAGCCGGGTCAGTTCTTCTTTCGCCAGCCGTGACGCCAATCGCGCCTCGGCCATTTGTCCGGTCAACTCCGCATAGAAGGCGTGTTCACGCGCCTGACCGCCTTTGCCCAGCGCCCCGCTTTCACCGAGTTTCTGCGCCAGTTCCGATGCCGCGTCGGCAGCCACCTTGGCCTGATTCAGATAGGCGACGGTTTCGAACGCCGAGACCGAATTGATCCAGGCCCGGCGCGTGTCGTTGGCAACTTTCAGTGTTGCGTCAACGGCGCGCATCTGCGACTGCCTGAAACGCGTATCTGCAATATCGACCCGCGCCTTGCGCGTTGCCAGCGCCAGAATATTGGTCGCGATCATGCCTTCGATGGCCCGTAAGGCGCCCAGTTCCGGAGCGCCAATACCGAGCAAGCCGATGGAGACCGTCGGATTTTCGAGCATGCCCTGCTGCCAGGCTTCCGCCGCATTCATGCCGATGTCGGCATAGGCAGCCTGCAGCCCGCGATTGTTCAAGAGCGCCACCTGAACCGCAGTGTCGGCATTGATGGTCTTCTTCTGAACCAGTTTTCGAACCCGCTCAGAGGCGGCCTTGGCCTGCTGCTGATTCTGGATCCAGACAGTGTCTTTGCCTTTCGTGCCGATTGAAACGGCTGCCGAAACAACCCCGAATCCGGCGTCTTTGGCTGAATACCCGGCCAGGTCCTGATCTGTCACACATCCCGACAGAGCAATTGCTGCGAGCGGCACGACCAGGCGAGTTTTGAACATTCTCCGCACGCTCATGATCCGGCTCCCGCACCAGGCGCCTGGCTGTCGTTTTGTTGACGCCACGGCTTCGGATCGACAGGAACGCGGTGCGTGTAGCCATTGAGAACCGTGTGATGGTGAGTGCTACGGATGCCTAGGCCGGAATCGACCGGCGAAACTGCCGGCAAGATGTCGGCAGGCCTGTTCGACGCCGCACAACCGGCAAGCGCCAGCGGCAAGGCAGCCGCCAAGAGATAACGAAACATGAGTGTCCTACTGCTATAAAGAGTGTGAATGGCCGGTCAGTTCCGGCGCCGATGACCCTCGGGCGGGTCTGGTCACACTTCAGGCTCGCGGCGACCGCTCGGGCAACGCCAAGACTACGACGATAAATTTAGGCATGGCTTCGATCTCGAAACTCTCGGGAACGAAGCGATCCAACGCCGCAACGTCAAAGGTACAAAGGGCCACGAAACAGGTCGCAGGACAACAACGGTCTAAGATAATGTCCGAACTCGTGGGGATCGATTCTCGCGCGAAATCAGTTGAAATGTCTTGGGACATGTTGTGAGCACTCACCGGCTGATCGCCAGACACGTGGCCCATCATTTCATGGTGCCCGCCGTCGCTGCCTGCCTGAGACCCTGCCATGGCGAAAGCATGCAAAGACTCCGGCACGATGCTTGTAAAAACAAACATCAACACCAGAAGCATGCGCCCGTGACGGAGGATATGGCGATTCGGCATATTCATGTTCGGATTGCATAGCCTAAAATGATGCAAAAACAATGGCATGTTCGATCACAAGACGGTGAAAACATGTTTTTCTGGCATGGCCGTCTGCGGACCATGTCAGTTTATCCCGTTGGCACGTTGGAGCTCGCGGACATAGGAAACAATGCTGTCGAGTTCAGCATCGGCAATTCCTTCAACCGGCGGCATGCTGCCGAATTGCCAGTGGTGCGCGCGCACGCCATTTTTTGCAGCCAAATGGAATGACGCGTCTGCGTGATGGTTGGGTTCATAGATCTTGTGGATCAGAGGCGGCGCGGTACCGTCCTGCCCTGCCGCATTCTTGCCGTGGCAGGACGCACATGAGCGGTTGAACAGCGCTTCGCCCTCCTGGGCACTCCGGGACAGGTCGGGCACGACGACGCTTGCCATCGCTTTACCCGTCCCGGTGGGCGCCGGCGCCAGAAGTGAGCGAGCGATCAACAGTGCGCCGACCAGCAGGATGCCGACAATCAACAGGTTCCCTTTGGTCATGCGAAAACTCCCTTGGCGATCTCGTCGATGATAGGGCAGTCGGGCCGGTGGTCGCCGTGGCAATGATCGGCAAGCGTCTTGAGCGTATTGCGCAAGGATTTTAGCTCCTTGAGCTTGCGGTCGATCTCGGTGATCTTCTCCAACGCCAGCGCTTTCACATCGGAACTGGCGCGATCCTTGTCCTCATAGAGCGACAGCAGCGAGCGGCATTCATCAATGGTGAACCCGAGGCTTCTTGAACGTTGGATAAAGGCCAGGCGATGGACATCCTTGTCATCGTAATCCCGATATCCATTGGCGGCGCGTGCCGGTTTGATGAGGCCGATATCCTCATAATAACGGACCGTTTTGGCCGGAAGGCCGGTTGCTTCTGATGCGTCGCCAATGTTCATGCCCTGCCTCCCTGATTTGAAGCCAAATTGAATTTCAGCCGGTTGATAATGCTTCCACCTGCTAGAAGGTCAAGCATCAAGATTGACCGACCGAAGACGCAGCGCATTGGAGATCACCGAAACCGACGACAGGCTCATCGCCGCCGCCGCGATCATAGGCGACAGCAAGGTTCCGGTGATCGGGTACAGCACCCCGGCTGCAATCGGCACGCCGACGCTGTTGTAGGCAAAGGCAAAAAACAGGTTCTGCTTGATGTTGCGCAGCGTGGCTTCAGACAGTCTGCGCGCGCGCAGGATGCCGCCTAGATCACCCTTGAGAAGGGTAATGCCGGCGCTTTCGACTGCCACATCTGCTCCGGTTCCCATGGCAATGCCGACCTCGGCTGCTGCCAGTGCCGGCGCATCGTTGACGCCATCGCCGGCCATTGCAACCTTGTGACCGGCCTTGTGCAACTCGTCCACGAGGGCCTTCTTGTCCTCCGGCAGAACTCCGGCACGCACCTCGTCGATGCCCAGTTGGTCAGCCACGGCGCGGGCAGTGGTCTCGTTGTCGCCTGTCGCCATGATGATCTTGAGGCCGGCCTCATGCAGAGCCTTGATGGCATCGCGTGTGGTCGGCTTGATCGGATCCGCGACAGCGATGAGGCCCGCGAGCCTGCCGTCGATAGCGACATACATTGCGGTCTTGCCTTGCGAGCGCAGCGCCTCAGCCTGCTCGTCTGCAGCCGTACAGTCGACACCGGCAAATTGCATCATCGCTGCATTTCCAAGCGCGAGATTCTGGTCACCTGACCGGCCCGATACGCCTTTGCCGGTGATCGCCTCGAAATCTGATACGGGCTTGGCCTCGATCCCCCGGCCTTCGATGCCTTCGACGATGGCTTCGGCCAACGGGTGTTCCGATCCGGATTCGAGACCCCGGACAAGCGCCAGCATTTCGGGTTCTGCAATTCCCCCGAAGGGGACCACGTCCGTCAGCGCCGGCTTGCCTTCTGTCAGTGTGCCGGTCTTGTCGACAACCAGCACATCGACCTTCGCCATCCGTTCCAGCGCTTCTGCGTCCTTGATCAGAACGCCGGCCTGAGCACCGCGTCCAGTGGCCGTCATGATCGACATCGGCGTTGCAAGCCCCAAAGCACAGGGGCACGCGATAATCAGCACCGAAACGGCAGACACGATCGCGAATACAAAGGCCGGATCCGGCCCGATCAGCATCCAGATGACAAATGCCAGAACGGCAACGATCACGACGGCCGGGACGAAATAGGAGGCAACCCGGTCGGCAAGCCCCTGGATGGGCGCGCGGGATCTCTGCGCGGATGACACCATTGCGACAATGCGCGCCAGCATGGTTTCGTCGCCGACCTTCTCGGCTTCAATGATCAGCGATCCGTTCTTGTTGAGAGTGCCGCCCGTGACCCGGTCGCCCTCGACTTTTGCCACAGCAAGCGGTTCCCCGGTGAGCATGCTTTCGTCGACCGAGGTGTGCCCCTCAATGACGATGGAATCCACCGGAATGGCTTCGCCGGGGCGAACGCGCAGCCGATCCCCACCAACTATGTTTTCAAGCGGCGCATCATATTCTTCACCATCCGGGGTGATGCGGCGGGCGGTCTTGGGCGCCAGATCAAGCAGCGCCCGGATGGCGTCACCGGTGCGCTCGCGTGCCCTGAGTTCCAGCACCTGGCCGACAAACACCAGTGCAATGATCACTACCGCCGCCTCGAAATAGACCGGCATGTGTCCGCCGGGCATTTGCAGTCCGGCTGGAAACAGGTGCGGAAGGAAGGTCGCGACTGTGGAATAGAGATAGGCCGCGCCGACACCGATCATGATCAGCGTCCACATGTTCAGATTCCAAGTCTTGATCGAGGTCCAGCCGCGATGAAAGAACGGCCGGGCCGCCCAGACGACGACGGGCGTCGCCAGAGCGAACTCCAGATACAGAGTGAGCGTTTCGCCAAGCCATTGGCGAATTGGGAGCCCCAGCATTGGCGCCATTGTCAAGATCAGCAGCGGGATTGCAGCGCCGGCGCTGACCCAGAGCCTGCGGGTGAAGTCGACCAGTTCATGGTTCGGACCGTCGGCCACGCCATCCATCGGCTCCAGCGCCATGCCGCAGATCGGACAGGTGCCTGGTCCTTCCTGCACAATCTCTGGATCCATCGGGCAGGTGTACATGGCGTTTTTCGGTGCCGGCTTCTTCTTTCTGGCCTTGTTGCCGGACAGATAGAAATAGGGATCGAGCTCGAACTTGTCGTGGCAGCCGGTTGAGCAGAAATGAAACGCATCGCCCTTGTAGTCGAGCGTCGGCTTGCCCTTGTCGAGCGCGACATCCATGCCGCAGACGGGGTCCTTGACCTTGCCGTCGACCGGCACGGTGGCCGCCTTAAACAGCGCGTCGGTGTCGACAGTTGGCCCCTCGCCGTGTTCTTCCGGATGTGAGTGATTGCAGCTGTGATGATGGTCCATGATGCCAATCCTTCCTGACTTAAGGTGACCGTAGTCCTTCCAGTGACTGGAATGTCAAGCGATGGTTTCAAAATATTTTTGATCTCTGATGGACCCCTCCTGTACGGGAAGGTCGTTATGCCAACACATAACGGACATGGAGGATTAAATGGCATACTCACGATTTCTGGCGATGATTGCGACATCCATGATCATCGTGTTCGGCCTGATGTACCTCAATACCTAAAGCGTGTTCCGAAAAGTGGGAACCGGTTATCGGAATAAAACACGCGCAAAAACAGAAACCTAAAGCCATGTATGGTTCAGCCAAACCAGAATGTGGATGGCCCTCTACATGGGTGCGGCAATGGCGCTGGTTATGCTGGCTTTCATGCTCGGAATGTACACGAACCGGAAAGCCAATATAGCCATTCTTGTTGGTTCGGTCATTGCATTCGTCAGTGGACTTTACCTGGTGCGGAGTCAATATACCGTGGATGATGTCGCCTGGATGAAAGCGATGATCCCGCATCATCGCCATCGCGATCATGACAAGCACGCGCGCCAACATTACCGCCCCGCGTGTGCGGGAACTGGCAGATGGGATCATTGAAGCTCAAAAGCGCGAAATTGCCGAAATGGAAGCCCTGATCGCCGACATGAATGGTGGCCCGCCCGCTACCCCGGAGATTGATGGCAAGTAATCCGGTCAGCGCAGGCGGCGAAACTGGACCCGCAAGCAAAGACCTTGCTTGGTCCTGCCGCCTGCTTGAGGCCAAAAAGGCTCGGCTTCGGAAAGCTTAGCGCCTTTCCTGGAATTCTCCACCTCGACCCACAGAGGTCACAGTTGCAACATTCCAGCCTCAACTGGTCCGATTTACCGGGCGCGCGACAACGGGATCCGCATCCCGTCCTTGCCGACATGAAGGGGGCCGTCCCAGTGCCCGTTCAGGGCGGCTATCCACTCGTTTTCGGTAAAAGCCGGGTCATCTGACGGGATGAGGTGGTGCAGTGCCAAGGCTGCAACGCGTGCCTGCGTTGCAATTTTTCCGGCATCCTTGGCCTTGGTGTGAGACCGTAGCAAGTGCGTCTTCAAACGGTTGTCACCATTGCTGACGCGTTTGAACAGCGCTTCCAGGGCGTCTCCCAGCATCGCTTCATGGATGAGCAGGTCCGCTCCTTGGGCGAAATCAGCGAGCATGGGCAGGTAGGCCGTATCTCCCGAGAAAACGACATCAAAACCGCTGCCGGCAAAGCGCAAGGCAAATGTATCCACCAGGGGTGGGTGATCATTTCGCATTGCGGTGACAGTCAGATCATCAAGACGCAGTGCTTCGCCTTCATTCAGCGTTTTGAAAATGACAAGCGCCGAGAGGTCCGGACGGCCTTCATCTTCCATTCGCAAATCAATATCGGCCTTCATGGAAGCCAGGAAGTGTTTCCAGTACTCCTCGATTCCACCGGGACCATGGACGGTTACCGGGGTCGCCAATCCGGCGGTCCAGGCAGTGTGGATCAATGGTCCCAGTTCCAGATAATGATCTGAATGCATGTGTGTGATGAAGATCAGAGCCAGGTCCTTCAGCGCCATGCCTTGATCGACGAGCCCGCGGGTGACACCCAAACCGCAGTCGACAACGATTTTTCGCCCACCCAGCACGAGCAGGCTTGATGTCGGATTGGTCGACCCAGTGCGGATCGCGGGGCCGCCCTTTGTCCCCAGGAGTGCGACGAAATTGTCGGTGTCGAGTATCTTTTGCATGTCGTCCTGCTGTCAATTTGTTCTCATTCAACAAGGAGGCAGACCCTGCATCCAGCGCCGCAAGCACATGATCGTCGTTCGAACCCATCAGTGGCGGTGATTGAATGGTCGGGTCCCGAAGTCCTTGCCCTTATGGCATGTTCATAGATCACATCCTGTAATCTTGCCGTAG